>Ga0114931_10001872_pt1 | contig 26771 bp, 20 predicted proteins | sample 2SBtaG_FD_89579 | JGI IMG/M metagenome (GOLD analysis project Ga0114931, IMG submission 89579) | Deep subsurface microbial communities from Kolumbo volcano to uncover new lineages of life (NeLLi) - 2SBTROV14_V59a metaG | ecosystem: Environmental > Aquatic > Marine > Volcanic | place: Kolumbo... | reverse complement strand
GGATTGTGCGCAGGGTGATTTCGACCATATGGCCGGGAGGGGTGAAGCGTAGTGAATGGCCCATCTCACCCCTTGAACACGAGGCAAGGGCGGCGATCTGACAAGGATCGGCGAACAAAGCGGGCGGGGTGAGCCTCCAGACGTGTAACCCGCCTGGAATCAACAACTTAACACAAGGGTGGCACCTGATCACGGCACGTCTCCCGCCCCGGCGCCGATGCGCTCGAAGCAGTCGCCACCACCGGGATTCGTTGCCTGCCAGCAGCGAGGGGCGGCGCGGCACCCCATGCCACGGCATCGCCAGGGCGATCGTCAAGCCGGTCCGCCAGCGGTGTCTAGCAGGGTCAAGATTCTCTGGCTCCTCCTTCCTTGGACAGTAGGCACCTTGAACTTCAGACTGTTGATCTTGCGCCGATCGATACCAAGCAGGCCTATCGCAGGCCGGGCAGCCCACACTAGGGTGCGGCAAAAAAAAGCGCTGCGTCACGGAGCTCCGGTGCCGCCAGCTTGGACCGACCAGGCCGATGTGTCCCCCGACTCAAAACCATCGGCAAAGATTACGTTTGCCTGGGCAGCGCAGCTTTGCGGAGGAATGGCCTGAATGATGCACGCAAGCTGGGCGCGGGCCTGCTCCCAGAGGTCAGGATCGGTGGACCAGCCTAGGTCGGTGATGACGAAGGTAGGATCTTGCGGGTCGGTGACGCCGTACTCCCACATCACCTTGGGTACGATTCGATCGACAATCGCTCGGGTGGCTGCCGCGTCAACCGCTTCGGCCATTGCCAGGTAGTCAGCGTCTTGGATACCGCGGCGCCAATGCTTGAGCCGTAGGCTTGCGATCGGCCCCGACAGGCCGTAGGACCCCGCCGGGAAGACGGTGTCGGTGCCCGGGTAAAAGAGCACGCCGTCGCCGTTGGAGTAGTTCGAGCCCGTGCGACCGAAGACCGGATCGAAGAGATCGTCGGCACCGAAGGTGAAGGCGGAGTTGAAGACGTCGGTCTCGCCAGTACCGCCTTGGAAATTGTTGTAGTAGGTGCTCTCCCAGTAGAACCACCGCTCGATCTTCTTCTTGAAGAAGGCCCACGCGCTCGCGCGTAACGCCACGCCATCGTCCTCCGTGGCAAAGGTGCCCAGGTACGGACGCCATCCGTTGTACCAGCAGAGCCGCTTGCCCGGGTCGCCGAAGATCGCGTCGGCTGCCGCTTGCACGTCCGCAGCCGGTGCGCTGTAGTTCGTGGCGCACGGAATGTCGAGGGAAGGCGTTCCCTCGACGCCAATAATGTAATCCATGGTCGCAAAGCTTTCGATGGCACTACCCGGGCCAGGGTTGGCATCGATCCAGCTCGACCATCGCTCGATCTTGGCGATAGAGGCCGGGTCTGACTGCTCGTCGACGATGTAAAGATGGTATTTCACCTGCGGCGCGTTGGCGGCGAACCAGCTCGACCAAGCGTCGGTGCGGGCCCATATTCCCGCCTCGGTGATGTCCGGGTACTCTGACCACCAGAAGCCATAGAGCCCCACCGAGTAGATGTTGTTGCCGATGCCCACCCCCGGCCCGTCATAGCCTCGGGCGGGGGCAAAGAGGCTGCCGTTGAGGCGCGGCAGCCACTCGCTGCTCGGATGAGGCGGATCACCGTCGCGCTCGGGCACGCTGTCGGCATCGATGATCGATATGCGGTGCCGATGGGCCATTTGGAAATGCCGGTCACGCACCTGACGCATCTGTTCGACGACGGCCGGATCGAGTGGGTATCGAATGCCCACGTAGCGATTGTTCACATCCTCATAACCCATCGCCAGCATAACCTTGAGGTGCGGCTCGTCGGGCAATGCAAAGGGCAGAACGTCGAGGGACACCGGCACATTCTGCGTCGCCTGGCCGGCTCCTGCGACCGTCACCGTCCCCTGAAACAGGCCGGTGGCCGTAGCCTTCGGGATGTAGATATCGACCCAGATGCACTGGCTCTGGCCAGCGGCGATGGCGAACGGGGTCTCCAGCTCGAGCGGTACCGCGATGTCCGGGTAGTACTTGTCGTGGTCAGTGCGGTCGGTCCAGCCGCTGCCCGGATTGGCGACGCCATCTCCGCTCCACGGCCGGCGCAACCGTTCGGGCACATGGCGCTCGTCATAGTGCTCGTACACCAACCTGCCGACCCCCCGAACCTGCAAGTAGCGAACGAAGAACAGCTCGATCGGCCGGTCGACGTAGTCGAGAACGCCGTCACCGCTGGCCGGAAGCGAGCGGATCGTGGCTCCGCCGGGGCCGGTGAGGGTGTCGAAGACCACCGAAACGCCGCTCGTGGTCTGGTCGCCTGACTCGAGAATCATGCAGAAGGAGACGGTTTCATTGCGCGCCCCGAACAAGCGGATCCGGCTGCCGTTCCACACGCTGTTGTGGACCGCCGCAGGGTCGACACTTCCACGCAAATCATCTTGCGTGATCTTGTCCTCGCCATTGTTTGCCCAAATGATGAGGTCGGCCGCGGCCGTCGTGCCTGGCGCGAGAAGCAGCGCCAGCAGCAGGGCCATGCGATGCGCGCACGCCGCCATCACACGCCTGCCACCACCCACCTTGATGATCTGCTCTTCCATGATCCACTCCGGTCGGATTGAACTTGGGCTATGATGATACTCTCCTCCGACCGAAAAAGACATGATAGCATATCTCTATTTGGCTATGGATCTCCTCGAGACCTCGCTGCCGGCGATGGTACTTGAGCTTTAGGGCGCGCTGACAAGCAATACGACTTGGAATCAACGTCGCAACAAAAGGATGGTACCTGGTGGGGATGGTCCGAACAGTCGATGTTCTTCGTCTGGGCGGAGACCGTCTTCTACGACCAACGAACGGTGCGTGGCGCCCTGTTCGCCTCGCTTGCGCAAGGTCTCTATTTCATCTCCATCGTGCCCCTCGCAGGGGCGTTCTTGCTCTTTTACAGGCTGGTTCTCGCGCTCTGATTGGGAGCCAGCGCAGCGAGGCAACCGTTGCCCGCCCCCTGTGTCAGGGTAGTTGTCGCCTGCAATCCACGATCCGACATGAGGGTGACACCTGATCTCCGATCTCTGGGCTGAAGGCACGATCTTCTGTCGGGCTGCCAAGCAGGCTCGTCGCCATAGATGCGAGCGCACCGCACAGGTCTCGGTCGTGCAACTCCCCTAGAATCAATGACTTGACATGAGGGTGGCACCTGCTGAAGGGTGCGATAGGCTGGGCGGCGAGCGAGGGCTCACCCGCCCACGGACGCGGACACCACGATGGCGACGAGCGAGAATCACCGATCCGAGACCGGCGAGGGCCGGCGCCGGGGCGGTGTAGGACGCTGGGCAGCGCTGGCCGCGGTTTTCGGCGTTCTCGGCTTGGTGGGCACCGCGGGGGTCAAGAGCCTGGGTGATTTGCGTTCTGCACGCACTGCAAAACAGGCATTGCGGGCAAAGATCGAGGCGGCCCGGCTGGAGATCCGTGATCTCGAGACACGCATCGCTCGCCTGGACAACGACCCGGCCACCCTCGAACGCCTCGCCCGCGAGCAGCTTGGCATGGTCCGCACGGGTGATGTGGTCATCGTCTTGCCGGCGGACGACGAGCAGCCGGCGCACTAGTCACACATCTCGGGGACACCTTTGCTGCAAGCTGATTCTCTGCCGCCGGACGCGCCGGACTTTCTCCTGCTCATCCACGACCACCGATGACCTCGAACTCCTCCGGCTCATGGGCCGGTCCACGCGCCCGCTTGCGGACCGCCGAGCCGGTGCGCGCGCTGATCGAGCGGCTCGCCGCGGGCGGCCAGGTCCGCGCCACCCGCCTGCCGACGCCGGCCGCATCCTGGGTGGGACACCTGGTGGCCGAGGCGCTGGCGCGGCCGCTGCTGGTGGTGGTGCCCAACGAGGCCGAGGCCTACGCCTGGCTGGAAGCTTCAGCCTTGCTCGCCGGCAAGGCCGGGGCGCTGTACTTGCCAGCGCCGCCTCTCGGCCCGTTTCAAGAAACCGAGGTCTCGCTCCTGGTGCGCGCCGAAGAGGCCGTCGCCCTCGACCAGATCGCCCGCGGCGCGGCGGACTGTTTGGTGTGCACCCCACGCAGCCTGTTCCGGCGCTGGCCCACCTGTGCCATGTTTCGCTCGTTGGTGCGCACCCTCGCGGTCGGCGAAGAACATCCGACCGAGGCCCTCGCCGCGCATCTCCTGCGCGCTGGCTACCGCCATAGCGAGTTGGTGGTCGAAGTCGGGGAGATTGCCGTGCGCGGTGGCGTCTTCGATCTCTTTCCACCAGGCGAGCCAGGACCCGTGCGACTCGATCTCTTCGGCGACACGATCGAAAGCATCCAACGCTTCGAGCCCGATAGCCAGCGCTCGATCGAGCGCCTCGACGCGGTGCGCGTGCTGCCATTGGCTCTCTTCGACGAGAGCGCCGAGAATGCCGAGCTGTTGGGCGAGCTACTCGCCGAGATGATCGGCCCCGAACCCAGCCCACAGGAGGCGGAGCGGCTTCAGCAGTTGCACCAGCGCAGCGGCTTCGACGGCTGGCAGCAGCTTCTGCCCCTGCTGGCACGCGAGACCACAGCTCTGCCCGGGTTGATGGCGGGCAAAGACCGCACACCGCTGGTGATGGCGCTCGACGAGGAGACCCTGCTCGGCGAAGCGCATGCACACGCCGAACTGGCCCTCGAGGAGCATCGAGCCCGACGCGCCGACGGCCGGCTGGCGATCGCACCGGAACTTCTCGAGCAGCCGACCGAGGTGGTCTCAGCGCTGCTCGAAGACGCCGAGATCACCCTCGGCGGAGTCTTTGATTCCCAGACACCGGGCCGCGTCTCGATCGACTTCGGTGCCAGCCTCAGCGACCGGCTGCACGACCAGTTGCCGCGGCTGGCGCGTGAGGTAGATGTCGCCCGAACCCGGGGCGAACGCGTGCTGCTGGTCGCTGAGGCCGAGCATCGCGAACGCCTGCGGGAACTCTTGGAGAGCCTTGAGATCACCTCTGGCCAGGGCGGCATCGAGCTGGTGTCAGGCGATCTGCAACGCGGGTTCCGGCTTCCGTGCGCCGGTATCGTGGTATTTGCCGAGCGCCAGCTCTTGCGCCGCAGCCCCCTCGCCACCAGGCGCCCGAAGTCGCGCGAGCGTTATGGACCGTTCCTTTCTTCCTTGCGCGATCTGCGGGTGGGCGATTATGTGGTGCACGTCGACCACGGCATCGGCCAGTTCGTGGGCATGCGCTCGCTGGGCGAGAGCGGTGCGAGCACAACCGAGCTGCCGCCGGCACTGGCCGGCGTACGCCAGGCCGCAGCGGCCGACACCGAGGTGATGGAGGTGGTTTATGCCACTGGCCAGCGCCTGCTCCTACCGCTCGCTCGCCTCGACCAGGTTCAAAAGTACAGCGGCATCGAGGGCGTGGCGCCGCGTCTCGACCGCCTAGGCGGCAGCTCCTGGCAACGCACCAAGCGTCGGATCAAACGCGGCATGCGCGACATGGCCGGGGAGCTACTCAAGCTCTATGCCGCCCGCCAGGTGGCCGAGGCGCCCTCGTTCGGCGACGACAGCGACCTGCAGCGCCAGTTCGAGGCTGCCTTCTCGTTCGAGGAGACGGGGGATCAGCTCGAAGCCATCGATGCCATCAAACACGACCTCGAGGGCGCACGCCCGATGGATCGCCTGTTGTGTGGTGACGTCGGCTTCGGCAAGACCGAGGTCGCCATGCGTGCAGCCTTCAAAGCCATTGACAACGGCTATCAGGTCGCTGTTCTGGCACCCACAACCATTCTCACCGACCAGCACCGGAGCACCTTCGGCGCGCGCTTCCGCGATTTTCCGGTCGTGATCGAGATGGTGTCTCGCTTCCGGACCGCTGCGGAGGTACGCGACGTGCGCGAGCGGCTCGCCGCCGGCAAGGTAGACATCGTCATCGGCACCCATCGGCTCCTGAGCAAGGGTTTCGAAATACCCAAGCTGGGCCTGTTGATCGTCGATGAAGAACAGCGCTTCGGTGTCACGCACAAGGAGCGGCTCAAGACCTTGCGCAAAGATGTCCACGTGCTGGCGATGTCGGCGACGCCGGTGCCGCGCACGCTTCAGCTCTCACTCGCCGGCGTGCGCGAGCTGTCGTTGATCGAGACGCCTCCACGCGACCGAATGGCGGTTGAGACCGCCATCGTGCCGTTCGACGCCTCGTTCATACGTGAGGCCCTGGTGTTCGAGAAGGAACGCGGTGGCCAGATCTTCTTCGTCTACAACCAGATCGAAGGCATCGAGGGTATGGCTTCCTACCTGCGCGAGCTGATGCCCGGGCTGCGCTTGACGGTTGGACACGGCCAACTCGATGAACGGGAGTTGGCGCGCCGCATGCATGCCTTCGTTGCCGGCGACTACGATCTGCTTCTTGCTACGACCATCATAGAAAACGGCATCGATATCCCAAACGTCAATACGATGATCGTCTACGATGCCCACCATTTCGGCCTCTCGCAGCTTTACCAGCTTCGCGGCCGGGTGGGACGCAGCGACCAATTGGCCTACTGCTACCTACTGGTGCCGGGCGATCGGGTACTTTCTGAGCAGGCGCGAAAACGCCTGAGTGCGATCCGCGAGTTCACCGAGCTGGGCGCGGGCTTTCGCGTCGCGGGCCGCGATCTCGAGATCCGCGGTGCGGGCAACCTGTTGGGCGCCGAGCAGAGTGGCCATATCGGCGCTGTCGGCATCGAGACCTACCTGCGCATGCTGGAAGAGACCGTGGCGGAGCTCAAGGGTGAAACCGTTCCCGAAGCACCGTCGGTGACCCTGGATCTGCCGGTACCGATGGCCATTCCCCAGAGCTACCTCGCGGATGCCAACCTGCGCCTGGAGATCTACCACCGCATCGTCACCGGCGAGGCCGGCGAGGACGAGATCCTCGACGAGCTGCGCGACCGCTTCGGAACGCCGCCGACAGCCGTGCGCGGCTTCGTCCAGGTGGTGATGCTCAAGCGGCTGGCGGAAGACCTCCGGCTGCAATCGATCTCGGCGCGTCGAGGGACGCTGTACCTGCGCTTGCGCCAAGATGCGCGCCTGGCCCCCGAGCGACTGATCGAGCTGGTCTCGAACCGTCCTGGTGCGCGCTTCTCACCGGCCGGGGTCTTGAGCCTCGAGGGCGTGCCTTCGGCCGAGTTGGTGGCCACCGCGCGTGCCACCCTCGAGCAGCTTGCGAAGGACACGCCGACATGATCGCCCGGCAAGCCGCTCGCCGCGGCCGATGGCTCCGCCTTGCCCTGCTCGCCGCCACCGTCTCGGCCGGGGCCTGCGGTCCGCGCGGGCCCGCAGTGGGCTCGGACGTTGCGCTGCGCATCGACCACCAGGATGTGGTGTACCGGCGCTTCGAACGCTACTTGGAGCACAATGCCGGCATCGCCCAAACACCTGGGGAGATGCCTTCGGACCGGGTGCTCAGCCGCCTCTTCGATCGTTTCATCGACCAGGAGCTGCTGCTGCGCTTGGCCTTGGGCGCTGGCTTCGACCCGAACGGCGAAGGTACCGGCGGCGATCTTTCACCGATCACCTTCCTGCTCGACCGCGCCCTCGGACGCGAGCAGATCGACCAAGCGCGGATTGATGCCTACTACGAATCACACCGCGCCGATTACGACCAGCCGGAGCTGGTGCATGTGTGGCAGATCCTGGTCTCGCGCCGGGCGCTCGCTGTGGCCACACGCCAGGCGATCGCTGATGGCGAGCCCTTCTTGTCCGCGGTCCACCGCCTGGAGGGCGATCCCGATGCCAACTTCTGCGGCGACCAGGGCTTCTTGAGCCGCGATGACCTTCCGCCATCGCTCGCCGATGCGATCTTCGCGCTCGATGCCGGCGAAACCAGCGCGGTACTCGAGGCCAACTTCGGCTTCTACTTGTTCTGGGTCGAAGAGAAGAAACCACCGTCTCACGGCTTGCTGGAACCAGTGGTCACGTCCATCCGGGAGACGCTGCGTCGCGCGCGGTTCGCAGAACTCGAGAGCGCGCTGATTCAGGAAGGTCGGGCACGCTACAATGTCCACGTCTTCGTCTCCAACCTGCCCTTCGGCTACCAAGGGAGCTATGATGAAAATAGATGATTCAACGCTTATGGGCCATGCCAGCGCCCGTTCGCATGCCAAGCCTCCCGCCGGTCGCCTGCCGTTGCCGCTGGTGATCTTCGCAGGGCTGGTGCTGCTCATCGCCGCCATCTTGTTCGCCGCCCTGCCGGTCCATGCGCAAGTGGATTCACAAGCGAGTGCGAAGGGAGTCGAAGTCGACCGGATCATCCTTCGCGTCAATAATCAGATCCTTACACTCAATGAATATGAAAAACGAAAGAGTGCCGCGGTCAGCCGGATCTTGGCCAACACCAACCTTTCGCCCGGGATCCGCCAGGAGCAGATCAGCACGCTCGGCAAGCAATTGGTCAAGGATGCGTATGACGAGATGCTGATGCTGTCGCGTGCCGATCAGGCAGGCATCGTGATCAGCGACCAGCAGGTCGCCAGCATGATCCAGCAGATTCGGGACCAGCAGGGGCTGAGCACCGACGAGTCGTTTCGCCAGGCACTTGCCTCTGCCGGCATGACGATCGAAGACCTGCGCGACCAGTACCGTCGCGATATGCGCTTGCGCGATCTCGTCAGCCGCGAGGTACAGGAGCGCATCGATATCTCCGACGATGCCCTGCGCGCCTTTTACCGCGAGCATCCGGAGCGCTTTCAAGTCCCCGAACGCCGCCGGCTCGAGGAGGTGATCGTGCTCGCCTCGAGCGGTCTCGACGCGGGCCAATTGGCCCAGGTGGCCGCTGACATCCGCGCCGCCGCGGTCGGCGGCACCGCGCTCGCAGAGGCGTCGGAATCGTTTCGGGCGCAGGGGCTGGTCAGCGACGTGAACGACCTCGGCTGGCTGAATCCCGACGAGCTCGGCGAAGCGCTGCGCACGGTCGCTTTCGCTGCCGAGCCGGGGGGCTACTCCGAGCCGGTCGAGGCCCGGGGTGGCTTGCACATCCTGCACGTGATCGAGGCGGAAGCGGGTTCGGTCCGCGCCTTCTCCGAAGTCCAGGACGAGCTGCGCGCGATGGTCCGCAATCAGGGCTATGGCCGCGAGATGCGCGCCTACATGGCTGACCTCGAAGCGCGCTCCTTCGTGCGCGAGAACCTACCTCCCGAGGCTATCGGTTTCCGCGCATTGGCCGATTCGGCCGATGCCGAGCCTGACGCACTCGACCTTTTTCGGGCACCGGTGCTTCCTGCGAAGGCGCCGGAGGAAAAAAACTGAGGTCAGCCTCGACCCCTTACGCCTTGTTACCGCAAAGAACCCCCTGACTAGGGGGTTCTTTGCGTTTTTCTACCGCATCTTGTAGAGACTCCCATCTGCCTCGCTGCTGGCAGGTACTGCTGATGGCCAAAAACCATGGGCTGAAGGCACCATGAGTGGTGGATCAGAAGGGAAAAAGAGGGGTTGAAATGGACAATAGTGGCCGACTTTGATAGAGTTCCTTCGATTTCCTCCCGGATGGGCGGCGGTGGTTGGGACCGATGTTTCGCGGTAGTGCAGCAGCCAAAATCGACGCAAAAGGCCGTCTCAAGGTGCCGACGGAGTTTCGGCGCCTGCTCGACGAGCGTTATGGCCTCGATGTGTTCGTGACCTCGATCGACGGCCAATCCGCGTTGCTTTATCCGCTCACCGTGTGGGAGGGCGTCGAGGCCCGGCTGGCGGCGATGCCCTCGACCGAGCGTGTGAAGCGTCGCTTCCTCGAACGGGTGAATTACTTCGGCCAGCAGCTTCAGCTCGACAGCCAGGGACGAGTGCTGATGCCGCAACTTTTACGCGACCGGGCTCAAATGACCGGCGGGGTGGTCATCAGCGGCCGGCTGGATCACTTCGAGATCTGGAACCAGGAGCGCTTCGACGCGCGCTTGGATCAGGAGCCGTTTACCGATGAGGACTTCGACGTGCTCGCGCGCTTCGGCGTGTGAGACGCGGACCGGACGGTGGCAGAGCACCAGCATGTCCCCGTGCTTGTGGGGTCGGTGCTCGAGTTGCTGGCCCCGACCCGGCCGGGGCTGGTCGGTGGCGGTGTGTGGGTCGATGCCACCGTCGGTCTCGGCGGCCACGCAGCAGCGCTGCTCGAGGCGGCACCGCTGGCGCGGGTGGTGGGTATCGATCGCGACCCGCAGGCCTTGGCGCTCGCCGCCCGGCGGCTCGCGCCGTTCGGCCCACGGGTGCGCCTGGTGCGCGGGTGCTTCACCACTCTCGGCCGACAGCTCGGCGAGCTTGGTCTGGCGCGGGTCGACGGCATCCTCGCGGACCTTGGGGTGTCGTCGATGCAGCTCGAGGTGGCGCAGCGCGGCTTCGCCTTTCGCGCCTGCGGACCGCTCGACATGCGCATGGGACGGGATCTGGATGGGGAAGCGGATACGGCGCAAACGATCACTGCAGCCACCATCGTCAACCACGAAACGGAGGACGCCTTGGCCAAAATCTTTAGAGAAAACGCAGAAGAGCGTCATGCCCGTCGCATCGCCCGGGGCATCGTCGAGGCGCGCCAGGCAGCGCCGATCGAGACCACGACGCAACTGGCTTCGCTGGTCGAACGGCTGAAGCCCGAACGGGGCAAGCCCTCACGCTACACCACGCCTCGTCGCCACCCGGCAACCCAGGTATTTCAGGCCCTGCGTGTGGCGGTAAACCAGGAGCTCGACGAGCTCGATGCACTCATCGACCAGGCGGCGGACCTGCTCCAGCCCGGCGGCCGCCTGGCGGTGATTTCGTACCACAGCCTCGAGGATCGGGCGGTCAAGATCGGGCTTCGCGACCTGGCGACCGGCGCCATCGACCCGGTCACCGGCCGGCCACTGGCCGAGACCCGGGTGATCGAGGTGCTGACCAAGAAGCCCGTGCGACCGAGCACCGAGGAGGTATCGCGCAATCCGCGGGCCCGCTCGGCACGCCTGCGCGCGGGACGCCGCCTTTAGAGGAAGGGCGCCGTGCGCAGCCCACACGCTTACCACCGGCCGGTCGCGAATGCCTATCTCGAACGGGTGCGTGATCGAAGTCTCAAGCGCGAGCTGTTGGCCATGCTGGCCGCGGTGCTGGCGCTCGGAGGTGGGCTGCTCGCCTACACCTGGGTTCATACCGAGACCCTGCGCGTGGCCTACGACATCGAGCGCCTGGAGCAGCAGCTCGGCCGCCTCGAGGAGCAGGCGCGCGCGCTGCGCCTGCAAGTTTCCTCGAACACACAGCCGCAGCGCATCGAGGCCCGCGCCCGGCGTGAGCTGGGCATGCACCCACCCTCGCAGGAGCAGACGCTGTACTTCGAGGAGCTGCTGCCATGAACCGCCGCCGCGCGCGGTTGACCATCGCCTGCACGCTCGCCGTTGCCTGGCTGCTGGCGCTGGGGGTGCGGCTGTATTGGCTCCAGGTCCGCGAGTACCAGGACTACGCCGCACGGGCGATGCGCCAGCAGCAGGCGATGGTCGAGTTGTCGGCACCGCGCGGCACCATCCGCGACGCGCGGGGGCGCACCCTGGCGGTCTCGCTCGAGGTCGAGTCGATCTTCGCCGACCCGCGCAGCTTGCGCGAGCAAGGCCGTGAACCCGAGGCGACGGCGGCGCGCCTGGCCGGGCTACTGGGCCTGGGGAGCGACCGCCAACGTGCGCTGGCACAGCGTCTGGCTTCGGATCGGGCCTTCGTGTGGGTAGCGCGCAAGCCGGACCCGGCGCGCGCCGCAGCCGTCGAGGCCGCCCACATCCCCGGGGTCGGCCAGGTCGCCGAAAGCCGACGCTACTACCCGCTCGAATCCCTCGCTGCGCACGTGCTGGGCTTCGTCGGCCTTGACGACACCGGCCTGGCTGGCCTCGAAGCAAAGTATGACGATGTCATCCGCAGCCAGCCCGGCCGCCGCGAGGTGCTCAGCGATGGCCTGTCTGGGCAGGCCTTGCATCCACGGCTGGGCTTTACCGCCCCGCGTCCGGGCGCCGATCTCAGCCTCACCCTCGATGCCACCTTCCAATTCGCGCTCGAGCACGAGCTGGCCTCTGCGGTGGCCTCGTCGAACGCCCGCGGCGGTACTGCCGTGGTTCTCAATCCCCACACCGGCGCGGTGCTGGCGATGGCCGGCGTGCCGTCGTTCGATCCCAACCGCTACCGTGACTTCGCGCCCAAGCGCTGGCACAACCCGGTGATCGAGAATGCCTTCGAGCCGGGCTCGACCTTCAAGCTGATTACCTTGGCCGCCGCGCTCGAGCGCGGGGTCGCCAACCTCGACAGCGTGCTCGACTGCGAGATGGGAGCGCTGATGGTACGTGGCGTCAGCATCCGCGACCACCAGCCCTTCGGTCGCCTGAGCGTCCGCCAGGTGCTGGCGAAATCCTCCAACGTCGGTGCCATGAAGCTGGCCTTGAAGGTCGGTGCCGAACCGCTGTTCGGCACCATGCGCGCCTTCGGCATCGGCCGTCGCACCGGCATCGACTTGCCGGGTGAGAACGCCGGCATGCTCAAGCCGGTGCAGGAATGGGGACCGCGCGCGGCCGCCTACAACTCGTTCGGCCAGGGGCTCACCACCACCACGCTGCAAATGGCGGCGGCCTTCGCTACGGTGGCCAACGGCGGTCGGCAGGTGCGTCCCTACGTGGTCGCGGCCATCGGCGGCAAGCCCGTCGAGCACACACGCGGCCCGCATGTGCTCAGCGCCGAGACCGTGGCCCGGCTGCGCAGCGCGCTCGAAACCGTGGTTGAGGAAGGGACGGCGACCTCCGCCCAGGTGGCGGGCTACTCGGTGGCGGGAAAGACCGGAACCGCCCAGGTCCCGGACGATCACGGCTACGCCAAGGATCGCTACATCGCCAGCTTCATCGGTTTTGTTCCAGCGAATGATCCGGCACTGGTGATCGCCATCGTGATCGACGAGCCATGGCCTCACTACCATGGCAGTCAGGCCGCGGCGCCGGCCTTTGCTGCCTTCGCGCAGCGCGCCTTGCTCGCCCTCGGTGTGCCCTCCCACCGCCAGCCACCGACGCTCTGGCCGCACCAGGTGCCACCGCCGAAAACGGCCTCCGGCACCCGCTTCGCGACGATCCCAGCCGAACCCGGACCAGCCGTACCGCGGCGGCGCATGGCGACAGCGCCCGGAACCGTGCCCGACCTCATCGGCCTCGACAAACGCCAGGCGGTGCGCGCTGCCTCCGGTCACGGACTCGCCCTGCGTCTGCGCGGCGGCGGCTATGTGGTGCGCCAGGCGCCGCCGCCCGGCGCGCCGCTCGAGTTCGCCGGGGCCACCCTCAAGCTGTGGCTGACACCGAGCACGCCGCCGGCCGGCGAAGAGGGAGGGCCGTGATGCGGCTGCACGAGCTGCTGGCATCGCTGCCCGATCTTGGGCCGAACACCGTGGCGACGCTCGGCAGCGCGCAGCCCAACCCCGAGGTGCGGGGAATCAGCCATGATTCGCGCCGCATCGCAGCGGGCGACCTCTACGTCGCGATCATTGGCAGCCAGCATGATGGCCGTCGTTTCGCGGCCGAGGCTGTCGCGCGCGGGGCGGTGGCGGTGCTTGGGCCGGCCACGGCATCCGCGTCAATGGCCGTGCCGTGGATCGCGACCGAGGATCCGCGGCGTTGGCTCGGGCCGCTCGCGGCATCCTTGTACCAGCATCCGGACCACGCGTTGTGCATGGTCGGGATCACCGGCACCAACGGCAAGTCGACCGTGGTCTCGCTGCTCGCCGCCATGCTCGAGGCCGCGGGACAGCCCACGGGTCACCTCGGCACGCTCGGCAATACCTTCGCCGGCCTGTCGTTCGCTGCGCTCGACACACTCGGCCGCACCACGCCGGAAGCCTGCGACCTGTTCCGCGCGCTCGCCGCCATGCGCGGGGCCGGTGCGCGCGCGGCGGTGATGGAGGTCTCTTCGCATGCCCTGGCCCAGGGACGGGTGGCGGGCGCGACATTCGACGCGGCGGTGTTCACCAACCTGACCCGCGATCACCTCGACTTCCACGGCGACCTCGAACACTACTTCGCGGCCAAACGCGGGTTGTTCGAACAGCGCAAACAGGGCGCGCCGGCGGTGATCAACGTCGACGATGCCTTCGGGCGCCGGCTGGCGACCTCGCTCGGCGAGGTACGCACCTTCAGCACCGACGACCCTGCGGGCGCGGAGGTATTCGTCCGCCGGGCGCAGCTCGACCTCGCAGGCATGCGCGCCGTGATCGTCACCCCGCGCGGCGCTCTCGAGATCGCATGCGGTCTTCTCGGCCGCCTCAACCTGGCCAATGTGGTCACCGCCGTGGCCACGGCAGAGGCGCTCGGGATCGACCACGCGGCCATGGTTCGCGCGCTCGGCGAGCAGCGCCCGGTGCTCGGCCGCATGGAGTCGATCGACCATGGCCAGGGCTACCCCTTGTTGATCGACTTCGCACATACCCCGGGTGCGCTCGAGGCCGCGCTGGCCAGCCTCGGTGAACTGGTACGGGCGCGCGACCTGCGCATCGCCGTGGTCTTTGGCTGCGGTGGCGAGCGCGACCAGGGCAAGCGGGCGACCATGGGCCAGGTGGCGGCGGGCGGTGCCGACCTCGCGATCGCCACCTCGAACAATCCCCGGGGCGAAGATCCCGCCGCCATCCTGGCCGCGGTCGAAGAGGGATTGCGCACACCGGGCGGCTGCCGCTACCGAATCGAGCCGGACCGCGCCGCGGCCATCGAGATCGCTGTGGCCCAAGCCGCCGCCGAGCCCGGGCGCTGGGCCGTGCTGGTGGCGGGCAAGGGGCATGAGCGGGTCCAGGTGATCGGCGACCGGCAGGTGCCTTTCTCCGATCACGAGGTGGTGCGACGCCTGCTGGTGAAGCGACCCGCGACCTTGCGGAGGGCGAGCGATGGTTGAACGCAGCCTCGGTGAAGCCACGGCTGCGATGTCAGGGCGTCTCGTCGCTGGCGATCCTGCGGCGCGCTTCGCGGGCGTGGCGATCGATTCGCGGCGCACGGTCGACGGCAATCTCTTCTTCGCCCTGGCCGGAGCCCGCACCCACGGCCACCGCTTCGCGGCCGATGCCCTCAAGCGCGGCGCCGCCGCGGCAGTGGTCGAGCAGGCGCCGGAGATGGCAGCAGGATCGGGTGCTTTCGTGCGTGTCGCAAACACCCTCGAGGCACTCCACGATCTCACACGGCACGTACGCCGCACGGTGCCCCGCCAGTTGGTGGCGATTACCGGCTCGGTGGGCAAGACCACCACCAAGGAGCTGCTCGCCGCCATGCTCGCCGGAAGCTTCCGAACCGCGAAAAGCCCGGGCAACCTGAACAATCTCTATGGATTCCCCATCTCCCTTCTGGGCATCGACGATGATTGCGCATGGATGGTGGCCGAGATGGGCATGTCGACGCCCGGCGAGCTGCGCGCCATCAGTCTGCTCGGCCGCCCGGACGTTGCCCTGCTGACCAACGTGCGGCCGGCACACCTCGAGAACTTCGCGCATCTCGACGCCATCGCCGAAGCGAAAGCCGAGCTGCTCGCCGGCCTCCCAGCCCATGGCCTGGTTGTGGCCAATGGCGACGACGAGCGGGTGCTGCGCATCGCCCAACGCCACCCGGGCCGGGTGGTGCGCTTCAGCGTCGCTGGCCGGGGCGCGTGCGCCGAGCCCGATCTGGTGCTCGAGAACCTGCGGCCGCGCCCGAACGGTGTCACCGGCACGACCTTTACCCTCAAGAGCGCCGAGCATCAGGCTGTCGAGGTCAGCCTCCCGCTGCACGGCGCCTACAACGCCGAGAACGCATTGGCGGCGGCGACCTGTGCCCACGCCCTCGGGGTCTCGCTCGAGGACATCGCACGCCGGCTGCGCGATGTCCGGCCAGCGGCCATGCGCGGCATCGTCGCGCACCTGGCGCAGGATGTGACACTGATCGACGACACCTACAACGCCAACCCTTCGGCGGTCGAACGGGCGCTCGAGGGTCTGCTGGCGCTGCCCGCAGCGCGTCATGTCGCCGTGCTCGGCGACATGCTCGAGCTGGGTGCCGAGAGCGAGGTCTTCCACCGCCAGGCAGGCCGCACGGCCGCACAACTCGGCAGCGACCTGGTGGTCGGTGTCGGAGCGCGGGCGCGCGCGCTGGTGGCGGCCGCGGCGGCCGAGGGCAGCGACAACCTGTGGTTTGCCGATGCCCAGGCCGCAGCGGCATGGGTGCGCTCACCGACCGGACCCCAGCCCGGCGACGCCGTGCTGGTCAAGGGCTCGCGCGGTGTCGGGCTCGAGGTGGTGACAGCCGCGCTCCAACAGCGGTTCGCCCCGATGCCCGCGGATGGGGAGGGCGAGTGATGCTCTTTCATCTGCTCTCTCCCCTGCGCGACACCTTCGGGGTGTTCAACGTTTTCCGCTATATCACCTTTCGCAGCGGTGCCGCCGTGGTCACCGCCTTGGTGCTGTCGCTGGCCCTCGGTCCGTGGTTCATTCGCACGCTGCGTAGGTTGTCGGTGGGCCAGAACATCCGCGATGTCGGGCCCAAGCATCACCAGGTCAAGGCCGGGACCCCGACCATGGACGGCATCTTGATTCTCTTCAGCCTGGCGAGCGCGACGCTGCTGTGGGCCGACTTGCGCAATCCGTTGATCTGGGTGGCGCTCGGGGTCACCCTGGCCTTCGGAATGGTGGGTTTTTTCGATGATTATCAAAAAGTCAGGAATCGGCGCAACCTGGGGCTCACGGCGCGTGCCAAATTCCTCGGCCAGGCCGGTGTGGCAACGGCCACCGGGCTGGTGCTGCTGTCGCTGCCAGAGCCCTACCGTTTCGCGCCGAACATCACCTTCCCGTTTGCCAAGGACCTGGTGCTGCCGCTCGGCTGGCTGTACTTGCCCTTCCTGCTCTTCTTGCTGATCGGTTCATCCAACGCGGTCAATCTCACCGACGGGCTCGACGGACTGGCGATCGGCGCCACCTTGATCGCCGCCGCCACCTATGCGGTGCTCACCTACGTCGCCGGCAACCGGGTATTGGCGGACTATCTACAGGTGCCGCCGGTCCACGGTATCGGCGAGGTGACGATTTTCTGTGGCGCCCTGGTTGGTGCAGCGATCGGTTTCTTGTGGTTCAACTGTCATCCGGCGGAGGTGATCATGGGCGACGTCGGCTCGCTGGCGCTCGGCGGCGCCATCGGCATTGTCGCCGTGCTTGCCAAGCATGAATTGGTGCTGGCCCTGGTCGGCGGACTGTTCGTCATCGAAGCGCTTTCGGTCATCCTGCAGGTCGGATCGTTCAAGCTGCGCGGCAAGCGGGTATTTCGCATGGCGCCGCTGCACCATCACTTCGAACTCATCGGCTGGTCCGAGACCAAGGTTATCGTGCGCTTTTGGATCGTGGCGCTGGTCTTCGCGCTGCTCAGCCTGGCAACGCTAAAACTGCGGTGAGTCGATGACCAACACCCACACATCTCCGAACCGCCCGCGACCAAGCATCGGCGCCTGGCGCCGGGCCGCGGTCTACGGCCTCGGGGCCTCGGGCCGTGCCGCGCTCGCCTTGCTGCGAAATCGAGGGATCGAGACGCTGGTGTGGGACGACCGGCCGCGAGACGACTTCGACCGGCGATTGCTGGCCCGGCTGGAGTCCGATCCAAGTCTGCGCTTGTGGCTCGGGGAGGGTGACGCGACAGCCACGGCCGAGCGCATCGTGACCACCCTCGACGCCGTGGTGGTATCGCCCGGAGTGCCCACGACACGGCCGCTGTTGCTGGCAGCACGCGCGCGCGGGCTGCCGATCGTGGGCGAGGTAGAGCTGGCCTTCGCTGCGCTCGCGGGCGACGCGACGGTGATCGGGATCACCGGCTCGAACGGCAAGTCGACCACCGCCGCGCTGACCGGCGCGCTGCTTGCCGCCAGCGGCCGTGCCGTCTCGGTGTGCGGCAACTTCGGACCGCCATTCGCCGAAGCCGTGTTAGAGAGCCCGCGGCCGCAGCATGTCTATGTCGTTGAGCTGTCGAGCTTCCAGCTCGAATCGGTCGACACCTTCCGCCCACACGCCGCAGCCTTGCTCAATCTGTCACCCGATCACCTGGACCGCCACGGCGATGCAGCGGCGTACCAAGCCGCCAAGACACGCATCTTCGCCCGCCAGAAGAGGCGCGACCTGACGGTGCTCAACGCCGACGACGCCCGGCTCGTGGACCTCGTCACGCCCTCCCATCGGCGCTGGTTCTCACGCCGCCGACCGGTCGAGGATGGATGTTTCGTGGTCGGCGAGCGGGTGCTCGAGGCCGTGCCCGGCAAGCCTCATAGACACCTTTTCGCGCGTAGCGATGTGATGCTCTCCGGCAGCCACAATCTGGAAAACGCCATGGCTGCGGCGCTGCTGGCACGCAGCCAAACGGTCTCTCGCGCGCACATCGCGCGCGCGCTGCGCGCGTTTCGCGGCCTGCCCCATCGCCTGGAGGTGATCGCCGAGGTGGCCGGCGTGCGCTTCTTCGACGACTCGAAGGGCACCAATGTCGGCGCCACGGTCGCCTCGCTCGAAGGATTCGAGCCCAACTCGGTGCACCTGATCCTCGGCGGGCGGGCCAAGGGCGCGGACTTCTCCGTCCTGGCGGACGCGGTCGCCGCTGCCGCGTGCCGGGTGTACTTGATCGGTGAGGCCGCAGCAGCGATCGCCCGGGCGCTCGCGGGCACTGGTGTGGCGCTCGAGCACGACGCTCGGTTGGCGCGCGCCGTGGCCTCAGCAGCGCGGCAGGCACGGCCTGGCGAGTCGGTGGTGCTGTCTCCGGCCTGTGCCAGCTTCGACCAATTCAGCAGCTTCGTCGAGCGCGGTCGCGCCTTCAAGCGACTGGTGCTCGCGCTCGCGGCCGGCGAGACCAGCGAACAACGGGGGCCTAGGGCGCCAGGCGATGGTGGGGAGGTCGAGCGTGGCACGTAGGCTGTCGTTTGATCGCGTGCTGTTCGCCGCGGTCTTGTTGCTCTGCGGGCTCGGCCTGGTCATGGTCTATTCCGCGAGTCTGGTCTTCGCGCCCACCGGCGCCATGAGCCCGCTGTTCGTGCGCCAAGCCCTGGCCGCGGCCATCGGCCTGGTGGCCATGCTGGCCGTGATGCACTTGGACTACCGCTGGCTGGGCCATCGACTGGTGGTGTACGGCGCGCTGATCGTGGTTCTCACCTTGCTCACCGCGGTGCTTTTCGCCCCCAGTGTGAACCGAACGCATCGTTGGTTTTTTATCGGAAGCATCTCGTTCCAGCCTTCCGAGCTCGCCAAGCTGGTCTTGGTGCTCTTCCTCGCCGACCAGGTCAGCCGCAAGCGGGATCGACTCAACACCCGCGTGGCCCTGCTGCCTTGCGCCATCGTTTCCGCGTTGATGGCGCTGCTGGTGTTCGCGGGCGGCGATCTGGGCTCGACCGTCTTGCTGCTGGTGCCGGGGGTGACGATCACTTTCCTGGCCGGGCTGTCGATCAAGCTGATGGCGATGGGTGCGCTGGCTGCGCTGCCCCTGCTCGCCATCGGCGCCTGGGTCGCTCCGTATCGGATCCGGCGTTTGATGGCCTTTCTGCATCCACTGGCCGACCCCAAAGGCGATGGCTACCAGTTGATCCAGTCGCTGATCGCGGTGGGCTCTGGCGGGCTGAGCGGGCTGGGCCCGGGCAACAGCGTGCAGAAGTTGCATTTTCTGCCATCGCCCCACGCAGACTTCATCTTCGCCATCATCGCCGAGGAGCTTGGTTTCTTGGGTTCGATCGCGGTCGTGGCGCTGTTTGCGCTGGTGTTTTGGCGTGGGGTTCGCGCGGGCCTGCGCGCACCGGATGACTTCGGACGCTACCTTGCCTGGGGCTTCACCAGCCTGGTCGTGGTGCAGGCGATGGTGCACATCAGTGTCGTTCTCGGGCTGCTGCCGACCACTGGCGTACCTCTGCCCCTGGTTTCACACGGCGGCTCCGCACTGGTGGTGACCATGATCGCCAGCGGCGTTATTCTCAATGTTTCACAGCATGGATAAAGATGACACATTTAAATGCAATGGGACTTCGACCCGTGCCGGCGTCAGATCTTGCTCTCCGGCGGTGGCTCGGGCGGGCATGTCTTCCCGGCCTTGGCGTTGGCCGACGAGCTGCTGCGGCGGGGGTGGCAGGTGAGCTACGCAGGCCATGCCGAGGGTCCGGAAGCACGGCTGGTACCGGCGCGCGGCATCCCCTTTTATGCTCTCGCGGCGCGGCCGGTGGTGGGCCGGGACCTCTTCGCCCAGGCCCGGGCTCTGGTCACGCTGCTGCGCTCATCGCTCTCGGCACGCGCGCTGGTGCGGCAACTCGCAGTGCGCGCGGTGGCCGCCACCGGCGGCTATGCCGCGATGCCAGCAGCCCTCGGCGCGCGCCTGGCGAGGCGACCCTTGCTGCTGGTCGAGCCCAACGCCCAGGCCGGCCTGGCCAACCGCGCGCTCTCACGCTTGGCGAGCGAGGCGGCCATCGCCTATGCCGCTACCGCGGACTCGCTGCACTGCCCGAGCACAGTCACGGGCGTTCCCGTACGCCGCGCCTTCCACGAAATCGGGCCCCTCGAACCGCGACCACCGTTGCGCCTGCTGGTGCTCGGCGGCAGCCAGGGTGCACGCCAGCTCAATCGGATGGTCCCTGCTGCGCTCTGCCGGCTCGGACGCCAGACCGATCTTCGGGTGGTGCACCAGAGCGGACCGGCGCGTCTGGAAGAGGCACAGGCGGCCTATGCCGAGGCCGGTCTCGCAGCGCGGCCGGGGATCGAGATCGTGCCCTTCCTCGACCACGTCCACACGGTCATGGCGCGCTGCCATCTGGTGATCTCGCGCGCCGGCGCCATCACCCTCGCCGAGCTGTGCGCCGCCGGCCGGGCATCGGTGCTGCTGCCGCTCGGCCTGGCCGGTGGCCACCAGGTGGACAACGCCCGCGGCCTGGAACGCGCCGGCGCTGCGCGCGTGTTGGTGGGTCCAGATGCCACCCCCGAAGCACTCGCCGCACTGCTCGCCGGCCTGTTCGCACAACCCGTGGCGAGCGGCGATGACGCGCTCGCAACCATGGCTGCCGCGGCCCGCGGCCTGGCCCGTCGCGATGCCGCCGCCTTGATCGCGGACCGCGTCGAGCGCCTGGCCGGTGGGAGGCGCGACTGATGTTCGACTCCTTCGCCGGCCTCTCGCGGGTGCACTTCGTCGGTATCGGCGGTGCGGGCATGAGCGGCATCGCAGAAGTGCTCGCCGGCTACGACCTCGAGGTCACCGGCTGCGACCAGGCACGCGGGCCGGCGGTCGAGCGGCTGGAACGGCTGGGCGTGCGCGTGTCGCTCGGTCACAGCGATGATCACCTCGAGGGGGTGGATCTGGTGGTCAAGTCCTCGGCCGTGGGTGACGACAATGCGGAGATTGAGGCGGCGCGGGCGCGCGGCATCACGGTGATCCGGCGCGCCGAGATGCTCGCCGAGCTGATGCGCTTGACCTACGGCATCGCCGTGGCCGGAACCCATGGCAAGACCACCACCACCTCGTTGATCGGCACCATGCTCACCGAGGCTGGCCTCGACCCGACGGTCATCGTGGGCGGCCGCATGCGGGTCTCGGGCACGGGCGCGCGGGTGGGCAAAAGCCCCTACTTGGTATGCGAGGCGGATGAGTTCGACCGCAGCTTCCTGCGCCTGATGCCGGTGATCGCGGTGGTGACCTCGATCGATCGCGAGCACCTGGACACCTACCGCGACCTTGGCGCCATCTGCGATGCCTTCGTCGACTTCGCGGGCCGCGTGCCCTTTTTCGGCCGGATCATTCTTTGCTTGGACGATCCCAACATTCAAAGCATCCTGCCGCGGCTGAGCAGAGACCATCGTGTCGTGACCTATGGGCTCTCTCCCCAAGCCGACTTGGTGGCCACCCACATCGAGACCAGCGGTGACGGTTGCCGCTTCACCGTCGGCGGCGCGGATGGCGCGGCGTTGGGCACGGTCGATCTGCCCATGGTCGGCACCCACAATGTGCGCAACGCGCTCTCCGCGGTCGCCGTCGGCCGCGCCCTGGAGCTCGACATGGCGCGCATCGCCGAGGCCCTTTCACGCTTCGGAGGTGTGCATCGGCGCTTCGAACGACTCGGAACCTGGTGCGGTGCGGTGGTCATCGACGACTATGCCCACCATCCCACCGAGGTACGCGCGACGCTCGAGGCCGCTCGACAGGCTTTCCCGCGGGCACGTTTGCTTGCCGTGTTCCAGCCGCATCTGTACTCGCGCACACGCGACCAGGCGGAGGGCTTCGGCCAGGCGCTGATGCTCGCGGATAGCGCCGTGGTGACCGCCATTTACCCCTCCCGAGAGACGCCGATCGCGGGGGTCTCGGGCGAGGATGTGGTGCGCGCGGCGCGCGACGCCGGTCACCGTAGGGTGCGCTATGTCGAGGACATGGAGGCTGTGCCGGAGCTGCTCGCCGGCAGCGTAGGAGCGGGCGACGTGGTGATCACCTTGGGCGCCGGTGACATCGTGCATCTGGCCCAGCAGCTCTGCACGACGGATGCTCCGGAGATGGGCGCATGACGCCACGCCCGATCCATGCACCGCGCGGCAACGTCTTGCCATTTCGCCACCGCGGTGCTGCCGTGCGCTTCAGGCGCCGCCCGCTGATCACCCGCTACGGTCGGCCGGTGGCAGGGGCGGCACTGGTACTGGGCGTGCCGATTGCGATCGCCCTATGGCTGATGAGCACACCGCGGCTGGCACTCGCCGCGGTGACGGTGGTCTCCGAGCCGTCGCTGCTCGGCATCGTCATCCACCGTCCCCACCAACGCCCGCCCCGCAGCGTACGCCGGGTCAGCAATGCCTGGGTACAACGCGCCATGCGCCCGATGCTCGGCAGCAACCTTCTGTCTCTCGATCTGAACACTGTGGTGGCAACCCTCGAGCAGAATCCTTGGGTGCTGGCCGCGGAGGCGCGCAAGGAGCTGCCGCATCGGCTCCGCGTACGGGTGATCGAGCGCCCGGCAGCCGCGCTGCTGCAAGACGGCGAGCAATTGTTTTACCTCGATCGGCGCGGCACGGTGATCGCCCCCGTCGGCACCACCGATCCTGGCATCGACTTGGTGGTAATCAGCAGACCACCGATCCCGGATGCGGGCGCGGCGCCGACGCCCGGAGCGGACCGGGCACTCGACGCAGACCGGGCACTCGACACAGCGCGTGAGCGGCGGGCAGCGCTCGCCCTGGTCAGCGAGTTGGCGTCTGCACGGCCCGACTGGGCGCAGCAACTCTCGGAGATTGAGCTCTTGGGGATGGGCGACTTTCGTCTGTTTGTCGCTTCCATACCCTTTCCTCTTTTGGTGCGTGCCGGTACGCTGCACGGGCGTATCCGCAGGCTCGAAGCGCTGGTACCGCAAATCGCCGCCCACTATGGCGCGATTCGGGCGGTTGACCTGCGTTTCGCGCGGCGGATCATTGTGCAGCCGGCCGAAACGACCGCATTCATGAGGTCCTGAGATGGCGAGGCAAGGTGGATTTCTGGTTGGTATCGACGTCGGATCGTCTCATGTTCGCGTGCTGATCTCAGCCCGCGAAGACGATACCGGCCGGCTCGAGGTGGCGGGCAAGGGCGAGGCTCCGAACCGCGGCTGTCGTCGCGGCAACGTGGTCAACGTCGAGGCGACGGTGGAAGCGGTGAAGGCTGCGGTCGACGAGGCCGAGGTGATGGCCGGGGTAGAGGTCGGACGTGCCTTCGTCGGCATCGCGGGTTCCGATTTGCGCAGCGTCAACGCGCGCGCCGTGGTCTCGGTGTCGCGCAAGGACCGCGAGATCCACCGCTCCGATGTTCGTCGCGTGCTGGAAGCGGCGCAGGCCGCCTCCTTGCCCAACGAGTTGGAGATCCTGCATGCGATCCCGCAGGAGTTCCTGGTCGACGATCAAGGAGGCATCATCGATCCGGTGGGCATGCTGGGCAGCCGTCTGGAGGCCAATGTCCACCTAGTCACCGGCAACCAGACTCGTACGCGCACGCTACAGACCTGCCTCAACCGCGCTGGCATCGAGGTCACGGAGGTGGTTTTCGAGCCGCTGGCGACAGCCGAGGCCGTGCTCACCCACGATGAGCGCGAGCTGGGCGCTTTGCTGGTCGACATCGGCAGTGGTGGCACGGAGTATGGCTACTTCGCGGAGAGTGAGATCCAGCATTCTGGCGTGCTGCCGATCGGTGCCAGCCACTTTACGAACGACCTCGCCATGGTCTTGCGCACGCCCTTCGACCAGGCGGAGCGGATCAAGATCCGGCATGGCTGCTGCCTGCCGTCGATGGTCGATGACGACGGCGTGTCCATCCCCTCGGTGGCCGGTGGTGCGCGACGGGTGGTGCCGAAGAGGGAGCTTTGTGAGATCCTCGGACCGCGCGCGGAGGAAATGCTGACCTTGGTCCGTGATGATTTGCGGAGGAACGGCTGCGACGATGACCTGCGCGGCGGTGTCGTGCTCACCGGCGGCGGCGCGCAGCTCGACGGTCTGCTCGAGATGGTCGAGCAGGTCTTCGCCGCCACCGTGCGCTACGGCCTGCCGACCGGCCTTGGCGGTCTGGTCGACGTCATCAGCTCACCGAGCTGGTGCACGGCGTCTGGGCTCTTGCTCTATGGCCTGCGGGCCGAACAGTCGTTGGCTGGGCGGCCGCGTAGAACATGGACCATGCGCAGCCTGATGGGCTCGCTGCGCAATGTCTTTACGGATCTGCTGTGAGCCCGGTGACGGAGGAACGAGTCATGATTTTGTTCGACGAGCCTTCGGATTCCCAGGCCCTGCCGGTGGTCCTCGAAGATAGCAGTCAGTTGCCGGCCAGAATCAAGGTCATCGGCGTCGGAGGCGGTGGCGGCAACGCGGTCAACCGCATGATCGCGGCCCAACTGCGTGGCATCGAGTTCATCAGTGCCAACACCGATGTCCAAGCCTTGCAGCGCAGCATCGCCCCGACCAAGCTGCAGGTCGGCACCACGCTCACCCGCGGACTCGGTGTCGGCGGCGATCCCGAGGTCGGGCGCAAGGCCGCGCTCGAAGATACCGAGCGCATTCTCGAGTTGCTCGATGGCTCGGACATGGTGTTTATCACCGCGGGTCTCGGCGGTGGCACGGGCACGGGCGCCGCGCCGATCATCGCTTCGCTGGCAGCCGAGATCGGCGCGCTGACCGTCGCTGTGGTAACCAAGCCATTCGGCTTCGAAGGCCGCCGGCGCCTGCAGCTTGCCGAGCGCGGAGTCGAGGAGCTGCGCGGCGCGGTCGACACGCTGATCACCATCCCCAACGAGCGGCTGCTGTCGTTTGTCGACCGCGGCACCCCGCTCACCGAGGCCTTTCTCATCGCGGACGATGTGCTGCGCCAGGCGGTGCAGGGCATCTCGGACCTGATCACGGTGCCTGGTGAGGTCAACGTTGACTTTGCGGATGTGAAGTCCATCATGACGGGAATGGGCATGGCACTCATGGGCACCGGTATCGCCAAGGGTGAGAACCGAGCGCTCGAAGCCGCCCAGCGTGCGATCTCCTCACCGCTGCTCGAAGAGACTTCGATCGAAGGCGCCAAGGGCGTGCTACTGAACATGTCCGGCGGTCGCGACCTGACCCTGCACGAGGTCGCCGAGGCTGCGCGGGTGATCGCCGAGGCGGTCGACCCGGATGCCAACATCATCTCCGGCATGGTGATCGACGATGAGCTGGGCGACGAGATGAAGGTCACCGTCATCGCCACCGGCTTCGACCACGCGCGCGCCACCGCCCCGCGGGTCGAAATCCCCAACCTCGGCACGCTGCGGCGGGCAACGCGCCCGAGCCAAGAACCTGCCCTGCCCGAGGCCCAAGACGAGACCCGCGAAGACGAACCCAGGCGCCTCGAAGACGACGAGTCCGAGGCAGACGAGTCGGCGGCGGCCTTTGAAGAGCCCACCGCCGAGCCCTCCTACCTACGCTCACACCTGTTCCGAGACCCCGCGGAAACCCCGCCCGAGCCCCAGGTCCCACCACCAGCCCACGTCAGCGAGGAACGCAGCCGCGAAGAGGTTCCCTACTTCCGCCGCGTGCTGGCCCAAAACCAAAGCGATGACCCAAACGGCTACGGACCCAACTGGTCAAACGTCGACGATTACGACATCCCCACCGTGCTACGCAAACAGATGGACTAAAGCAAGCCCAACCGCGACCCAGCGCGCCGCTCGGCCCAGTTGTCAAGGAACACGGAGTCTCACCACCTTGGGGGACGCACAATCTATGAGAGCGGGTCTTGGTTGGGGCCGGTGGCTTCTTCTGCGAAGGGGAAGCATCTCTGGAAGGCGACTTGGGTGCCGGTGGCGCCGGTGATATGGAGCATGTAAACATCATGATCGCTGCGATGATGATGACGACCTGCCTCCACCGATTCATGGCTTCTCCGGTCTTTCCGGAAAATAGATAAAGAAAACGCGTTTGGGTTTGCGTTTTGAAACGCCCTGAAAGTTGATCCCTCTCTTCCCGCCCATTGGTCCAGCCGAGGTTGCCCCGTAGACCGGCCCTCTTGTGGGGAAGCCACGCTGCTTGCGAATTGTGTTCACAAAGTCAACCGTTGGCCCCGTCTCTGTGTCGGACATGCCTTCACGCGCGTCTTCCAATCCCAGGGCGGCGTGGGCAGCCTCGTGAATGAACGCAGTGCCGGCCGAGAACGCCCTGGGGTCAACCTTCCCAAAGTCCAAAGTGTCGAAGTCTGAGAAATCCAAGATTATCTTGTTCGTCCCCTTTGGGTTAACGCCAAAAGCGAATTATGAATCCATATTTCATGCCACCACTGTAAAAGTCTCGACGATTCTCGAACCGCCTCGGGATTGTAGAAGGAATACCGAATTGGC
>Ga0114931_10001871_pt1 | contig 26790 bp, 23 predicted proteins | sample 2SBtaG_FD_89579 | JGI IMG/M metagenome (GOLD analysis project Ga0114931, IMG submission 89579) | Deep subsurface microbial communities from Kolumbo volcano to uncover new lineages of life (NeLLi) - 2SBTROV14_V59a metaG | ecosystem: Environmental > Aquatic > Marine > Volcanic | place: Kolumbo... | reverse complement strand
GCGTGATGCGTGATGCGTGATGCGTGATGCGTGATGCGTGATGCGTGATGCGTGATGCGTGATTCGTGATTCGTGATTCGTGATTCGTGATTCGTGATTCGTGATTCGTGATTCGTGATTCGTGAAAATCTAAAGTCTCTCTGCCCCTTTGTCAAATCACGCCCCACGTTTTCACGTTTTACGCAATACGTTTTACACTTCACTCATCTTATCGCCCAATGATAGAATCCGCAACTTTTTGGATGGGGTGCGTTTCAGTTTTCAGGCAAATTTTAACCCGGAAATGAATTTCCGGGCTAAAAGCCCAAAGCCCAAGCCGACTTAAGTCGGCTTAAGTTTTGAGCCTTGAATTTTAATTCGAGGCAAAATTCGGGTAGGCTGCCGAATATTTCTTCAACCCCACCCAAAATGTGATCCGCAACTTTTTGGATGCTCGCGTGGGCAAAATTTCACAGGCTGTGGTATAATGTGGCAACATTGAAACTCATTCGTGGACGGAGAAAATGACAGACAACATTTACGACATTTTAATGGAACGGGGCTTTGTTGCCCAAGTCACTGATGAAGAGGCGCTGCGAACCCAGTTTGCCCGCGAGCAGGTCACATTTTACATTGGTTACGACCCCACTGCCGACAGTATGCACGTGGGGCATTTGGTCACCGTGATGGCAATGTTACATATGCAGCGTGCCGGGCATCGCCCGATTGCGCTGGTCGGTGGCGGCACGGCAATGATCGGCGACCCCAGCGGCAAAACCGAGATGCGTCAGATGCTTTCGGCAGACGAAATTCAGGCAAATGCACGCGCCCTGCAAAAACAAATGCACCAATTTTTGGGCGATGATGCCATTTATGAAAATAACGCCAACTGGCTGCTCGATTTAAATTATGTGAAATTCCTGCGCGAAATCGGGCGGCATTTCAGCGTGAACCGGATGCTTTCCGCCGAAGGGTACAAACAACGCTGGGAACGCGGATTGAACTTCATCGAGTTGAATTACCAAATTTTGCAAGCGTACGATTTTCTGGAACTGTATCGCCGATACGGCTGCACCGTGCAAATGGGCGGCGATGACCAGTGGAGCAATTTGCTCGCCGGGGTGGATTTAATCCGGCGTGAAGAAAGTGTAACCGTGCAAGCAATGACCTACCCGCTGTTGACCACCGAAGGTGGCGTAAAAATGGGGAAAACCGTTGCCGGTGCGGTATGGCTCGACCCGAAAAAGATGAAGCCGTATGACTATTATCAATATTGGGTAAATTGTGATGACCGCGATGTAGAAAAACTGCTGAAAATTTTCACTTTCCTGCCGATGAGTGAAATTCGGCGGCTGTCAGCGCTGGAAGGCGCGGAACTCCGCGAAGCGAAAAAGGTGCTGGCATTCGAAGCCACCAAAATCGTCCACGGCGAAGCGGAAGCATTGGCAGCACAGAAAGCCGCCGCCGCGGCATTCTCCGGCGGGGGCGACCTGAGCGCAATGCCAACCACCACCATTGACCGCGAACGGCTGGCGGCGGGCATCGGTGTGCTGGAGATTTTCGCCGAAGTGGGACTAACCAAATCGCGCGGTGAAGCCCGCCGAATGGTTCAGCAGGGGGGCATTTATGTGAACGGACAGCGGGTAAACGCCGTAGACGCCACCATCTCCACCGCCGACATCACGCCCGATGGTATCCTGCTCCGTGCCGGGAAAAAACGGTATCACCGGCTGATAACCCATGATGCGTGAAACGTGATGCGTGAGACTTTAAACTTGAAACTTTGAACCCCAAATATCGAGACGTTATGAACAAAAAAATTCTGTGGACAATCATCATCTTTTTTGCACTATTGCTCTTCTGCGGGCTGTCGGTCGGCTTTGGCGTGCTGGCATTCAAAACAATGAACGGACAACCTGCGTTTTTCAGCACCACCGATTCTGTGGCGCTCATCCGGGTAGAAGGCGTCATTCAGGGCGGTGACCCACCGTCAGACGTTTTCGGCAATGCCAGCGAAGGCGCATACAGCAACCATATCGTGCGCAATTTGCGCCGCGCCGAAGATGACCCGCACATCAAAGCGGTGGTTCTGCGCGTGGATAGCCCCGGCGGCGGGGTGGTCGCTTCGGATGAAATTTACGAGCAAATGAAGGCAATGACCAAACCGGTTGTCGTTTCGATGGGCACGATGGCTGCCAGCGGCGGCTATTATATCAGTGCCCCCGCCGATGAAATTTGGGCAAACCGGCACACCCTCACCGGCTCGATTGGGGTGATTATCCAGTTTGTGAACATCGAAGGTTTTATGGAAAAATACGGCATCGGCGCAACCACCATCAAAAGCGGCGTTAACAAAGATGCCGGAAGTTTGTACCGGCAGCCCACCCCGGAAGAAATTGCCATTTGGCAAAGCATCGTGGATGAGGCATATGGCGTGTTCGTGCAAATTGTCGCCGAGGGGCGCGGCTTGGACGAAGAAACAGTGCGAAAATTGGCAGACGGCCGCGTTTACACCGGACAGCAAGCTCTCGACTTGCATCTGGTTGACCATCTCGGCAATTTAAAAGATGCCATCAATCGTGCGGGAGAACTCGGCGGGCTTGGCGCAAATCCGCCCGTGATTGATTTCCGCAACCCCGCGCCGCTGTTGCCCGGATTGTTCAGTGCCCTGCAGAAGCCTTCGCCGCTGGAAGAATTGCAGACTATTTTGCACATTGATGCATCACCGTCACTGATGTACCTTTACACGGGCGGGTAGTTTTTAGGTTCAAAGTTTCAAGGTCGCAAAATTTACGCATCACGTTTCATGCCATGCGTCTCTTTCCCTCTGCTCGCCGCGAGCATTGCAGTACTTTTTTCCCATAAGAAAATTGACACATTCTCTAACCAGTGATATAATCCTTATGTAATGGTATTATGTTAAATTAACTGGTCGTTTCGATGACAATCACCGCCTTTCGGGAGAATGTGTCTATGCACGACAAAGATTACACCAACGCCGCCAACGATTTTTTGGAGGCATACGCCAACACCAACTACCTTCGCCCGCTCAACGGCGAAATGCTCGAACTGTTTTACGTCAACCGCACCAACTCCGAACTCCGCTCACTGCTCGGCGAACTGACCGCCGGCGTCAAATCGAAGCCGCCGAGCAACACCAAATTCCTTTTTGTGGGGCACACCGGTTGCGGCAAAAGCACCGAACTTTCAAAACTGGTCAACATCATCGAAACCGGCAGTGACGGCAAACGCCAATATGGCGTCCTGCAAAAAAAACTTCTTCCCATCCAATATTCCATTAGCGAAGTGGTCGGCTTGTACAACATCGAGTTCGTCGATTTGGCGCTTTCCATTATTTTGGGCATCTACAAAAAAATGGAACGGCTGGGTTACGACTTGGACGACACACCCGCCCGCCGCGTTTACGATTGGCTTTATCAGGGCGAAAGCGCCTTCGGTGGCGAGATTGACCCGGATGGAAACGGGTTGGAACTCGGCAGTCTCATCCGGCTGATTGACGTGCGGCTGAAAAGTGAAGGTTCGGTGCGCGATGAAATTCGCACCCGCATTCGGCGCTACATCCCCGAACTGATTGGACTCATCAACCAAACCATCGACAATGTGGCAGCCGTTACACTAAAAAGTGTTCTGCTCATTATTGATGACCTCGACAAAATCCAGCCGCTCGATGCCGCGCTGAATGTTTTTCGGGAACACGTGAAAAGCCTGACCTCCTTCAACTGTTTCGTCATTTACACCGCACCCATTTCGCTCCTTTACGACACCCAATCGAAACACGTCGGACAATTTTTGGAAACACACTATATGCCGATGTTCAAAGTACGAAAGAAAAACGGTTCACCGGAACCCCCCGCCAGCCCCGACGTGACAACCCTGCGAGAAATCATCTACCGCCGAGTACACCCCGATTTGTTTGAAGAAGGTGCTGTCGAAGCCGCTATCGAAATGACCGGCGGCATTCTGCGCGAATTGATTCGCGTCATTCGCGGGTGCTGCGTTTATTGCCACGAATATGAAATCGGCAAAATTTCGCACCAAATCATCAAAATGCAAAAAGGAAAACTCAAAAGCGAATACTACCGAATGCTGGAACACGAAGATTATCGTTTGCTGAAAAAGGTTTCACGCACCAAAAGCCGCGCCGATGTGAATATGCGCCATCTCGAATCGCTAGTGGTGCTGTATTACCCCAACGGCAAAGGCTGGTTCGACGTGCATCCGGTAGTATCAGAATTGCTGACCGAATGGGAAACAGAAAACGAAAATAGCACCCAAAATGTATAAAAACGAACAGGTGAAAAAGTGATAGCACCGTTAAACATTGAACCCGAAACCTTGAACTTGAAACCCGGTCCCGATGCTTTACCACCAATTGCCAGTGAGTATGCGCCAATGAATAAAATTACCAATGTTTTTGCAGACGAAATTCGGTTGATGACTGCCACGCTGCGGATGAGTACCCTTGGCGGGCTGAGTATGGCGGAATGCGGCAGTGCCGAATTGCAGCAAACCCTCTTCGAGCATTTTCGACAGCGGCTGGCAGACGACCAAATCTATCTCTTCCCGTTTGAAATTGACAACCGGCAATTAAATTTGGTGAAAAGCCTGGCGGAACTCACCGACCAAGCCCGTTTTAAAAATGTTGAACTCACCGGCAAATACCGCGCTATCGTCATTTTTGTACACGGCATCGAAAAACTAAACGATAATGAGCGCAAACGTTTTTTCCAACTGCTCAATTTTTTCCGCGATCGCTTTACGATGATTGCCTACCCCATCGTCATTTGGGCAAAACCACCCCACGTCCGGCAAATGGCACAATCTGCGCCCGATTTTTGGAGCTGGAAAAGCGAATTGTTCATCTTTCCCACCGATTCGGTAGAAATGGCAACCGGGTTCGGACCCCGCACCCGCCCGCCGTTAGAGCGGTACATCCACGCCCTGCTTGCCGATTCGGAATATATCGTCTGGAATGACCTCTATCTGCCACTGAAAGCCATCCGCTCGGCAGAAGCCGTTCAATCAACCACCACCCGCGATGATTTTTCGTAAGCAGAACTGGCACTGCTGACCGATATTTTCCCGCAGCGAGCGAACGTAAATCCCCACACGAAAATCATCCGGCAGGGCGAAATCGGGCAGCGGTGTTATGTGCTGCTCAGCGGGGAAGTAGAAGTCAGCGTTACCGACCCGCTGGGCAACAAAAGCGTCATCACCCGGCTGAAGAAAGGTGCATTTTTCGGTGAAATCGCACTCATCAAAAATATTCCGCGCACAGCCACCGTGACCGCCATCACCAAATGCGAACTGTTGCCGCTGAACAAACCACAATTGCGCACCGCCGCACCAAAAATTGCCAAATTGCTGGCGCTGATGACCAACGTCGCCGAAAAGCGAGTAGACACGCTGGCACACGGTATTGCTACGGCAGAAATGTCGCCACTGCGCCGATTTGCCAGCCAACAAGTTACAGAACACCCCATCCCCGCGGATGTGTGGGCACTCATCCAAAACGACCCGCGCACGGTCATTTTGGGTGGCGCCGGTATGGGCAAAACCACCGCGTTGAAATACATTACCCTGCAACTGGCACGTGCCGCCGAACACAATCTCGACGCCGGCAACCCGGTTGCTATACCCATTTTCATCAAGTTGAATGCGCTGGGTGGAGAGCGGTCAGTCGAAGGGATGATTTTAAACATTCTGCGCGGGTATGGCATCGGGCAATCGTGGACAGAAGATGACATTCGCGCACTTCTCCGCGGCGCACACTCCAATTTTCCGGCGGCAAAAGTCGTTTTCGTGATGGACGGGCTGAATGAAATTCAAGGCGATGCCGCCACCCGGCAGATGCTCAATCAATTCATTCACCGGTACAGCGAGCAGCACCATTTTATTATGACCTGCCGCGAGCAAGATTATTTGCCGATTCACGGGTATAAAACAGTGGTGTTGCAACCACTCACGCGGTATGATATTGAATCGTTTTTGGTGAAATATATGCGGCAAGAGCGCGGCAAACGGCTTGCCCGTGACATTTTCAGTGACCAAAAATTGATGGAATTGGCACAAACGCCATTAGCGCTCTATATGTTCACTCAGTTGGCAAAAAAAGCCGAAACATTACCCAAAAATCGCGGCATAATGTTTGACCGGTTCACCGATTATCTGCTGGAACGGGTAGATTCGGAATGGTGGAAGATTTTCGGGCGGTCGCGGAGTAAAACCCCTCTGGCGCTGCGTAAACAGGTTTTGGCAGAGTTGGGCTTGTATATGCAGCAACATCGCCAACTGACCATTTCCAAACGGCAATGGTACGTGATTATCGCCAAAACATACATAAAATACCACAATCTTCCGAATGCTACCATAGAGCAGGTAAAATACAGCACCATCGAAGATATTCACGAAGAGATAAAATTCAGCGGGTTGATTGGCTACAGCAGCAATATTGAACAACACCGATTGGAATTTGCCCATCACACGTATCAGGAATTTTTTACCGCGCTGGCGCTCAAATTAGAAGGTGCATCGGTGGTGCAAATGGTTGCCACCCCCGATGCGCTGCAACGCTGGTTTGGCACACTGGTACTGCTGTTTGGTATTTCTAACCGAAAAACAGCGCTGTTTTCTGAAATTTTGGGTGATGGCAGTGATTACCCCCGCGTTTGGCTGGCGGCGGAATGTCTCGCTGCGTCCGGGGCGGAGATTGCCCGAATGACCGAGCAGTGGGAAGAAGAATTACCTGCCGCCCAAAAATTCCCGATGCTGTTTGCCGTGGGGCTTGCGAGCTATCAAATGGGACGTTACCCCGAAGCGTTAACCTACCTGCTCCGCGCGGCGGATGCTTCGCCGCAAAATGCCGAATTGCAATATGAGCTGGGTGCGCTCTATCGCCAACTCGACCAATATGCCCGCGCCATCGACCATCTGGAAGTCGCTATCCGCCTGAAACCCGATTTTGTGGATGCATACAACCAGCTAGGTATTGCTTATTTCCAACAGCAAAAATTCGAAGAAGCGCTGACAATTTTCAACGCGACCACCCAACTGGAACCCACCAGCCCGTACCACTATTTCAATCTCGGCATTGTGCAGAAAATCAAAAAAGATTATCGTTCCGCGCGAGATACCTTTGAAATCGCGCTGCAATTGAAACCCGATTATAGCGATGCCCGCACTCAATTCGAGTTGGTTGACCGCGCCATACAATCGGGGGTGGTGGGGGTGCTGGAGAGCATCCCGATGCTGGGCAAACTTTCGCTGGAACAAACGCTGGCGCTGGCGCAGCGATTGCAGGTAACCACTCACAACGCCGGCGAAACTGTGTTCGAGATGGGTGACAGCGGCGACACGTTCTTCATTATCGAATCGGGAACGGCTGAAATGCTGATGCCCCAACCGAATGCTGAACCGGCTGTGATAAAAACCTTGCAAGTCGGCGATTATTTTGGCGAGATAGCCCTGCTGCGTGCTGTGCCGCGCACGATGACGGTTCGCTGTACCACCGATACACAATTACTGAGCTTGCGCCGCAAAGATTTTACTGAAATAATGCAGTTTCAACCCGGCAATGCCAACCGGCTGGTAGAAACGTCGGGCTATCGGGTACTGCATCCCCGCCGAAACCACCCGCTGCCCAGCGCCGAAGATTATTACGACCCCGGCTATCTGCACGAAATTTTGGCGCGGCAAGATGAAGTCACGGTGGTGATGGGCGATATCCACGGCTCAACCTTCATCACAGATGCTGTGGGGCCCGAATTGATGATTCGGTTTTTGAACGAATATTTGCTGCGGATGTCCACCATCATCGTCAATGCAGGCGGCGCGATGGATAAAAGTTTGGGCGACAGCGTGATGGGGGTTTTTGGTAAATACCCGGAACGCCCCGGCGAATCGCTGGCAACCCCTGCCCTGCGTGCGCTGCTGGCCGCCACCCAAATGCGACAGGAATATCTGAACCTGCGGGAAGAATGGCAACTGAAAAACAAAAAATTTTTGAAAACGGGAATGGGTATCGGTATTGCCACCGGCGAAGTACGGGTGGGAACCGTCGGTGCAGAAGGGGCGATGGTCGGCGCGGCGGTGAATCTCAGCAACAAATTGAGCAAAATGGCGGTCAACGGCCGCGACGAAAGCGAAATTTACATCGACCAGCGCACATACGATTTACTCGGCACAGCGGTGATGGTGAAAAAACTCGACCCGGAATATGTGCTCAGCAAATCGAGCGGCGTGCCGATGGATGCCTATTTGGTTTTAGACACATCAAACAGCAGATAGCGCAGACACGCTCACATCATTTCTCGCGGGCGATACTGCAATGCTTCCGCCAGATGGGGCGGTTGAATGTCCGCCGCACCCGCCAAATCGGCAATGGTGCGCGCCAGTTTCAGCACGCGATGATATGCTCGTGGGCTGAGGTGCATCTGCTGCACAGCAGATTTCAGCAGGTTTGTGCCCGTTTCATCCAATGCGCAATACTGCCGAATTTCGCCGGGTCCCATATCGGCATTGGTTTGCAGGGGCGTGCCCGCAAAACGCCGCGCCTGAATTTCTCGTGCCGCCTCTACCCGTGCGCGAATGGTTGCACTCGATTCTCCCACTCGTTTATCGGATAATTTTTCATACGGAATACGCGGAACGGTCACGTGGATGTCAATTCTATCCATCAGCGGGCCGGAAATACGTTTTTGGTAGCGCTGCACCGCCGAAATGGAGCAGGTGCATTCTTTTTCGGGGTCGCCATAATAGCCGCACGGACAGGGATTCATCGCGCCGACGAGCGTGAAATTGGCGGGATATGTCAGTGAACCGGCACTGCGGCTGATAGACACAATTTTATCTTCCAGCGGCTGGCGCAACATTTCCAGCATTCGCTGCCCAAATTCCGGCAATTCATCCAAAAAGAGGACCCCGCGGTGCGCCAAACTGATTTCTCCCGGTTTAGGAAACCGTCCCCCGCCGATAAGCCCGGCATAACTGATGGTATGGTGTGGGGCGCGAAACGGACGTTGCCGAATGAGCGGCTTGTCGCCGGGAAGCATATCCGCCACCGAGTAGATACGCGTGATGTCCAGCGCTTCGTTCAGCGATAGCCGCGGTAGAATACCCGGTATCGCCCGCGCGATGAGCGTTTTGCCGCTGCCGGGCGGTCCGGTCATCAGCATATTGTGCGCGCCCGCCGCAGCAACTTCTGCCGCACGTTTGACGTGTTCCTGCCCTTTGATTTCGCCAAAGTCCACCACCGTCGGCTGGTCGCCGTCATCCAACGAGCGGTCGGCGGCAAACGGCTGCATCCGCTGATGCCCCGACAGATGGTCAATGACCTGCAAGAGATTTTCCACCGGATAGACCGTCACGCCATCAACCAGCGCCGCTTCCGGCGCATCCACTGCCGGAACGAACAGTTGCTCATACCCCTGCTGATACGCCAGCGTGGCCATCGGCAAAATGCCGCTGACGTGCCGCACGCTGCCGTCCAGCGACAATTCGCCCATAAAAATGGCTTTTTCCACCTCTCCGAAAATCGTTTCACCGGCAAGCAGAATACCCACCGCAATCGGCAAATCGAAAGCGGGGCCGGCTTTGCGGATATCGGCAGGCGCCAAATTCACCGTCAATCGCGTGCGTGGAAAAGGCAATCCGGTATTTTTTATGGCGGCACGCACGCGCTCTCTAGCTTCCTGCACGGCTGTATCGGGCAGCCCGACAATATTGAACGCAGGCAGTCCGTTGGCAATATCTACCTCAACCTCAATCAACACGCCGTCTAATCCAATAACCGAACAACTATTGACTTTGGCAAGCAATGGTGGCATCCTCCGGTTAATTTGCAATTTTGGCTGTGGCATTCGCCGCAGTATAGAAAACTATTTGTACAAGACTTGCGCAAATTGGTTGCAGAACACACCCTTCGGTTTTCTCACCCTGAGTAGCCCGTTAGGCGTATCGAAGGGTGAAAGCTGCGCAAGCCCTATATTTTTCAAATTATAGCACCATCTGCAAAATAGATAAACCTTTGTGCTGATGATTGATTTGTGGTACGATACACTCACACAAGAAAAATCAGTCGAGGATGCTATGCCCACTATTTTATGCGTTGATGATGAACCCACTCAATTGACTCTGCTTGAATTTGCGTTTCGCCGGGCAAAAATGACCGTTTTGAAAGCCAGTAACGGAAAAGAAGCCGTCGAACAAGCACAAAACCATCACCCCGATTTGATATTGATGGATTTGATGATGCCCGTGATGGACGGCGCCAGCGCAACCGCCGCCATCAAAGCCGACCCCGCCACGGCTGATATCCCCATTGTGTTATTTACGGCTTACGAAACCGGCGAAATGGCAGAGCGAGCACTCGCAGCGGGTGCAACATCGCTCATCAAAAAGACCACCTCCCCACGAGACTTGGTTGAAACCATTAAAACGATGCTGAATGTAAAATGACCCTCAAAAAATCGACCTCAACACTGCTGGCACTGGCGCTGGTATCAGAACTGATTTATTGGGGCGTTTTTACCCGCCTTTTTTGGTTGAAAGACCTCTATAAAATTATCCCGCCCGTTGATTACGCGAAATTAACTCACTATTCTGCGGCGGGTATTTTTGCTTTTATAGCGGGGATCATCGTGCTGTTTGGCGTTTATTTTTGGTTGCTGCGAGAAAAACTTCCTGCTTTTACACCCTACATACCGCTGATTTTCGCCGGAACGCTCTTTTTCAGTTACCCCACGCTGGCAATCGACCTTTTCATTTATGCAATCCGCACGCGCGGTTGGGCGCTATACCACCTAAACCCACTACTGACCGCCCCTGCCGCCTTGCCTGCCAGCGACCCGTGGCTTAAACTTGCCGCCGAATGGATTAACGCGGCTTCACCATACGGGCCGGTGTGGGAAGTTTTGTCGCTGAGTGTGTTCAACCCGGTAAACGGCGACTTTTTGGGGCATCTTTTTGCGCTGAAAGGTATCGCCATTGCGGCCTACCTACTTTCTGTTTGGCTTATCGGTGATATTTTGAGCGTGACGCACCCCGAATGGAAAATCTGGGGACAGGTTGCCTTCGCGTGGAATCCGCTGGTACTGCTGGAAACGGCGCAAAATGCGCACAACGATATTGTGATGGTCGCGTTGCTGTTGGCTTCGGTGTGGGCGATGGTTCGCGGCAAAGACCACCTTTCGTTGTTGCTTTTGGCGCTCAGCGTGCTGGTGAAATTCATTACCATCCTATTTGCACCTTTTTTGATTATCTATCTGACTTTCAAACTGCCCACCAAATTTCATCGCTATACGGCCGTGGTATGGTATATCGGCATTTTTGCACTGATGGTTATCATTCCCATTGCGCCGATGTTTCCCGGATGGGACGATTGGGCGGTATTGCAGGCCACCCACGGCGCGGGACGCAGTTTAATGGCGACCGGTGTGCTGGCGCTGGAAGGCTGGCTCGGCACAAACACGGCATTCAGTGTGATGCGCTGGACGCTGTATGGCTTGTGGGCGGCAATTGTCGGATGGCGGGCATGGCAATTGCGCACCCGTGTAAATTATCTCGATGCCCCCATTAAAATGGGCTGGACGGTGCTTTTTTGGTATGCCGCGCTGGTGGCGCCGGTGTTCCACGGCTGGTGTCTGCTGTGGAGTTTCTCGCTGGCAGTTTTGCTCGGCATTCACAGCCGAGAATTTCTCGCCACGGCGGTATTCACCCTCACCGCGATGCTGGTCATTCCCTACTTTGAAACCGTACGGGTGTGGTATCCGTACCTGCTGAACAATGCACTGCTGGGGCACATCATCGGTGTATCGATTTTACTGCTGCCTGTGCTGTATGTTATTTTTACAACCCGAGAAAACGTGATGCGTGAAACGTGATACGTAAATTTTGTCACCCTGTAACCCTGAAACGGAACGTGAAACGATGAAACCTTACCCTATTTTTGACCGCAGTCAATTGAAACTATTGCCGCTGGAATCTCGGCACCACGATATGACCATTGACGACGTGCTGCCACTGGATGCCGACATCTCCCCCTGCGAAAACCCAGATTTGGCAATCATCGCCGAGCGCGTGGTGAGCGCCCGCCGGAAGAACCGCCCGGTGGTGCTGATGATGGGCGCACACGTCATCAAAACAGGTATGTCACGTTTTTTGATTGATATGATGGAACGCGGTATCATTACCCACATTGCGATGAACGGCGCCGGCCCCATTCACGATTACGAGATGGCACGCATCGGCGCAACCACCGAAAGCGTGGCACGATATATTCAGGAAGGGCAATTCGGGCTGTGGCAAGAAACGGGAGACATTAACCAAATCGTGGCAGACGCCGTGCGCGACGGTATCGGCTACGGCGAAGGCGTCGGGCGTGCCATCGCCGGAAGCGACTTTCCCCACAAAGATGTCAGTGTGGTGGGCAATGCCTATCGCTTGCGCGTACCGGTAACCGTTCATATCGGCATCGGTTACGATATCATCCACGAACACCCCAATTGCGATGGCGGCGCGCTCGGCGCAGGGTCATATCACGATTTTCTGGTATTTGCGCACACTATTTCGCAATTGGAGGGGGGCGTGATGCTCAACTTCGGCACATCGGTGATGGGGCCGGAGGTGTATTTGAAAGCGCTGTCAATGGCGCGGAATGTCGCCTTTCAGCACGGGGAAGAAATTCGGCATTTCACCACCGCCGTGTTCGATTTGATTCCACTGCCGGAAGACAGCGTGCATCACGAAGCGCCCAAAACCGATTATCTGTACTATTTCCGCCCGTACAAAACTATTTTGGTGCGTACGGTGGCAGATGGCGGCGAAAGTTTTTACATCCGCGGCGACCATCGCAGCACATTGAGCACGTTGTACCACAACGTTCTGCCGCATTTTCCGCGTTAGCGTGATGCGTAAATTTTGCAATCCTGCAACCTAAAACCTTAAACCACGTTTTTACAATGAAGAAAAAACGGATTGACGACCTACTCTCACAATTTAGCCAAAAACAGGTGCTGGTACTCGGCGATTTTTTCCTGGATGAATACCTACTGCTTGACCGAACACTCAGCGAAACATCGCTGGAAACAGGGTTAGAAGCATATCAGGTCATCGAGCGGCGCATCAGCCCCGGTGCCGCGGGCGCGGTTGCTGCCAACCTGCGCGCGATGGGCGCACACGTTGCCGCATTGAGCATCATCGGCGATGACGGGCACGGTTTTGAACTGCGGCGTGCACTTTCGATGCAAGATATTGATACCACAGATATACTCACCGTGGCAGACCGCGTCACCCCCACCTACACCAAACCAATGATGCGCGAACCGGTCGGCACGGTTCACGAATTGAATCGACTGGACACAAAAAATCGTCAGCCATTACCGTATGATATCCCACCGAAACTGGTGGCGCGATTGTGGCATCGGGCAACAATGGTTGATGCAATTGTGGTGAGTGATCAGGTGACAGAAGCAATCGGCGGCGTGGTAACCGCCACACTGCGCGCAACATTGGAAGAAATGGGGCGCACCGAGCGGCTGATAATGGTTGATTCGCGCGCGCGGGGAAATTTATTTCGAAATGTCACACTAAAACTAAATGCCGCCGAGGCCATACACGCCAGCGGACAATCTACCCCCGCCGCAGCGGCACGCGCACTTTCGGAACAAACAGGAAAGACCGTTTTTGTCACCGATGGCGCAAATGGCATTTGGATTGCCACCCGGCACAAAACAACCTCTGTCGCGGGTATTGCCGTACCGCCGCCGGTTGACCCCGTTGGCGCGGGCGATGCGGCAATGGCAGCGTTGGCGTTGGCGCTGTGCAGCGGCGCATCGCCCACCGAAGCCGCCGAGCTGGCAAATCTCGCCGCGGCGGTCACCGTGCAGAAAATCGGTACCACCGGCACGGCCTCACCGGCAGAAATTCTCGATTTGGCAGCCAAATACCGCCCAAATGATTAACCCACTTTACCAAAAGAGGGGATGGGGTAAACCCATCAGTAACAAGTTAAAGGTTTTTGCAAATTATCACCGGGAATAATGTCCCAACAATTTCAAATTACGGTTTTTTCACCCTTCGATACGCCCTCACGGACTACTCAGGGTGAGAAAACCATAAACACATCCTGAGTAGGCTCGACCGCAGGGAGTGCCGTATCGAAGGGTGTGGTTGGCAACCGATTTGCGAAGTCCAACAGAATTTAATCTTGTGTCATTTCAATAAATTGGGGTACAATATCGTAGTGGCACGCTGCAGCGTGCCACTACCGGACTGCCACAAGAATTACCCCTATATTTTGAGAAGATACTTAACCTTCTTCAAAAACCTCAGATTCAAACACAAATAAATCGGCGGTGCGCCACGAACCGGGCGGAAGATGCGCCTTTTGACAAACCGCTTCCAAAAATTGATAGCGATTCCAACCGCGGCTGGTGGCAACTTGCGGCAACAGCAACCCCACCGCGCCACCTTTGCGAATAATGATGCCGTGCCGTCCAACTTCCAATTTTGCCGGATCATCTATTTTCTGCGGCACAGACAGCACCGAAATTTCAATGTGAATATCGGGCAATTCGGCAGCGTTCACAGGCGGAAAACGATAGTCGCGGCTGGCGGCGGCAATTGCCATCTCTTGCACAGTGCGGTACAGTGGTGTTTCCACCCCTTCCACCCGCCCGATGCACCCGCGCAGCGTGTGGTTTCTGCCGAACAGCGTCACAAACGCGCCACATTTTTCGTGCAGCGCCGGTGGCAGATTCGGCGGCAACGGATGCTGCTCACCCGTCAAAAAATCGGTGAGTGCATTTCTGGCAATTTGCAATAGTAGTTGCTTCTCGGTATCATTCAAATAAAGTGGTTCAGACATCGTTCCGGTTCCAGGTTTAAGGTTTCAAGTTTCTGGTTTCTGGTTTCAGATTCAAGATTGCAAAATTCACGCATCACGTTTCACTACATATTATACCACAATTTGCAGACAGGAGATGAAAATGGAAATTCTCGGTATTGATATTGGCGGTTCGGGCATAAAAGGCGCACCGGTAGATGTGACCACCGGGCAGTTAACCGCCGAACGGTTTCGGCTGCCCACCCCCCAGCCTGCCACCCCAAAAGCAGTCAGCAAAATTGTGGCGAAAGTCGCCCGCCATTTTGATTGGCACGCCCCCATCGGCATCACGTTTCCGGCGGTGGTGCAAAACGGCATTACCATGAGCGCGGCAAATGTTGATAAAAGCTGGATTGGCGCGCCCGCCGAAACATTGCTGGCAGAAGCCACCGGCTGCCCGGTACGAGTGCTCAACGATGCCGACGCCGCCGGTATCGCCGAGATGACATTCGGCGCGGGCAAAGGGCAATCCGGCGAAGTGATGATTTTAACGCTGGGTACAGGCATCGGCAGTGCCATTTTTGTCAACGGCGTTCTGGTTCCAAATACCGAATTGGGACATTTGGAAATGAACGGGCTGGATGCCGAAGATTACGCCTCTGACCGCATTCGCAAAGAAAAAGATTTGAATTGGAAGAAATGGGGCAAGCGGGTGAACAAATATCTGGCAGTGCTGGAACGGCTCTTTTCGCCCGATTTGTTCATCATCGGCGGCGGGGTGAGCAAGAAATTCGACCGTTATGCCGAATTTTTAATGCCGCGTGTGCCAGTTGTGCCCGCCGAATTGCGCAACGAAGCGGGAATTGTGGGGGCAGCGATGGCAGCAAGCTCGTTGGCAATGGCGGAAACCGATGAATAACACCCCTGTGCCACCGGTTCCCACCACCGATACCCGCCCCACGCCACCGCTGCGGCGCGCGGTACAGCACTGGGGCGTGCGGATTGCTGTGGCGTTTTCGCTGTTGATTATTGCACTATTTCTGCTATATCCGCCTGTCAGTTTTGATGGCAAAACGTGGTCGGTGGGACGCGCCGTGTGCCATCAACTACCAACCCATTCTTTCACGGTGAACGGGCAGCAATTGCCGCTGTGTGCACGCTGCACGGGCATCTATCTCGGTGCGGTGATGGGGTTGACGGGATTTTTTCTGATGAGGCGGCTACGCTCGGTACAATGGCCGCCAACACCGATACTGGCGACGCTGGTTGGGTTCATCGTCATTTTGGGAGTGGATGGGGTAAACGCTTTTTTGCACGATTTGCCAAACGCACCTTCGCTATACGAGCCGCAAAACTGGCTGCGGCTGGTCACAGGCACGTTTCACGGTTTGGCAATGATTGCCATTTTAATGCCGGTGGTCAACGAAACGCTGTGGCATCCGGCAGTGGCAAACCCCGAACCAATCATCAAAAATTTTCGGGAACTGGCGGGATTTATGCTCGGTGGGGCAGCGATTATCGGGCTGGTGCTGTGGCGACCGCCATTTATGCTGTACCCACTCACATTTTTCAGTTCATTCGGGGTGGTGCTGATGCTGACGCTCATCTGCACGGTTTTCGCCGTGATGATTTTGCGGCGGGAAGGTAGTGCCCGCACGGGCAACGATATTGTGCCGGCGCTGCTGCTGGGGCTGGCGCTGGCAATTCTCATCATTTGGGGAATGAATGGCTTTCGAGACGCCATCGGTGCGCTGGTTGGCGTGCCGATTTGAACAATTCAAAAAAGTTGCAGATGACAAAATAACTTCAAATTCAGGTTAGGATAGAACACAGATTGTACGGATTTTCGCTGATTTTTTGGGAAAATACATTTAAAAATCTGTGTTAATTTTTTATAATCCGTGTCATCTGTGTTCTATCCCACACATATCATCTGAAAAACGTTATTTCAAATTATAAAACGCATTCATGCCGGGGTATACCGCCGATTCACCGAGTTCCTCTTCGATGCGCAGCAACTGGTTGTATTTTGCTACCCGGTCGGAGCGGGCAGGTGCGCCGGTTTTAATTTGTCCGGTGTTCAGTGCCACGGCCAAATCGGCGATGGTGGTATCTTCCGTTTCGCCAGAGCGGTGCGAGACTACCGCTGTCCAACCGGCGCGTTTCGCCATTTCCACTGCGGCAATCGTTTCGCTGAGCGAGCCGATTTGGTTCAATTTGATGAGCACGCTGTTGCCGACACCCATTTCAATCCCTTTGGCAATCCGTTCCACATTGGTTACCAGCAGGTCATCGCCCATAATTTGGATTTTATCACCCAATGCCTGATTCAGCATTACAAACCCGTCCCAATCATCTTCCGCCAATCCGTCTTCAATGGAAATGATGGGGTACTGTGCCACCCAACTTTCCCACAGTTTGACCATTTCTTCGGAGGTGAGTACTTTGTTTTGAATGCGGAGATGGTATTTGCCGTTCTCAAAAAGTTCGGAGGCGGCGGGGTCAATCGCGATGCGCACTTGCTCGCCGGGGGTGTAACCTGCCGATTGGATGGCTTCCAGAATTGCTTCCACCGCTTCGGAATCATCTTTCAGCGCGGGGGCAAACCCGCCTTCATCGCCGACATTGGTGCTGTACCCGCGTTTTTTGAGCACTTTTTTCAGGTTATGATAAATTTCAGAACCCCAGCGCAATCCTTCGCGGAAACTGCTCGCGCCCACGGGCATAATCATAAATTCCTGAAAATCGATGGATTGCCAGCCGGTGTGCGCTCCGCCGTTCAGAATGTTCATCATCGGCACGGGGAGCGTGCGCGCACTGACGCCGCCCAAATAACGGTACAGCGATTGCCCGGTGGACATCGCTGCGGCTTTGGCTACCGCCAAACTTACGCCCAAAATGGCATTCGCGCCGAGTTTTTCTTTATTCGGTGTGCCATCCAACTCGATGAGCAGCGCGTCGATTTCCTCTTGGTCGGTGGCGAACATCCCTTCCAGCTCATCGGCAATTACGGTATTGACCGCCTCTACCGCAGTGAGCACGCCTTTGCCGCCGAAACGGGAATCATCGCCATCTCGCAGTTCCAACGCCTCGTGAATGCCGGTGGATGCGCCCGATGGCACAGCCGCCCGCCCTTCCGAGCCGTCTTCCAAAAATACTTCCACTTCTACCGTCGGGTTACCCCGTGAATCTAAAATTTCGCGTCCGAGAATTCCTTCAATAATTGGCATATTTCGCTCCTTAACAGTTGTTAGGTTTTGATGCGCCATTGCATTCTTTGGATGAAGGTATCATACTGCCAAAGCAGTGCTTTTGCAAAGGCAAGCAAGCCACACTGAAACGGACTATTGTGCTGTTTCAGCGACAGAAATGCCGCGTTTGGCATACTCTGCCAATAAATGGTCGAAGCAACCCGCCGTGCGTCCGACATATTCCGGCGGGCAGATGCCCGTTTCGGTAAACATTCCCGCCAGCACCTGCCGCGCGACGATGGTTGCCGTGTAACCCGTTGTTCGCGCCATTGAATGCACGCCCGTTTCGGGGTTGAAAGTGTCAAACAGGTCGAAGGTGTATTCTGCCGGTTGACCGTCTTTCTCGCCGCGCAAAATTACGCGCATCAGCGTGAAATCTTCTTCACCCGGCTGTAATTTCCATTCTTTGAAGAGGAGTTTCGCCGTGACATCCAACGGGCGCACCGATTGCCCGTCGATTTCGAGCGATTCGGTGCTGAAGAACCCGCTTTCGCGGAAAGTGCGCATCAGTGCAGCGTGCCCCGGATAGCGCATCGTTTTTTCTTTCATAAACGGCGCATCCAGTGTTTTCATCAACGAGCGCAAGCCATCGGTATTAAAGGCTTCCAGCGTGCCGATACCGGGAAAATCGAGCAATTCCACTTCTGACAGCGCGGGACGCACCACAATTTCGCCGTTTTCCACCAATCGCGCGGGGCGAGTGTATTCTTCCAGCACGTCAATCGGCGAAAAGACAGCTTTATATTGGTATGGCAGATTGCGTTCTTTGGGCAACCCGCCGACATAACAAATGTACTCATCGGTGCGGTCAAGGCGAGCATCCACATACCCGGCGATGATATTGCACAGTCCCGGCGCGACACCGCAATCCACCACTGCCGTGACACCCTTTTCGCGGGCGAGTGCATCCAGCGCGAAGGGGTCTTCGGGAAAGAACGAGATGTCCACCACATTTTTTCCCGTTTCGATGATGGTTTTCAGGGTGGCAAATCCCATAAAACCAGGCACGGCGCACACTACCAAATCGGCATCGGCGATAACCCGTTGAACGGCTGTCGGTTCGCTCAAATCGGCGCGTTCGGTGACAACGTTCGGGGTGTTTGCCAGCCGCGCCAGCGCCGCTTCGCCGGCATCTACGGCTCGCACGGCAAATTCTGTGGCTAAATCTTTGATGATGGCGCTGCCAACCAGTCCTGCGCCGAGGACAGTAATGTTTTTCATTGTTTCTCGCTCCGATGTTTCAAAGGTTCAAGGTTTAAAGTTGCAGGGTTGCAAAATTCACGCCTCACGCGCGCAATGCCGCCAGCAAATCTTCCAGCCCGTTGAACACCATATCGGGTTGAATATCGCTTTCGGCAAGCAGTTGTGGCGATGTGACGCCACTGAGCACCAAAATGGTGGCCATTCCGGCACGTCGACCGCCGAGAATATCGGTTTCCAGCCGGTCGCCAATCATTGCCGCGTGCGCGGCATCCACGCCCATTGTGCGCAGCGCCAGCCGAAACATCGGCGGGTATGGCTTGCCGACGATGAACGGCTCTACGCCGGTGGCGGCAGTCAACGCCGCCAAAATTGCGCCGTTCCCCGGTGCAAATCCGCCTTCAAACGGAAAACTTTTGTCGGGATTGGTGCCGATGAATGCCGCGCCGCGATTGATGAGTACGGTTGCCGTGCGTAGATGGGCATAGGTCAGTTCGGTATCCATCCCCACCACCACCGCCTCAACATCGCGGTCAGCCAGCGTGAAACCGGCGGCTTCCAGGGCGTGCCGCACCCCTTCGCCGATGGCAAACATCCGCGTACCGGGTTCAAAATTCATTTTCAGATACTCTGCTGTTGCCACCGCAGCGGTAACAATTTCCGCAGGCGAAATTTCCACGCCAAAACGTGCCAATTTGTCGGCGAAAGATTGTTGGGTTTTGGTGGCATTATTGGTCACCAATGCAACCGGCAGGGATTTTTGTCGCAAAAATGCAAAAAACGCCGCTAAACCGGGTAAAGGCTCATCGCCACGATAAAGTACGCCATCGCCATCGATGGCAAAAGCACGGATATTTTTCAGGGTCGGGGTTGTTGCAGGTTTCAAGTTCAAAGTTCAAAGCCACGGTTGCAAAGTTGCAGGGTTGTAAGCACACGCACACGTTTCACACATCACGCAATACGCTTCATTCGTCTCGGTGCCGGACATCATTTTCCACGGCGACAGCAGCTGTGGCAACCGCCCAACTGACCAGCCCCCACATTCCCCCGCTGATGAGGCTGCCCACGGTGAGTGTCCACAGATTAACCGGCGTGCCGGGGTCGCGTACCACGCCAACCACCGTCAGCACGATGGCAATCAGGGCAAAAGCAAGTCCAATTTTTACGGGCACAGAAAGCGTTTCGAGTTTCAAGTTTCGAGTCCTAAATTCCAAATTGTCAATAGCCGAATATCATTCTACCAAACTAGCCCAACTCAGCCAAATTCTGCGGGGTGTCAATATCGCGCAGAATGGCCGGGTCGGGCACAGCGACAATTTCCGCCTGCGAAAGATGCGCTTGCACCACCGGACGTGCACCGACATCACCGCGCACCCGGTCGAGTTCGGCGAATAAACTGCGGTCGAGTAAAATGGGATTGCCCCGTTTGCCCTCGAATGCGGGAATGGCCAGCGGCGCGAGAGTGCGCCGGTAGCGCTCCATCAGTGCGGCAACGGTTTCTGCCCGAACGGCGGGCTGGTCTGCCAGCAATACCACCACTGCGGCGATTTTTTTCGGCAGAGCAGACAATCCTGCTCGCAGAGAGGTGCTCATCCCTTGCGCCCAATCTGCATTTTGAACGACGGTCACGGATTTTTGCGACAGCATCGGGCGAATGGTATCGGCGTGAGCACCCAAAACGACTGTGACCGGCTGCGCGCCCGATGCCAGCGCGGTATCCACCGTGTGCGCCAGCAGCGATTTTCCGCGCCACTGCGCCAGTTGTTTCGGCGCACCAAACCGCCGAGCCTCGCCTGCCGCCAGCACCAGTGCCGCCACTCGATTTTCTACCCACGACACCGGCGCATCGGTAGAAACAGCGCCGACTGCCACCGCCCGAATGCGGTCAGATTGCAAAAGCAACCGCGCCAAACGGCGGGCAGATTCCGTATTTTGGGGATGAAGTTTGTTCAGCACCGGCACAATTCGCGCCGATGCCGGTACGTTTTTCAACCCGCCGCGGGGGTGGGTCAGCACGCCGGCGATGGTTTCGATGGTGACGGGCTGGGCAAGTGACACGCCCGCCAATTCGGCGACAATTTCCGGACGGTGGACAAATTCAGCAGTGAGCGGTTTCGCCAGCACATCCAAGCCGACAACCGGCACAACCAGCGTCGTTGTGGCGGGAATGACCGGCTCGTGAGCCGCCGGCGCTTTAAAGCTGCGCCGCCGCGAGCCATCCGCCTCGTTCAAAATAACATCGAAAATACCGGATTGTGCCAGTGTGTCAATTATATCTGCCGGGACTCCAAAAGCGTTCACCCCCGACAGTTGCCCGGTCAGCAAAACTTGCCCGTGCTCGGCGACGGCTTTTTTCAGCGCGGAACGCACTTCCGCCACCGATTGAGTTTCGGGGTTGAAGGTCACAGCGGCGGGTACATAGCGCATCTGTTCCGCAAAAATGCGGGTGCTGGTGGTGAACAGAACAGTTTTTCCGGCGGCAACCAGTTCTTTGCCCAGCCGAAACATCACGGTGCTTTTGCCGCCGCCGCCCACAAAAGCGACACTATCACCGGTTTGGATTTGGAATGCGTGAGATAGATTCATTGGGGATTGGAGGTTTGGTATTGGAGATTGGCGGTTTTTTCAGCCACCAATCTCCAACCAACCATTATTCCGAGTAACCGTCAGAGAAGACTTCAATCATCAAATACGGGTCACCGAGGGGGTACAAGATGGGCACGGTGCAGCCATTGTTCACATATTCGCGCACTTTGGCTTTCACTTCTTCCGGCGTGCCGCTGGCGGTGATGCGTTGTACCAGTTCATCGGGTACATATTTCATCGCGTCTTTAATTTGTTCTTTGGTCGCAGGCCAACCGAGCGTGGCCTGGATTTTCTTCACGACTTCGGGGGGGGTGTTGCTGGCTTTGGTGATGTGCGGTTGCTGAGCGATATACTGCGTCAACAGCCAACGCGCCCCATCGAGGGCTTTGGCTTTATCGGTATCCACAGAACAAACAACCAATTGCGGTCGGTCGATTTCGTCGATACTGCGCCCCGCCTTTTCTGCCCCGATTTTCAGGTTTTCCATATAACCATTGTTATATTCGGGCGGCACACAGTAATTCATCACCACCCCGTCGGCAATTTCGCCGGCGAGCTGGGTCATTTTGTGGCCCGTGGCGCCAATCATCAGCGGCACATTGCGGGGTTCCTGCCGCCCGTGCACCACATCGAGTTTGATGCCTTTCACTTTGTGAAATTCACCGTCGTAGGTGACAGTTTCCATATTGAGCAAACGGCGCATCACTTCGATGGTCTCGCGCATTGCTTTCAGGGGTTTGCGGCGATGGATGCCCACGTCAGAGGCAAGTGGGTCCCACCACGCGCCGATACCGCAGATGATGCGGTCGGGGGCGAGGTCGTCCAGCGTGAGAAAAGTTGCCGCCAGCAATCCGATGTTCCGTGTCCAGTTGTTAATTACGCCAGAGCCAATTTTAATGCGCTCGGTCACGGCGGCGAAAGCGGCCATCGGCACGATGGCATCGCGCACCAGCCGACTTTCGGCTTGCCATACGGCTTCAAAATTGTGCTTTTCGGCAAACTGCGCCAGTTTCATTCCTTCACGAATTTCGTGGGCGTCCTGTAAATACAGGGCAACGCGGTCTTTCATTGTTCATCTCCTTTGTCTGATATAGATATGAAACTTTTTACAATTGTCCCAAAAATCAATATTCTGTCATTCAGGGTTTTCCGCAGGAAAATATCCGGCATCAACAGCGAAACCGGGTAGATCCCCCGCCTTCGCGGGAATGACATTATTCAACTGTATCGTATCAATTACTATTTTACTTTAAATCCGGAATATGGTCAAACGCCCGGAAATTTGTCGGGTTGTCAGACAAATTTTGCAGGCGTGTGTGATATTCCAGCCAATCGTGCGGGGTATCCAAATCGAAACTCAATCCGGGCAGCCGGAAAATTTTTGGAGTGATGCCTGCTCGCTCAGCAGCAGAACAGTGCCGCTAAAAACTGTCAACCCCGAAAGCCGGTTCGATGGGCGTTAGCGGGCGCAATAGCAGCGCATTTGTCCCGCGGCCGTGACGACACGGTGCAATGGCGACACAGGGCGAAATTTGTCCGCACGCCATAATCATTGTTTGCAGTTCGGCAGTTGTCAGCAGCGGCAAATCAAGCGGCAATATCAGCACGGTTTCTGCGCCGCGATGCCCTCCCCACGCGATACCCTGCCGGATGGCAGCGTTTAAATCCATACCTGTTTCTACCAGCGCCCACGCCCCTGCTTTTTTCGCTTCACGGCGCACAGCGGCACTGCGAGACACGACCGCCACCGTGCCGACCGCTTTCGCCACGGCGATGGTTCGCCGCAGCAGATGGCGGCTCAATCGGGCGCGTTCATCCGCCGAAAGTACCGTCGCCAGCCGGGTTTTCGCTTCGGCGAACGGTTTTGCGGGGATGATGGTGATGAGATTGGGAATTTCGGGTTTTCGGGCCAAGCGTTCAAGTCCAAAGTTTCAGGTTTTAGCCACCTTACCTTTTAGAATATGGCGCAGAATAGAACACGGATTGAACAGGTCAAACTGATTTTCACGGATTTATTTAGAATTTGTATCTATTCAGGTTATCGATTGGAACACAGAGAAGCACCGAGAATGCACAAAGAAACACAGAGTATTTTATCATAATTTTTGTTTTTCTCAGTGAATCTCTGCGATAACTCTGTGTCGCTCTGTGTTCCTGAATCGTTGCTAGAATTTATCTGCGAAAATCTGTAAAATCTGTGTCATCCGGGTGCTATCTTTCAAAACTGTCCGGTAGCTAATTTGAAGTTCAGGGTTGCAGAGTTGCAAGCACATTTTCACACTTGCTCACTCTCACGTTTCACGTTTTCACGCAATATGTTTTACGCATCACGCAAAATTTCTGCCGCCAGCCGCTTTTGGTCTGCCAGCGATTTCATCAGTGTGTCGGTGACGAGGGTTCGCAGCCCCAGCCCTTCGATGCGCTCGGCGTGAATTTCGTCCGCCGTGTCAAGCACAAAATCGGTCAGCAAATCTTGCAGATATTCCGCCACGCCAAACGGCGAAACTTCCATTCCGAATTCGGTCATCAGTTTTGCCAATGGCCCTTTCACTGCCGCCCCGCCGATAATGGGCGACACGGCGATTTTCCGCGCTCGGCTGGCGGTCAGCATCCGCCGCACGCCGGACAGCGCTAAAATCGGATCGATGCTGAGCAGCGGGTTGCTGGGCGCGAATACTATCACATCAGCCAAACGGATGGCGTTGATGATTTCGCGGCTGGGTTCGGCGGCTTCTGCGCCGTCAAACTCGATGCGGGTGACGACGGGTTCAAAATGGTGACGCACAAAATACTCTTGAAACGCCAGCTTGCCCCGGTCGGTGTGCAGGATGGTGCGCACCGGGCTGTCGGTCATCGGCATGAGGGTTGGTTTCACCCCCAGCCGGCGACACAATTGCGCGGTAATCCAACTGAGCGGATAGCCCATCCGCTGCCAGTGGGTGCGCAGCAGATGGGTTGCCAAGTCTTTATCACCCAGTTTGAACCACGCGGGACCGCCGAGCTGTTCCAGCGTTTCTATCACCCGCCACGATTCGCCATCCAGCCCCCAACCTGTTTCCGGGTTGTTGATGCCCGCCAGCGCGTACATCACTGTGTCTAAATCGGGGCTGATGAACAAGCCCAGATGCTCGAAATCATCGGCGGTGTTGCCGATGATGAACAGGTTTTCAGGGGGGATGACCTGCGCCAGCCCGTTGACCATTTTCGCGCCGCCGACGCCGCCTGCCAGCGCCACGACTTTTTTGTCGGTTATCATCAGTTGTTTGTCCTTCGTGATGCGTGATGCGTGATGCGTGATGCGTGATGCGTGATGCGTAATTCGTAATTCGTAATTCGTAATTCGTAATTCGTAATTCGTGATTCGTGAAAATCTAAATTCTCTCTGCGTCTTTGTCAAATCACCCCTCACGTTTTCACGTTTCAGCGCCAAAGCACTTTTTCTGCCAGCGGTTGCCGCGTTTTTTGCGGTGATCCGACGGGGTAGCCCAGAGTCATCAACCCGACCGGCTCCCAATCGGACGGCAAGTTTAGGGTGTCGCGTACCAATTTCGGCACGAAAAGCGGCGCGCATACCCAATTCATCCCCAACCCGAGACTGTGTGCCATCAGCCACATATTTTGTCCCGCCATCGCCACCGATTGCACCGCCAGCACCCATTCATAATGCCGGCGGCGTGCGTCGGGGTATGTGTCCATTTCTGCCATGCTGAGACACATCACAATGGCGACCGGCGCGCCGGTGATGCGGGCGAAACTGCGTGCCACATCCTTTTCGATGTCGGCGGGGTCATCGCCATCGGCGGTGCGGTCAGCCCGCAAACGCTCGCCCATTGCCCGCGCGAGCCGTGCTTTTTCAGCAGCGGCGGTCAACACGGCGAAACGCCACGGTTGGCGATTGTGCGATGACGGTGCCCAGCGTGCCGCCTCGAGGATGGTTTCGATGGTGGTGCGCGGTACGGGGCGGTCCGTGTATTTTCGGATGGCGCGGCGGGATTTGATGGTTTTTAGCATTTAGCGGTCAGCGGTCAGCTTGAAGCTGATGGCTGAATGCCTCCTTTATCGAAATAAGTCATTTTCTGCGGCGCGGAGTACATCTGCCGCCCGTGCGGATTCATCCGGCTGGTAGTCGATGCCGCGGGCGATAACCACCGGACACGCTTCAGTGGCTTGTCCCATCACCAAACTTGCTCCGGCGGCGAGTTGATCGGCAAAAGCAACTTCGGTGTGCTGCAAGCGGTTGCCGAACAAATCGGGGTGTCCGCGCAGGTCTTGCACGGGTTTCAAGCCTGCCAGCCCGATGACCACCCCGGTGGTGCCGATGCGCCACGGCCTGCCGTGACTGTCCACAATCAGCACCGGCGGTTTTTGCCCGGTGATTTTTTCCAGCCCCGCGTGGATGCGGCGGGCGGATGCGTCGCTGTCGGCGGGGAGGCGCAGGACGATTTCGTCCGTCTCCGGCGCAACATTCGAGTGATCCAATCCGGCATTCGCACTGATGAATCCGGCACGATGCTGCACAATCAACACGCCCGGTTTGGCGCGGATGACTTCGGCGGTATCCCACAGGATCACTTCTACCTGCCGCGGGTCTTTTCGGGTCAGTGCCGCCAATTCCAGCGCCCGCGGTGACGGGGTAACCGTTTTCAAATCGACAAAACGGTTTTCCGCTTTGGAGACAATCTTTTGGGCGATGATGATGATGTCCCCGTCGAGCAGCGATTGCCCGTTGTCTTTCAGCGAGGCGGCAATCAGTGCGGCGATATTGTGGCCGGGCGCAACGATGGGGAGTCCATTAATGGGTATGAATGTTAGCATATATCAAGTTACGAGTTGCGAATTACGAGTGACGATTGTTTTTGGCGCGCAATGTTTTGATGGATGCAACCACCATCGCCACAATTTGGTTGGCTTTTCAAGTTACGAGTTGCGAAT
>Ga0114931_10001870_pt1 | contig 26808 bp, 25 predicted proteins | sample 2SBtaG_FD_89579 | JGI IMG/M metagenome (GOLD analysis project Ga0114931, IMG submission 89579) | Deep subsurface microbial communities from Kolumbo volcano to uncover new lineages of life (NeLLi) - 2SBTROV14_V59a metaG | ecosystem: Environmental > Aquatic > Marine > Volcanic | place: Kolumbo... | reverse complement strand
CTCCACAGCCCAGAACGCCACACTTACGTATGGCAACCTGTGCTGCTCCGTCGGGCCAGGGCCATGGTTGGCGAAGCCAACCACGACCCAACCATGGCGCCGACGCTTACTTTCTACAGACCCTGTGAGCCCAAAAACTATTTAAAAGGACTTCTGACCCTACCAGACGCTGAAACGACAGCCAGAGGGTTCTTGGTCGATGGCCGAGGCCTAAGCGAGATGAGGGTTTCCGGTCGAACATCGACCGGGATCTGAACGGAGGATTCCTGACCTCGGGTCCGGGGTGTCAATGAGGGTTCGTAGCTCAGACTGGGAGAGCGCACCGCTGAAGACGGTGAGGTCCTGGGTTCAAATCCCAGCGAACCCATGTTCAGGGTATCGGAGATACCCTTCTCGGGGTTTGCTGGGCCCGGAACGAGGTGACGCTGCCCGGCGAACCCATCAGCCTTTACTAAAGGCTGGCGAAAGGTAGGGGTTTCTGCCTACGGCCTCAAGCCCCTTATGCTTCTCTGTTTGCTGGGCCCGGAACGAGGTGACGCTGCCCGCCGAACACGCTTCATTCTTTCGCTAATCTGCCGACGACCTTCCCCGCAATCGTCAGCGCCGCCCGCGCCTCCTCATCCGTTGCGCCGTCGCTGTAATACTTGATGCCATGGCGCTGCTTTCGGAGATTATCGACGATGACTGTATCTGTCAGAGTGAATCCGATGTCGAGCATCCGAGCGACGATCGCCTCGTGCGAGCGGGTCCTGTGGCCCGCAGCGAGCAGTTCGGCGTCGAGCGTCTCGAGGATTGCTTCGTACGCGTTCTCGAGAGAGAAGGTCGGTTCGAGGGTCTCAGCGAGCCGGAGACGCTGCTCCGCCCTCTGCAGGAGGGAGCATGCGCGTCGCTTGTCCGGAGAACGGCGTTCGACAATCCTTTCTTTCAGATACTCGAACCGCTTCACCAGGCTCCTTCTAGGATGATGCCGTTGCGCAGGTTCTCTCGGAACTCCGAGCTGACGCGGTTCATCTTGGGGAAGTGCAACGAGACAGGCCTTCTTAACGTCTTGCCGTATGTTTCCGGAAGCTCTCCGCTCCGGCCGTTGATGATCGCGATGTCGATATCGCTCTGCTCCGCGTCTTCGCCACGGCTGTAGGAGCCGAAGCAGACGATCGCCTGCGGATGGTTCCCGATCCTGACGAGCGCGTCAACGAGGCCCGACTCGTAGAGGCGTTCAAGGTTCCGGACGCGCTTGAGGCGCACGAAGCGCTCGTTCCCGGCAGCCCTCACCATCGTCCAGGCGCGCTGCCGGTCGACGGTGACGAGGCCTTCCTTCTCGAGCTTCCCGACGGCGGAGATGACCGCGGGCATCGAGAGGCTGAGCCGACGCGAGAGCTCGCGCAGATGGATGGCTGTTGTCGGATAGTCGCAGAAGAAGGCGAAGGCCTTCTGGACGGTGTTCTGCTCGATCATGTGATATTGAGAAATGACAATTGGTATTTATTTATTACGGTTTCAACTCTTTCATCGCCTCTTCTCCAGTATCTGCAGGAACTTCACGATCGCCACTATGAGCCAGACGATGTTGAGGACGAGGAAGGGCCCACTACTGATGTTCCACGCGTAGACGATGAGCAGAAAGGCGCCCGCTATGTTAATGGCGTTGTACGCCAAGGACTCGTGTCGCGTGTGGCGAGCAAACTCCTCAAGGGCGAAGCCGAGCAGTATCAGGAACATTCCCAATGTTCCGATCGCGAGGTTGAGGTCAGCCATTGGTTCTACCCTCCCACCGGCACGATGGATGCGGCGACGATGTTGAAGAGGAGGATGACGATGAACGCCAGGATGCAATAGGTGAGCGTTGAGTGTATCATGTTCTCTCCGAGCATCGCCTCCTCCGCCGTCTTGTCGCTGCCGTTCTCGATGCCGTTGACGAGGATGGTGAGGACGAAGATTAGCTCGACGACGTAGAGCCCGACGACCGCCTGGAAGAAGTAGGTCGGGACGCCCCCTCCGCCGAGCATGTCGAGGAGGCCGCCGCCAATCGAGGCGCCGCCGCCTACGCCCTGAGTCTGCGACTGGAGGTCCGCCACGCGGTTGCTCAGCTTGCCGAGGATGGCCGTAATCATCGACGTGATGCCGATCACGATGCCCGCGATGGTCGGCGTGAGGAACTTGATCTGCGATTTCATGCTCGAAATGACGTCGGCCATGAGGTCCTTGAGCCGCTCGTCGACGCGGTGCATCTCCTTGATGTAGTTCGCGACGTTGACAATCGCCTGCGATGCGATGACGGGGCCCTTGCGGCTGCTCTCCACGAGGACCTTCATGCTGCTCTCGATGATGTCGCTCGGGTATTGCTTGAGCGCTCCGTACTTCTCATGGAAGATGGCGTCCTCAACGGAGAAGCCGAGCTTCGTGATGTTGATGCTCACCTGGTTGAAGAACTTGCCGGAGAGGGTGTTGGGGAGGACGAAAGCCACCTTGGAGAACGCGATCTCGAGCGGGAGGCCGTCCGCCAATCGGTTGCCGAGCTGGAAGAGCGCTGACGCAAACTCGAGCTCGAGCTTCTTCGCCTCCGCTCGTTTCTTCATACGGTTCCCGCTCCGCATCCGGTAGTAGATGCCGACGCCGAGGCCAATCGCGAGGGGTATCAGGATGCTGAACAGCGTCGCAAAGAGCCCGAACGGCCCTAAGTTGACGACGCTCTTGTCACCCATCGTGACGTCGCGATACTCGTTGAACCAGAAGACCGCATCCGCAACCTGATCCTTATCCCCTGGATCGACAGGGCAGAGCCCGAGCGAGCAGTCGTTCTGGCCCCTCTTCGTCACGATGTCGAACGATGGGTTGGCCGCGTGCACCATGAGTGGCAAGAAGCCGATCAGGAGCAGGGCGCCCATCACAAACGCGGCCGCAACCAGTGGCGTGAAGAATGGCTTCTTCGTCCCCTGAAGGTCCCGGTCCTCTGAGCTGCCATAGCCTGTTGGCCGCTTCGAGAGGATGTCGCGACCGATGAAATAGACGAGGAGCGGGAGCGTCACGTCGTAGAGTATGAAGATGTGGTACCATCTGACTTCAGGCATGAAAGCGACGAGCAGCGGGAGGATGACGAGCCCGAGGATAGGGAGGATGATACCGAGCATGTGCAGCGTGGTCAGGGGGCTTTTGAGGTTGTGCGCGTAATGGAGCATCTTCTCGTAGGTCTCCTCAAGCATCACGCTGAGCGCCTTGTCCAGCGCTTCGATCCGTCTCGCGTCCGAGGTCTCGACGAGGCTGCTCTCGATCAGATGCATCGCCTCGATGTACTCGTCATTGATGCCCCGCCAGCTCTCGAGGTAGGCCTCTATGCTCTCTTTCAGGCTGTCATATTTCTGTGTCTCCAGGTTCCAGATCACCTTGTTGAGGTCGAGCGCGAGCGGTCCGCTGAGATGTGAGGCCGCAAAATCCACCGCCAGCTCAAGGTTTGATGTGTGGCGCATGTACGTGACGATGTAGAAGACGCTGAGCACCATCTCGTTGCTCGCCTTCATCCGCCAGGTCTGCGCGAGGAAATATGGGATCTTGACCAGCGGGATGATGATGGCGAGGCCGACGATAATCGTGTAGAGTAGGAGGAACATGTTGCCCGCGCCGCCGAATGCCATCGGGACGACGATGAAGAGCAGGATGCCTGCCAGGATGATTGCGAGCGGCATCAGGAGTGCGAACGCAGCCGTCCCTTCTGGCGTGACCTGGAGATGGCAGGCTGCGATGTCGCGCTCGATCGCGGGTCGTTTCTTCTTGTCAGGTGCGACGCTCAGGACCTTCACAGAGAAGTTGCACGCCTTCTCGTACCATGTCATCGGCTTCGGCAGGTAGACCTTGCGGAACTCCTCATACTGCCGCGTCGTCTTCGGCTCCTCGTCCTGGCTGAGACTCTGCTTCAGCTTGTCGACGTACTTCCGTCGCAGGTCCTCGTAGAGGTCGTCATCCATGGCATTCACTCGCGCAGCGCGTTCTCGGTGTTGCGCCGCACCTTTCGTTTCTTCAGCTCGCGCTCGAGCCACTCCTTCCATTCGAAGCCGATCCGTTTCGTATCGATCTTGCCAGCTCCTTCCTTGACCTTGTCGCTGATTCGGTGGAACTCGTCGTTGCACTTGACGACGAACGGCGCCTCGAGGAGGTCGTCATCTTTCTCCTCCGCCGAACGCTTGACGAGGTACTCCTTCAGCTCCGCGCGGAGCTGGATGTTATTCCAGACCGCGTCCCAGTCGCTGGCCCATTCCTTGACGTTGCCCGCAATGGACTTGAGGATGTCGCTGTCGCCGTTGAGGAGCGCGTCCGTCGGCTCGAGCTCGTCCTTCTCCGCGTCGTACTTCATCAGGTCGATGAACCCATGCTCGCGCAGCGGGTCGTCCTCCCACTCTTTCCGGATCTCCGTGATGCGGGTCACGCGGCGCCACTTGTGCAGGCCGTCGGCCGATTTGATAGGGTTCGCGATGATGATGATATCCGTCGCCTTGAAGCTCGTCCGCGGGACTTCGAGGTCGTTCACGACGCGGTCGAAGACGCCGTACGGCGAGTCGCCGTGGATCGTGCCTGCTACCACGTTCGCGAGCGCGCCGACGCGCATCGCCTCGTAGAGCGCCTTGGCCTCCTTCGAGCGGACCTCGCCGATGATCAATGCTGAATCGCCGAGGCGAAGGGTCGTCCGGATGCCCTCGTCGGCGGGAACCTCTGATTCGCCCTTCGCGAGTGCGCCGGCCACCTTCATCGTCTGGATGTTGTAGCCGAGCGAGCGCAAGGAATCGGTCGGCAGCTCGAGGGTGTCCTCGATCGTGATAATGCGGTACTTCCGCATGACCTCGACGAGCATCGAGCCGAGGAGGCTCGTCTTCCCCGCGCTCCGCGTCCCCGCGACGAGCATCGTCCGGTTGCCGTCGATGAGGAAGCTGAGGAGGCCGGCCGCGAGTGACGAGAGCATGCGGAGCTTGACGAAGAGTGCGAGCGTCCACGGCTTGTCACGATGCCGCCTGAAGGCGTACGCAATCCCGTTCGGGTCGAGCGGCGGCGCGATTACGCCGACCCTCGCTTTCGCGATGCTTGGGATTAAGATCTCGGTGTCGAGGACGGGATCCGCCTCGTCCAACGGCCGGCCGGACATGATCCTGAGCTTCGACGCCCAGGACTCGCCGTCGCTCACGCTCGGCATGATGTTCGTCTTGCACTCGCCGAATCGCGCGTGCACGAGGAAGATCGGCGTCTGCCCCATCGGGCTATTGACCGTGATGTCCTGGATCTCCGGGTCTGCGAGGAGCACCTCGATGAGACCGAAGCCGACTGTGTAGCGTATGAGGATGTTGGTCAGGGTCTGGATCTCGTCGTCGCTCAGCTCCAGCTTCCGGTGAGAAGCGAGCTCCAGGAGGAGGTCATGGCCGATGTTCGCGAAGACCTCGCGCATCCGCTCGGGGTTGACAAACTCCTCCTTCGTCGGCGTGTGCTCGCTCAGGATCTTGCGCGCCGCATCCAGGAGCTCGTACTTCTCCTCCTCGAGCTTGAACTCGGGCGGCGTGATGTGATAGAGGTACTGGATGTTGTCCTCGAGCTCGAAGACGACCACCTCTGTCTCGTCGATCGCGTAGTTCGCAATCTCCGTCGCGCCCTTCGGGTATGAGGCCATGAGCCGCGTGAACATGAAGTCCGGCTTGATGATGGGCGCGAACAGCCGGCGATAGACGGAGCGGTCCCCCTCCTTAAGCCCGGCGAGGTACGGCCCGAGTCTCCTGACTAGCTCGGTCTTCTCCACCGCCTCTGCGAGCTGGTCGAGGAGCGCGACGTACTTCTGCTGCGCGCGTTTCTCCCCTTGGTCGATGGCCTTCTCGAGCGCGATTCGCTCCCTCCTGGCGGCCCGCTTGAGCCGGAGGTAGGCCGCTACCGGATCGGACCGGAGAGTCGTGTAGATGGCCTCGTGGAGCTCGTTGTACGCACGGTTCGCGTCGAGGACGCCGCCGAAGGAGGCAAGCTTCGCGTGGCTGTACTCGGAGGCGTGGCGGACGAGTCGGTTGTAGAGCATCGCCACCTCCTTGAGGAGGCGCACCTGCGGATAGTCATACTCGTAATCGCGCCGCTGCACGAAGACGATCTTCGTCGTCTCAGGATTCTCCAGGAGGAGCTCGACGGCCTTGCTCATGTAGAGCTGCTCGTCTTCGATGGAAGGCACCTTCAGCACGTTCTCGCAGTCCACGCGGAGGATCGCATCCTCTCCCTCGCGCTCGAGCTCTGACGTGAATGGTCCTGTCGCCTTCCTGTCTGCCATCACTCACCTCTTAAGGGGTGACAAAGGCTTAAGTAGCCCTTCGCCCCCGAAACGCTAACCCTTAAATAGTCTCGATGCTTTTCCCGACGAGAGAACTATATAAAGTTTGTTACCATGGCAGAACCTGAGCTTTTTGGCCGCCAGGAGCATGCGAACAGGCCCCCGGGCAAAGTCAGCGCGCCTGTTTCTGGACTGCCGCACCTCACCGAGCAGGTGAACGAGACCGCGTCCCGGCTCACCGTCCTCGAGGAGCGCATGACCAACCTGCGAAAAAAGGGCCAGCTCATGGAGCAGAACCTCTTGGAATACGAGCGGGACGCGCGTACGGACATCAAGGCCCTTACTGAGCGCGTGACCGAGCTCGCGCGAAAAGTGCAGGACGTCAAGGAGACGATCGACGCCATGGCCGCGGAGCTCGGAACAGCCGTCAAGAAGCACGAGTTTCAGGTCCTCGAGCGGTACATGGACCTCTGGCAGCCGCTCGCGTTCGTGACCCGTGAGGAGGCGAAGCTCCTCATCCAGGAGGCGCTGAAAAGACCGGCTCTTCCGCAAAGAGCGCCCCCTGAGCGCGTCAGCAGCCGGACAGACGAGTCACGGAATCGCGACTGACCGTCGGCAAGAACACCGGTGCGCGTGGTCACGTCGTTCTCCACGATTCCAGAATCGTTACGCCGGGGTTCCCCCTTTTGCCGAAGAGCTGAAAAGGCCATAACATTTAAATATCCCCCTGCGGCTGGGAGGGCTGAGGTGCAGCTATGCCGGAATACGGCTCGGGCGCCCCGCAGCGCGACATCCCCCTCGCCAGGATAGAGGACATGCAGCGCAAGGGGCTGACGAACAACCAGATTATCCAGACGCTCCAGCGCGACGGCTACACCTCCACGCAGGTCTTCGACGCGCTGAACCAAGCCAACATGCAACCAACACACCAGATGGGGATACAGGGCGAATCCGCCCCAGGGATGCCGTCGTCGTCCATGCCGCCGCCATCTATGCCGCCGCCGTCCGCGCCGTCCTCCATGCAGGCGATGCCACCCTTAGATGGGGGATCCTCCAACGAGGAGCTCATCGAGGCGATCATCGACGAGAAATGGAACGACCTCGTCAAGGATGTCAACAAGATCGTGGCCTGGAAGGAGTCCATGTCCGCGCGTATCGAGAAGCTTGAGCAGCGGATGGATGACCTCAAGGCCGAGTTCGACCGGCTCCACGAGGGTGTGATCGGCAAGATCGGCGAGTACGACAAGAACATCCTCGAGGTCGGCGCCGAGGTGAAGGCGATGGAGAAGGTCTTCTCGAAAGTGTTGCCGGTCTTCACGGAGAACGTCGCTGAGCTGTCCCGCGTCGCGGACAAGATGAAGGGGAAGTAGCAGTTTCTCTATCCCCGATTCGGATATCCCTTGACTAGACGAAGTCTGGCCGGCCCATGAGCCAGACGGTGATTGTGCTGATTAGGATGACTGCGAGGATTGCGAGCACTTTGGGGTGGAGGAGCGTGTTGATGACGTTGAGGCTGAACGATGAAGTCGCGGTTGCTCCGGGCGTTCCCGGCTGTGGCTGCCCAGTCGTCGTGTAGCTCGGGTTCAGGTCGTCGCCCGGCTGGAGCGGGCCCACCGCGCCGGTCGCGGACGTCGTCCCAGTCGTGTCCCCTATCTGGGTGTCCGGTACGTTCTCGTATCCTGCGGGATTGTAGTAGTTCCCTGTCTGCTCCCCCTGCGTCGCCTCAAGGCTCTTCTGGCCGAACGCGCTCCCGAGCGCGAAGAGTATGATAATCGTGATGATTGCGAGGATGAGGATGTGCACCGTGCTGTTGCCGATGATGCCCCTAAGGTCGGAGTCGCTCACGTTGAACATCCTAATCACGAAGAGCGTGAAGAAGAGGAAGAGTACCAGGAAAAGGAACCACGGCGTCATGAACTCTACGATGTACCGGACCGTGCTGCTGATGATGGTGAAGAACGCGGCGACGAGCGCGATGATTGCGTACGGACCTGTCTGCACGTCCTTCCCGAATGGCTTGGTCCAGACGAGGAGCCCCCAGACTATCACGTAGACGAGGAGGAAGGTAAAAACGACCTTCGCCCCTCCGAGCAGCGTGACGTCCAGGAATGTCGCCATGGTCTTACTTCTCCTTCGTGTCGAGGATGGCGCCGAAGAAGTCGCCGATACCCTTCTTCTTCTCGGCGTCCTTGGTGTCCTCTTTCGTGATGAACCAGATGATGATCGCGAAGACCAGTACCGTGATGACGAGCGCTTGCGTGTCAGGGTCATTGAGCACCCACAGCCAGTTCGGCAGGTGCCACCAGTTGGCCGAGCTGCCGAAGATGTAGATGACGCTCGCGAAGGAGAAGAGCGCGATGATGCCGCTCAACGAGTTGCTGCCCAGCTTCACCTTGCTGCCCCAGACTCCGAAGATGAGGAGGACCATGAGGATCGCGACGAGCACGACCGAGACGCTTGGGAGCGCGTTGTTGATCACCTTGACGATGTCGATGAAGCCGTTCGAGAGGTACGGCTCCGTGCCCCCCGTGCCGTACAGGACGTGCGGCACGACAACCGACAGGCCCATGACGAGCGAGATGACCACGTTGAAATTCTTCGACTTCTCGCCGAGCATCTTCGTCTTCTGCAGCACCGCGTAGACTATGGTGAAGATTAGGATGAAGGGGAGTATGACATCGAAGAGCCCCCAATCCGCCAGCCGTCCGAACACGTATTCCTGCGCCATACTTACCAGCCTCCAATGATCATGATTTTTCCTCTTTCTTCTCGCCGCCCGGCGTGCTCATCACAAAGGCCATGAGGCCGATGATCGCGCCGAGCAGCACGATGATACCGACGAACTGGCTGTCCCAGTTGAAAGCGATGTAGTCCCAGATGCGCTGCAGCCAGCCGAGCGCATTCAGGAAGATGAGGATGATGCCGACGAACATGATGATCATGAACGTGTGCTTGTAGAACCCCTTCTCGAGCGAGAACCCATCTTTTGTGTCCTTGTGCATGCTGCCGACGAGGAGCATAAAGAACGTGATGAGGAGGAGTAGCAGCACGATGTTGGCGGTGATCTCGCTGATGACCGCGACGAGCTCCGTCGACGCGATAACGAAGAAGCCGACAACAAAGGCGACCATGCTGTTCACGTTCTTCTTCGTGAACTCCTTGTCTCCCACGCGCTCGACGCCGAGCACCTTCGTCTTCTCCAGCAGGGCGTAGACGAGGGTGAAGACCAGCAGGAAGGGGAGGACGACGTCATAGACCCCAACGTCGCTGAAGAAGGCGAGGACTCCACCGAATACGCTCATGCTCTGGATTCCGGGGACCACGATATTTAAAGGTTTCCATCGGGTTGCCGTCGGGAGAACCTTCTCGGAGCACGGGCCAACATTTATAAGCGGCGTCCGCCTCCTCCGCTCCATGCTGGATGAGACCGAATTTGAGGATATCAAGCGGACCTTCGAGGCCTTCGACGAGAGACGGGAGACAGTCATCAAGGAGTCCCGCCACATCCTGAAGCTTGCGAAGCAGGCGATCTACGCCGTCCACCGTGACGACCTCCAACGCGCGCACCACCTCCTCGAGGAGGCCGAAACCGAGAAGAAGCGCATCGAGGCTTCCATCGGGGACGACCGCGGCCTCCGCACAGGGGGTTTCTGCAACGCCATGGAGGAGTACGTCGAAGCGCGGACCCTGCTCGACTTCGTCCGGCACGGCAAGGTGACCCGCCTGAAAGCGCTCGGGGTCTTGCCCGAGGAGTACCTCGGCGGCCTCGCAGACCTGACAGGGGAGTTGATGCGCCGCGCCGTCCTCGCCGCGACGCGCCGGGATGCCAAGGAAGTGCAGCGGATCAACGACGCGCTCCAGCGGATCTACGGTCAGTTCGTCCGGTTCGACTTCCGCAACGGAGAGCTGCGCCGGAAGTACGACTCCATCAAGTACAACCTCCAGAAGGTCGAGCGGGTCCAGTACGACCTCAGCATCAAGGGGCACACGAAGGGTGACGACTCTAGCGACGGTACTGACGCCTAGGCGCTCGCATGATTGCCATCGCGGCTTCATGAAGGCTCGGTGCAACAGGGACTCGACAAGCGCAGAAGTGTCATACTGAACATTTTTAACGTCTGCTTCCTTCTCCCAGCCGGGGTGATACCATGTTCCTGTACCGCGATGTCTCGATACGCAGGACCGGCCACGACGGCTTTCGTCTGGAGAAGGGCCCGGTGTGTATCTACGTCGACCCGTTCAAGCTTGACCCCTCGCTCGTCAAGGCCGCGACCGCAGTCCTCATCACGCATGAGCACTTTGACCATCTCAGCATCGAGGACCTGCAGAAGGTGGTGAGCCCAGAGACCATCATCGTCTGTCATCCGCAGTCGCGGGCCGCACTCGACAAGATCAAGTACGGCGAGGTCCGTGTGCTCCGCCCCGGGGAGAGCACAGAGCTCGCTGGCGTGAAGGTGACGGCTGTGCCGGCGTACAACACAAACAAGTACCGCGACCCGGTCACGAAGCTCGTCTACCACCCCAAGGAGGACGGGAAGCTCGGCTACCTCATCGACATGGGCGGCACGCGCATCTATCACGCGGGCGACACGGACGACATCCCGGAGATGGAGGAGATCGCCTGCGACGTGGCCCTCCTACCGGTGTCTGGCACCTACGTCATGACGGCCGAGGAGGCGGCGGAGGCGGCGCGGAAGATCGCTCCGAAGGTGGCGATCCCGATGCACTACGGCAGCATCGTCGGCGAGGAGGCGGATGCGCAGACCTTCGCGAAGCTGCTGGAAGGCACCGGCATCGATGTGGAGATACTTGCAGCGGGATGAGGCGCGGTGACAACGGTTGAGTAACGCCCCAGACTTTGGTCAGCCCAGACTTTAGTCAGGGGATGATTCAGGACTTGTTCCGGAACCCGCGAACGTGAGCATGGCCGCTTACTTCGATGTGCGGTACTGGTCCTCAGTGCCCTTTGCCTCGATCGCGGCGACGATCCGCTTGATCGCGAGGACGAACGCAGCGTCCCGCATCGTGGACTTATGCTCCTGCATCGCTTCGTAGATGGTATGGAACGCGGGGACAATGTATTTCTCGAGCTTCTCGAAGACCTCCTCCTCGGACCAGTAGTAGCCCTGGCGGTTCTGGACCCATTCAAAATAGCTCACCGTGACCCCGCCCGAGTTCGCGAGCACGTCGGGGATGACGAGGACCTTGTTCTTATGGAGTATCTCGTCCGCTTCCGGCGTCGTCGGGCCGTTCGCTACTTCCAAGACAATCTTCGCCTTGACCTTGGCCGCGTTCTCTTTCGTAATCACGTTCTCGAGTGCGGCCGGGATCAGGATGTCCACCGGAAGCGCGAGTAGCTCCTCGTTCGAGATCTCCTCGTGGTCTTTACCCCAGGAGACGCTACCCTCGCGGTAGACCCCGTTCAACGACCCTTTCCCCCGCTTGACACGTGCGACCGCCTCCGGGTCGAGGCCCTCCTTGTCATAGATGCCTCCCTTGGAGTCGCTCACCGCGACGACCTTGAAGCCCTCTTTGTGGAGCATCTGCGCGAGGTAGCTCCCTGCGTTCCCGAAGCCCTGGATCGCGACGGTCGTCTCCTTTGGCGTCATCTCGCGCACCTTGACGGCCTCCATGAGGACGTAGAACGCGCCCTTCGCCGTCGCAGTCTCCCTTCCTTGGCTGCCGCCGAGGGCGAGTGGCTTCCCCGTAATCACGGCGGGCTGGTGCTGGCGCGTAATCGTGCTGAACTCATCCGCCATCCACCCCATGATGAGCGGATTGGTATAGACGTCCGGCGCGGGCACGTCGCGGTCCGGGCCGATGACGTCCGCGACGGCGCGGATGTAGCCCCGCGACAGTCGCTCCAGCTCATGCTTCGACAGTTTCTTCGGGTCGACGATGATGCCGCCCTTGCTCCCACCGTATGGGATGTCCGCGACGGCGCATTTTATCGTCATCCAGAAGCTGAGCGCTTTGACCTCGCTCAGGTTGACGCCTGGATGGTAGCGTATGCCGCCTTTCGCGGGGCCGCGGGCGTCGCTGTACTGGATCCGGTAGCCGGTGAAGACCTGCAACGAGCCGTCGTCCATCCGGACCGGGATGGCGACCTCGAGGATGCGCTTCGGCTGCGCGAGGACCGCCTTGGCGTCGTTGCTCACATCGATGTACTTGTACGCGTGCGCAAGCTGGCGCAGGGCATTCTGGAAGACATCAGCAGATTCTGACATAGAGATCACCTTCTTGTTGAAGGACAAGAGTGGCCGACATGATTTTAAAAGCTTTGTTGAAGAGTGCTCGTCCAAGTGGTAAGATCCCACTACCATCAGCTCGCGACGAGGAAAATACCGAGCGCGACTGCCAGGACGCCGAGTGCGCGGTGCCATGCCCACTTCTCCTTCATGACGAGGACGCCGATGAGGAAGAGGAACACGGTCTCAAGGGCCGTCAATGGATAGACCTTGGAGGCGGCGCCGACCTTGAGCGCGCTCAGGAGGAGCAACGTCCCAATGGAGCCGAAGAAGGCGGAGATAGTGATGTGCCCGAGGCCCGAAAGGCCGAGTGTCCGTTCCGCCGCCTTCCAGAGCGGCTGCCGTAGGAGGAGGTACCCTGTGAGGACGAGGGCGCTCGTGCCGTACATCATGACCGCGACCACAATCGGCTGGATGTCCGCGACGAGGACCTTGGCGAGCAGGCTATAGATGACGTTGAAGACGAGACTGACGGTCACGAGCAGGACCGCGTGGTCCCAGCGCGGAAGGCCCTCTGGGCTGAGAATGAGCCAGACGCCGGAGAGGATGACGACGACACCCAGGATGTTCAGCCACGTCGCCGATTCCTGGAAGATGAGCAAGCTGCCGACGAAGACGAGGAGGATGCGCGAGCCGAGCATGTACGGCATGACTTCCGTCACGTCGCCTTCTTTGAGCGCCTTGAAGTAGTAGACGCCGCTCGCGCCGTAGAGGATTCCGAGGACGAGTACGGGCCAGACCTGTGAGAGGTGCGGCAGCGTCACCGTGAAGAAGAGCGAGCCGATGAGGACGAGGTAGAGCCCATCGAGCAGCATCTTCACCGTGTTGACAACGAGCGGGTAATAGCGCTCGCCCATCACGTACTTGTCGATGCTGGTGGCGATGCTGTAGCTCGTGAAGGCGAGGAGTCCGAGAGCGAGCCAGGAGACCATCACGCTCTTCCGGGCACAACCTTTTTTAAAGTGAATGCCCGCAACCAAGGGGATGTGGATCTGTGGGGTGGAGGAAGCGGGACGCGGCCCGGTGCTCGGACCCATGGCGATGGCCATCTGCTGGGTCAAGGCAGAAAATGAGCATCTTCTCCGAGAGGCCGGCGCCCGTGACTCGAAGCTGCTCACGCCGCAGCGGCGAGAAGGCACGCTCGAGCGGCTCGACGCGCTCCGGAAAGAGAAGAAGATAGGATACGAGCTCGTCCTCCTCTCCCCGAAGGAGATCGACGCCGCCGTCGAGGGGGACGACGACAACCTCAACAAGCTCGAACTGCGCACCAGCGCGATACTCATCAACACGGCCCTGAAGAAGCTCGGGAAGGAGCGTCTCGCGAAGGCGCTCATCGACTGCCCAACGAAGAATACTGCGAAGTACGCGGCCGACATCAAGAAGCTCCTCAAAGGCCGGGGAGCAAAAGACGTCGAGGTCATCGCCGAGCACAAGGCTGACGTCACCTACCCCGTCGTGAGCGCGGCGTCCATCATCGCGAAAGTCAACCGGGACAAGGAGATAGAGCGGCTGAAAGAGACGATTAACAAGAACTTCGGCTCCGGCTATCCGGCCGACCCGCGCACCCAGCGGTTCCTACGCGAGAACTACGGGGAGAAGGAGTACGATGGACTCTTCCGGAAGTCCTGGGCCTCGTACAAGAACGTCGCAGAAGCCGACAAGCAGCGCTCGCTCTTCCATTTCCAGATCGAACAGGAGAAGGAGCAGGAGAAGAAACATGCCGCCGAACTCAAGGAGTTCGCGTTCCTCGAGCAGCACGGCTTCTCGTTCGTCCCCGTGAAGGGCCCGTACGAGGTCCTCCGGATGAAGGGCGAGGACGCGACGGTCATCAAGTACACGACCGGCAAGCTCCTCGTCCAGGGGAAGGGGAAAGCCCGAGTCGAGAGGCTGCTGCGGAAGCAAAGTTGAAAAGGAAAAAGCATTTAACCAGTGCCGGGAAAACAGGTGTATGCGCATTCCGCTTGGCGTCATGGGCATCTGCTACCGCCGCGAGGGCGACGCCGGTCAGGCCGGATATCGTTGTGGAACCCGTTCCGGAGACTGTGCGATCTGCGGAGAATCACGGGGAGACCCATAAAAACATTTAAAAAGCCTCTCGCACGGCTTCCGAGGAGCAGGGTGGACTTTTGACACGGATTACGCGCCTCGAGATGAAGGGCTTCAAGTCCTTTGCGAACAAGACAGAGATTCTCTTCGGCACGGGCTTCAACTGCATCCTCGGACCGAACGGTTCAGGAAAGTCCAACGTGCTCGACGCGCTCTGCTTCGTGCTGGGCAAGGCCTCGGCGAAAGGCCTCCGTGCCGAGAAGTCCGCGAACCTGATCTACAACGGCGGCAAAACAAAGAACCCTGCGAAGACCGGCGAGGTGACGATCGCGTTCGACAACAGCACCGGGATCTTCGGCGACGGCTTCGACGAGCTCGTCATCACGCGTATCGTCATGGTCTCCGGCCAGTCCAAGTACAAGGTGAACGGCAAGAACTCGAGCCGACAAGAGATCCTTGACATCCTGAGCAGGGACAAGATCAACCCGAACGGGTACAACATCATTCTCCAAGGGGATATCAACCACCTCATCGAGATGTCCACGAACGAGCGCAGGGGCATCGTCGAGGAGATAGCGGGAATCTCGATCTACGAGGAGAAGAAGGAGAAAGCGATGCGCGAGCTGACGCGCGTCGACGAGAAGCTCAACGAAGCCGATATCGTGCTCGCGGAGCGGAAGATCTATCTCAAGGAGCTCAAGAAGGAACGCGACCAGGCACAGAAGTTCAAGGAGCTCGACGAGAAGATCAAACGGAACAAGGTGACGCTCCTCACGCTCAAGAAGGAGCGCAAGGACGAGGAGCTGAAGGGCCTCGAATCCCGGCTGACGAAGCATCACGACGAGCTGTCGAAGATTAACGAGAAGTCGAAGAAGCTCCAGTCCGAAATCCAGGAGCGGAAGAAGGGCATCGACGCGATCAACGCGGAAGTGGAAAGGCGCGGCGAGAAGGAGCAGGTCAAGCTCCACAAGGAAGTCGAGGCCCTCAAGGTGGACCTCGCGGTCAACAGGCAGCGCGTCGAGACGCTGGTCGGCGAACTGGAGAAGCTCGAGCAGCGCCGCGACGAGCTCGTCCGGACGAACAAGGATCTCTTCGACAAGATCAAGCTCATCGAGCAGGAGCGGCAGGACATCCAGAAGCGGATCGCCGCCCGGGAAGAGTCGGTCAAGAAGCTCGACGTCCGGATAGCCGAATTCAGGAAGAAGCACAATGTCGAGGACGCCGCCAAGATAGATGAGCGGATCGACGCGCTTGACAAGGAGGCTGAGAAGCTCCAGGAGGAGAGCGCCAAGTTTCGCGAGCAGCAGCAGGAACTGCTCCGGCAGAAGGACAAGGCCGAGATCCGGCTCGAGCAGATTGACGAGAAGATCGCCAAGGTCGCGGACATCGCGAAGGAGCACAAGAAGGAGCTCGACCAGCTCAAGGAGAAGAAGAAGCGGTTCAAGCAGACGACGAAAGAATTGAACGGGGCGCTGACCGAGGACTCAAGCCTCGCCGCCCAGCTGCAGACCGCTCGTGGGAAGGTCCTCAGCAAGCAGGAGGAGCTCGCCAAGCTCAAGGGACAGCAGTCGAGCATTATGGAGCGCATTGCGGGCGGCAACGCGATTAGTGCGATACTCGAGCTCAAGCGGAACGGCACAATCAAGGGGATTCACGGCACGGTCTCCTCGCTCGGCAAGGTTCAGGAGCAGTACGCCCTCGCGCTCGAGATAGCGGCGGGCGGCAGGATTAACAGCATCGTCGTCGAGACGGACGACGTGGCGGCGAAGTGCATCAGGCATCTCCGTGACAATAAGCTCGGCGTCGCGACATTCCTTCCGATGAACAAGCTTCGTGTCCCTGAAAAGAGGGCTGCTGTCAAGAAGGGCGGCGCCATCCTTGGGCTCGCGACGGATCTCGTCGAGCACGACGCACAGTACGCCAAGGTCTTCACGTACGTCTTCGGCAGCACGGTCGTCGTGGACACGATCGACTCCGCTCGGCGCATAGGCGTCGGCAAGGCGCGTATGGTCACCTTGAAAGGCGACCTCATCGAGACGAGCGGCGCCATGCAGGGTGGCTTCCGCAACCGGGACCGACGGTCGGCCGGCTTCCAGCAGAAGGAGACGAGCGAACGGATTGAACGCCTTGAGCAGGAGCTCGCCGACCAGCAGGCAGTCCTCTCTAAGCTAGAAGCGAAGCGCTCCGAGAACGAGGGGCTCATCCAACGGCTGCGCGAGCTCAAGGCGACGCTCGAGGGCGAGATTATCAAGACCGAGAAGTCGCTGCACCTCGACGCAGATGACGCGGGCGTTGACAAGGACGAGAAGAAGCGCCTTCAGAAGGAGGTCGCCTCGCTGTCTAAGAAGCTTGACGATACGATCGCGCTCGTCTCGGAGCAGACGATGCGGCTCGGCCGCCTCAAGGTGGAGAAGCAGAAGCTGCGCGACCAGATCACTTCGTTGAGGAGCCCGACCGTGCTCGCGGAGATGAATACCTTCGAGGAGAAGAAGCAGGAGCTGCGGAACGAGATCAACGACCTCCAGGGACAGCTTCGCGGCTCTGATTCGGAGGTGAAGAACATCCTCGGCCCGGAGACGGAGAAGGTCCAGGGCATCCTCAAGCAGCAAGAGAAGGAGCGCAAGGGCTTCGAGGAAGAGAAGACAAAGCTCGAATCCTTGATTGCGAAGCAGGAGTTGCAGCTCCAGGAGAAGGAGAAGGCTGAGCAGAAGTTCTTCAGCCAGTTCAAGGAGCTCTTCACCAAGCGGAATAGGCTGAGCGAAGAGATTCAGCAGCGCGAGAACGACCTCCGTTCCCAGTCGGAGAAGGCGAAAGACCTCGAGTCGAAGAACACCAGCATCTCGTTAGAGATAGCGCGGCTCAAGGCCGAGATCGCTGGCGTGCTCGAGGAGCTGAAGCAGTACGAAGGCCACGAGCCGTACAAGACCGGCGAGAAGTCCGAGGAGGAGATCTTGCTCGAGGTGCGAGAGTTCGAACGCCTCGTCCAGTCCATCGGTGCCGTGAACATGAAAGCACTCCAGATCTATGAGCAGGTCGAGCGCGAGTATAATGAACTCATCGTCAAGAAGGAGAAGCTCGGTGCGGAACGAGGGGATGTCCTCGTCATGATTAACGAGATAGACGCGAAGAAGAAGGAGCTCTTCATGAAGACGTTCGAGGTCGTCAACCAGAACTTCAAGCACTTCTTCGACCAGTTGTCGAAGAAGGGCGATGCCTTCCTCGAGCTTGAGGATGCGAACGACCCGTTCAACGGCGGTCTCACCATGAAGGTCAAGCTGACCGGCAAGAAGTTCCTCGACATCCGTTCCTTGTCCGGCGGGGAGAAGTCGATGACCGCGCTCGCGTTCCTCTTCGCCGTGCAGGAGCACGAGCCGGCCTCGTTCTACATCATGGACGAGGTGGACGCGGCGCTGGACAAGCACAACAGCGAGCTACTCGCGAAGCTCGTCCGGAAGTACTGCGATCGCGCGCAGTATGTCATCATCTCGCACAACGACGGCGTGATCAGCGAAGCGGACAACCTCTACGGCGTCTCGATGAACGAGCACGGCATCTCCAAGGTAACGAGCCTGAAAATATGATGCCCGTACTCATCCTGTGGATCCTTCTCTTCGTCCTCGCGATTGCGTTTCTCGTCAAGGGCGCGGACTGGTTCACGGCTGCGTCCGAACGGCTCGCGACGCGATTCGGCATCTCGTCCTTCGTCATCGGGGTCACGGTCGTCTCGATCGGCACCTCGCTGCCCGAGCTCGCGAGCAGCATCTTCGCCGTGCTCAAAGGAGAGCCGGGGATCGTCGCGGGGAACGTGATCGGATCGAACATCGCGAACATCCTCCTCGTCCTGGGACTGGGCGCGATTCTCGCAGGCGAGCTGACGACGAAGAGGGACATGGCGCGCGTCGACATCCCAATCCTGTTTGGCGGCACGTTCCTCCTTGTGCTGATGGCGATGAACGGCTCGATTAACCTCATCGAGGCGCTCATCCTCCTCTTCGGCTACGGCGTCTACTTGCATTACCTCTTCAAGAGCAAGGAACGCGTCGACAAGGGTGTCACGAAGGCCATGAAGGAGCAGGTGAAGGAGAAGTTCTTCATGCGCGTCGTCCTGCCGCTCATCGCGGGCGGCGTGCTCATCTACTTCGGCGCCGACTGGACGGTGAAGAGCGTGATCAACATAGCGGCACTGACCGGCATCACGAGCGGCGTCATCGCGACGACGGCCGTCGCTCTCGGCACCTCGCTGCCCGAGCTCTTCGTCACAGTGATGGCCGGCATCAGGGGCAAGCACGAGATTGCAATCGGGAACATCGTCGGGAGCAACATCTTCAACGTCTACTGCGTCATGGGCTTCGCCGCCTTGTTCGGCGCGATTCCCGTGACCGGGACGCTGCTCACGTTCGCGCTGCCCGCGTTGGTCATGGCGACGTTCATGTTCTACCTCGTTATCCGGGATAACTCGATCAGCAAGTGGGAGGGTTGGTCACTCTTCCTGCTGTATGTGTTCTTCCTCGTCAGGATGTTCCTGGCGTAGAAGTCATCCCCGCTTCGGCAGCCCGCGCAGCGCGTCCGCGATGCCTTCTGCGGTCCTGTCCCAGTTGAACTGCTCAACGACGGTCTTCCGCGCCGCTTTCCCGAGCTTCTCGCGCAGCTTCGGGTCGTCCGCGAGCCGCTGCAGCTTCAAGCTGAGGTTGTACCAGTGCTTCATGTCGAAGAAGAGGCCGTTCTCACCCTCGCGGATGTACTGCTGGATGAAGCCGACCGGGCTCGAGATGACCGGCAACTCGCAGGACATCGCCTCGAGGACTGCCAGCGAAGTGGTCTCGGTGAAGCTCGGCATGACGTAGATATCCATCGCCTGGAGGTACGGGACGACGTCGTCTGTTGCTCCCGGCAGGATCGAGCCGCGCACCTTCTTCAGCCGTTCCTTGAGTTTCGGTGCACCATCGCCGACCAGGAGGAGCCGTTTTGCCTTCACGTCCAGCTTGAGGTAGGCCCTACTCAGCGTCAGGAGGTTCTTCTCGTGGCCGAGCCGGCCGTGGAAGCCGACGACGAACGCGTCCACCGGTATCTTCAGCCGTTTCCGCGCCTCCTTCTGGTCGCCTTTCACGAACCGCTTGGTCTCGACGCCGAGATGGACGACGCGTTTCCGTGTCCTGATATGCTGCCAGGTGAGCATGTCGGCGATGTTCTCGCTTGGTACGATGAGGAGGCCGCACCTGTTGTAGAGTGTGCGTGTGAGGAGCTTGGTCAGCGGATAGGCAATCCGTTTCAGTACGGGAGCGTCGAGCGCCTTTGGGACGAGCTCCCACTCGATGCTGTGGATGAAGGCCGCGAGCGGCTTCCGGTAGCGTTTCGCGTATCGGTTCGCGAGCAGTCCAATCGGACCGATCGTCTGGGTGAAGACGATGTCCGCATCCCTGATGGCGGACTTCACGATGCCGGGCTTCCATTTCGCGGGCGTGTAGTCGCCGTATCGCTTGCGTCGCGGGGGCACGAGGACGCGCGTCACTCGCTTGTCGAGCGACGTCAACCCGTAGTCCGGGCTGATGACGGTGATGTCGTACTCGTCTAGCAGGCGAGGGATGATCTCGGCGAGGAACCGCGCGATTCCGTCCCAGCGAGGGAGGAAGTTGTCTGTCGCGATGACGAGACGCGGCCGCTTTGCTCCCAGCTTTACACCCTTCTCTCGCGTTTCCTTCTCGTCCGCCATTATGGTCACCGCAGCTTGTAGAACGTCTCCGTCCACCGCGTTCCATGGAGGAAGCCGGTCAAGCCGTTCCGAAGGAGCGCGTAGATATAGACGAGGTTGTTCGTGATTGCGTAGGTGAAGAAGCTGATCTGGCTCCGGAACGCCTTGATGCCGTCGAGCTTCTTCCAGTAGGTTTTGGTCACATCGACGTAGAGGCGCGGCGCCTTGACATGCCGGAGCACAGGGTAGACATAGTAGCAATAGAGGTCGCACTCCTTTCTACAGCCGAGCGTCTCCTGGACGAGTGCGCTGATTGCCTTGTGGTCCGGATGCGCATCGTTCGGCGCCGGGATGTAGACCTTGCTCGGCCGCAGTTCGCGGAGACGCTTGGCGAGCTTCTTCCGGTAGCCCTTACGCTTGAAGTCCTCGGCGAACTTGAACTCCCGCAGCCCGAGGAAGATGACCCTGCCTGTGCCGCCGAACGCGCGGTCGGCGCGTTGCGCCTCGCGGACGCGCGTCTTGCGTATGACCTCTGGCCGGAAGTGTGGGTGGCTGAGCTCGCCGAAGCTGCCGATGAACGTCGTCACCTTGTCCCCCTGCTTGTAGTGCTTCGCAATCGTGCCACCCATCGCCAACGCGTGGTCGTCATTATGGGCTGCGAAGACGACGATTGATGCCATGGGAATGAATGACGAAAGGCCATTTATAATGGTTATTGAGGTGAGGGATGGCGCGGCTTCAGCCTGGGAAGCGGCATATTTAAAAGAACAGTGGGAACTTAGGGGAAGACGCACCGGTGATCTAGTGGCTACGTGGTTGCCAGGGCTTCCTTGTCTCTGGCGTGGCGCCATAGATGATTCCGGCCTTCCACGCGCAGAACGGAGTCCTACTGGGCCTTTGCCTGCGGCGGAGACAGCCGGCTACCCGGGTTCGAGTCCCGGCCGGTGCAGTTCATGCGATACACGTCAAAGGTCAGGTTTTGGCTCATCGTCATGCCGCTCTTCCTGACGATCGTCGCCTTCAGCGTCCTCTTCTACTGGGCGCTCGGTCTCGGGAACGGCCGGCTGCTCTACGAGCTCGGCGGCGGCTTCGGCTCGATAGCCGCCGGGGGTCTCGGCGCAGCGATCGTCCTCGCGCTCGTCAACCTGGCGATACGTCGCTTCCTCAAGGTCAAGCACCTTCTCGGAAAGCGCGGAGAGATCCTCACACCCAAGCATCATCGCTTCCTCGTCCTTCAGAAGAAGTGGGTCGTCGACATCCACCTCGCTGCAGGGATCGTCGGCTTCCTCGGCGCGCTGCTGCACGGCTACCTGCTCTGGCAGTTCCGCAACGTGTGGCTGCTCGTCGCGATGCTCCTCTTCGCCTGGATGAGCGTCGTCGGCCTCATCCTCAAGTTCGGCGGCCTGGGATCGAGGACGAAGAAGTATATCTACCTGGTGCACAGCCAGTGGGTCACCGTCGTGCTCCTCGTCCTCGCGACGCTCATCGGGCACGCGGGGTTCTAGAACTTAAGAGCTCCGGATGTTCTTGACGATCGCCTCGCCGAACGCGGAGCATGCTACGCGCGTCGCGCCGTCCATCTGGCGTGCAAGATCGTACGTCACCGTCTTCTGCGCGACCGTCGCGGCCAGGGCCGCACGGATGAGCCGAGCGGCCTCGGTCCATCCAATGTGCTCGAGGAGCATCGCCCCGCTGAGGATGAGGCTCCCGGGATTCGCTTCGTCCTTCCCCGCGTGTGTCGGCGCGGTCCCGTGCGTCGCCTCGAAGACCGCGATCCCGGTCTCGTAGTTGATGTTCGCGCCAGGCGCCATGCCGATGCCGCCGACCTGCGCCGCGGCTGCGTCGCTCAGGTAGTCGCCATTCAGGTTCGTCGCGAGGACATCGTATTCATCCGGCCGGAGAAGGAGTTGCTGGAACATAGAGTCCGCGATCCGATCCTTGACGACAAGCTTCCCTGCCTCGCCTTCCTTGACGACACCGTCGTGCGCGAGCGCCGTCGCGTACCCCTCATCACGAAAGAGGCCTTCTGTGTACTTCATGATGTTTCCCTTGTGGACGATCGTCACGCTCTTCCGTCCGTGAGCGAGCGCGTATCGGACGGCGGCCTCGACGAGGCGTCGCGAACCCTTTCTACTGATCGGCTTGATACCGAGCCCTACCTCTTCGGGCAAGGCGTGGCCGTGCGCTGCGAGGAATGTGCGCAGCGCCTCTGCCTCCTCGCTCCCGGCCGGCCATTCGATACCGGTATAGACATCCTCGGTGTTCTCGCGGAAGATGACGATGTCGAGCTTCTTGTGGCACATCGGGGATGGCGCTCCAGGAATCAACGCGACCGGGCGCACACAGGCGTAGAGGTCCAGCCGCTGCCGAATAGCGACGTTGAGGCTGCGGTGGCCTTCGCCGACCGGTGTCGTGAGCGGTCCTTTGAGGATAATCTTGAGCTGTGCGATCTTCTTGAACGCTTCCTCTGAGAGGCGTTCCTTGCCCGCAGCGACAGCCGCGTCCCCGACGAGGAGCTCCTCCCAGACGAGTCGTTTCCCGTCGCCATAAGCCTTCGCCACGGCTGCGTCGAGCACGTTGCGCGCGACGGGCATGATATCGGCGCCGATGCCGTCGCCAGTGATATATCCTACTGTGTATTTTTCAGATTTCATCGTTCGGAGGAAGAGGGCGCTCCTTAAATAATGAGTGTTAGATTTCCTGACTATATTTATAAATCAGGCTCTTATCCTCAATAATATAGTTGGCGGCTTGACCGACGGCCTCGGAACGGAGTGACAAATGGTTGGCGGCTTGACCGACGGCCTCGGAACGGAGTGACAAATGGTTGGCGGCTTGACCGACGGCCTCGGAACGGAGTGACAAATGGTCCTCGATAAGCTGGGAGACGCGCTGAAAGCGAGTCTCAGGAAGCTCACCGGCGCGGCGTTCGTCGACGAGAAGGCAATCAATGAACTCGTCAAGGAGATTCAGCGCTCTTTGCTCCAGGCGGACGTGAACGTCAAGCTCGTCTTCGACGTCTCGAACAGGATCAAGGAGCGCGCGCTCAAGGAGAAAGCGCCTTCGGCCCTGCAGCGCAAGGAGTTCATTGTCAACATCGTCTACGAGGAACTGGTGACATTCCTCGGCGGCGAGCACAAACCGCTCTCCTTGGAGGGGAAGAAGCCCGTATTCGTCATGCTCGTCGGCCTCTTTGGCAACGGGAAGACGACGACCGCAGGGAAACTGGGCCTTTACTACAAGAAGCGCGGCCTCAAGGTGGCGCTCGTCCAGACAGACACGTGGCGGCCGGCCGCGTACGACCAATTGGTGCAACTGGGCAAGCAGGTCGACGTCCCTGTCTTCGGCGTCAAGGGGGAGAAGGACTCGGAAAAGATCTGGAAGCACGTGCGGCCGGAGCTGGACACCTACGATCTCATCATCGTCGACACGGCCGGCCGAGATGCGCTTTCCGATGACCTCATCGAGGAACTGAACGGCATCAACACGCTTGTCAAGCCCCACGAGGCGCTGCTCGTTATGGCCGCGGACGTCGGCCAGTCTGCAGAGAAGCAGGCGCAGGCCTTCGCTGATATGGTCAAGGTGAGCGGCGTCATCATCACCAAGCTGGATGGCACGGCGAAGGGCGGCGGTGCCCTGACCGCGTGCGCCGTGACGGATGCGCCCGTCCGTTTCGTCGGCACCGGGGAGAAGATCGATGAGCTCGAAGAGTTCAAGCCGAAGGGCTTCGTCGGCCGTCTGCTCGGTCTCGGCGACCTCGAAGCGCTGCTGGAGAAGGCGAAGGAGGCAATCGACGAGGACCGCGCAGAGGATCTCGGGAAACGGTTCCTCAAGGGCGAGTTCAACCTCTTGGACCTGTACGAGCAGATGCAGGCGATGCGGAAGATGGGTCCGTTGTCCAAGGTGATGAAGCTGCTGCCAGGTATGGGTGGCATGGACATCCCGAAGTCAATGCTCACTGGCCAGGAGGAGAAGCTTACGGTCTGGAGGCATCTCATGGACTCGATGACCAAGGCAGAGTTGGAGAATCCGGACATCATCTCAGGCGCGCGACTGGAGCGGATCGCGCACGGCGCGGGAAGCTCGATCGCTGAAGTGCGTGGCCTGCTCAAGCAGTACAAGCAGTCGAAGAAGATGGCGAAGATGCTGAAGGGTGCGCAGTCCGAGAAGGGGATGGAGAAGGTGATGCAGAAGATCCAAAAGGGTGGCTTCTCCGGTCGGCGCGGTAAGCGGATGAAGTTCTAGTTGATGTTGTCGGTGATGCGCTCGTGCTCTTCCCGCTCCTTGTCGAGCTTTATCTGCTGCTTGAGGAAGTCCGAGACCGCTTTCTTCCTCTCGTCGGGAAGTTCTGTATCCTGTGTGTTTGTCGTTGCGTAGCGGCCGAGACCGAAAAGAGGAGTCGTGGTTCGCGTGCCGGGCTTGTAGAGCTGGTCGGCGACGGTGTCGTACGCGCTGGTCGCGCCCATCGAGAGGATGATGTTGGTGCGATAGCTCGTGCGAAGCTCGTCTTTCGCCGCAGTCCCGTCGGCACGCTCAAGCAGATAATGATCGCAGCATCCGGTCGAATAGATTCCCGACATGAAAGCGGCGAAAGAAAAAGCATTTATAAAATTATCGTTACTGGAGAGTGAAACATTTCCGGAAAGAAGGAAGAGAAAACGGGGGCTCCGGCGTGGTACGCTCGAAGGGTGGTGAGGTGGTAGAAGAGCGTGATCCAGAGATCAACTACCAGCTCGAAACCCCCTAAGACTACTGAATAGTAGTATAACTATATAAATGTTTCGTTTTTGATACCACTTTCTAGTGAATAATCCTGTGAGAACATACGAGGGAAAAGTATATGAATGATTGCCGGACGGAAACTACTATGATTAAGCTCATCCTGCTCCGCCACGGCGAGAGCGAATGGAACCGGAAGAATCTCTTCTCCGGCTGGACTGACGTCGACCTGAGCGAGAAGGGCATCGCTGAGGCGCGCGAGGCCGGACAGACGCTGAAACGGGAAGGCTACACCTTCGATATAGCATATACGTCTGTCCTGAAGCGCGCAATCCACACGCTCGAACTCGTCGAGGAGGAGATGGGAACGCACCTGCCCGTAAAGAAGAGCTGGCGCCTCAACGAGCGCCACTACGGCGCGCTCCAGGGGCTCAACAAGTCCGAGACCGCTGCGAAGTACGGCGAGGAGCAGGTGCACGTCTGGCGGCGCAGCTACGACGTGCGACCGCCGGCGCTCACCAAGGATGATCCTCGCTATCCAGGGCGTGACCCGCTCTACAAGGGGCTCTCCGAGGACGAACTTCCGTTGACCGAATGCCTCAAGGACACGGTCGCACGGGTCCTGCCGTACTGGGAGTCGGACATCGCGCCAGCGCTCAGGGCCGGTAAGAGCGTCCTGATCTGCGCTCATGGGAACAGCATCCGCGCACTCATCAAGTATCTCGATCAGGTGTCGGACGAGGAGATCATGAGAGCGGAGATCCCAACGGGGATCCCGCTCGTTTACGAGCTGGATGACGGGCTGAAACCAATCCGACACTTCTATCTCGGGGATCCTGAGACGGTGAAGGCGGCGCAGGAGGCTGTCAAGAATCAGGGAAAGGCGAGATAATCTACTTATGCAGCCGCCGGGTGTCCTCACTGTCGTTCAGGACCCGTCGCCGACTACTGTTGTGTGCGAGACACTACTTATGCAGCCGCCGGGTGTCCTCACTGTCGTTCGGGACCCGTCGCCGACTACTGTTGTGTGTGAGACACTAATCTTATGCAGCCGCCGGGATTCGAACCCGGGTCGCGAGGTTGGGAACCTCGAATGTTAACCACTGCACTACGGCTGCGGAAATTGGTTGGTCAAGAATAGTTTTCTTTCAGCAAGCGGGCAAACATTTATATGCGTTTTCAAAAAACGCCGGTGGATGATAACGCTCCTCTCGCTCAATATCGAGGGCGGCAGGCACCTCGCGCGCGTGCTGCCCTTCCTCGAGGAGAACCGCACCGATGTGGTCTGCCTCCAGGAGGTCTTCGAGGCGGACATGGAAGCCCTCACCAAGGCCGTCGGCTACGCAGGGACCTTCGTGGCGATGTGGAACAAAACAGAGGTCACATCCTTCTCGCCCGAGGCGCGCGGCGTCCAAGGCATCGCGCTCTTTGCGCGACCGCCGCACACAACAGAGACTCGGTATTACGCTGGCAACGGGACGGCGCCGCTGTTCGTGCCTGGCGGCGCCCAGGACAGGGCGCTGCTCATCGCGCGCCTGGAGAAGGACGGCGAGCGTTTCACCGTGGCGACGACGCATTTCACCTGGACGCCGGACGGGAAGGCCAACGATGAGCAACGCGCGAATTTCGCGCGGCTCGTACAGCTCGCACCGGACGAGCTCGTCCTGTGCGGTGATTTCAACGCGCCGCGAGGAAGGGAGATCTTCTCGAAGTTCGCGGAGCGGTTCACGGACAACCTGCCCGCGACGATCACCTCCACCATCGACCCCGAGCTCCACCGTCGCAAGGGCCTCTCGCTGGTCGTCGACACAATCTTCTCGACGCCG
>Ga0114931_10001869_pt1 | contig 26816 bp, 15 predicted proteins | sample 2SBtaG_FD_89579 | JGI IMG/M metagenome (GOLD analysis project Ga0114931, IMG submission 89579) | Deep subsurface microbial communities from Kolumbo volcano to uncover new lineages of life (NeLLi) - 2SBTROV14_V59a metaG | ecosystem: Environmental > Aquatic > Marine > Volcanic | place: Kolumbo... | reverse complement strand
GATTGTGATAAATAGTGTACATAATTACTAATTATTTAAAGAAAAACAAAAGTAGGGAAAACTGGTTTAAAGTGTATTCTAAATAAGGATTTCGTTGGATTTTGAATGTTAATTTTTTGAAAACGGCACTGAAGCCGCCGGTACAAAAAATCGTCATTTGACGTAATAATTACGACATATTTCGCATGTTTAATGATGAGGAAGAGTTGCTCTTATTATTCTTGTGCAGGGAATGTGTAAATGGAACGCTTGAAACAGATCTTGTTCGCGCCTGTGAGATGATTTACGATCAACCTTCTGTAAGGTTCAACATTCGCCGAAGAATCATTAAAGGGGAAAGTCGTTTAAATCAATTGGGGTTGATTAAACTTGAAGATGGAATCTTCAGGAGCGACAGGGATGTGCTCCTCACAGAAAAAGCATTGGAAATGCTGTTTGAGGAAGATGTAAGGGTAATTAAAAACGACAAGAAAATTGACAAAAGCATAATTGAATACGGTAAAATAAAGGCCAAAAAGCTTTATTTCGATGCCCAACTCCAAACCCAGATGACGGAACTCAGGTCGATGCTTTCAAAAGTGAATTATTTGCAAATCAGGAAACGATTGGAGAACAAAAACCTGCCTGTTGGTATGAATATTCTCTTCTATGGCCCACCGGGAACAGGGAAAACAGCTTCGGCATATCAAATAGCCGCTCAAACCAAACGCAATATCATGATGGTTGACATCAGTGATACAAAATCATTCTGGTTCGGGGAGTCAGAAAAAATCATCAAAAAGCTGTTCGAAAAATACAACAGCATGGTGATAAAGGAAAAAGTTACCCCCATATTGCTTATAAACGAATGCGATGCAATTTTGAATAAACGAAGAGAAGTGGGGGATAATCCTGTTGGGCAAACTGAGAATGCCATTCAAAATATACTCCTTCAGCAAATGGAAGATATGGAAGGAATTCTTATTGCTACAACCAATTTGAATACGAATTTGGATCCCGCTTTTGAAAGGCGGTTCCTTCATAAGATCCTGTTTGAAGAACCATCGGTTAAAACGAGGTCAAAAATCTGGAAGAATAAAATAGACAAAATTACGATGAAACAGGCCGGTGAACTTGCAGAAGAATACCAGTTTTCAGGAGGAAATATCGATAACATAGCAAGAAAAATTGCTATGAAAGAAGTGATCTCAGGAAAACATACACCATTTGAAAAAATAATCGGATACTGTAATACTGAATTATTATTGAAACCTGACCGTTGTAAAATAGGATTCAACAAGTAATAAATTAATATTTTTTGTAATTTTCAAAACCAAGACAATGAAGAAGTTTAATATTTCAAAATCAGCTTTTACTAAAGGCTTGCAATGCCAGAAAGCATTGTATTTAAGAAAACACTACCCAGAACTTGAAGATCAGGTATCGGAAGCTCAACAAGCTATTTTTGATACTGGTCACAACATTGGCCATTTAGCCAAGGAATTATTTCCAGGTGGAGTTGACCTTGGAGCATATATTCCGGGTCAAATTAACAAAGTATTTGAAGAGACAGGAAAACTAATTCAACAAAAGCAAATCATTTATGAAGCGGGTTTTTCATATGATGATAATCTATGTTTTTCTGATATTGTTGTACCGAAGGAAGACAAATGGTTAATATATGAAGTTAAGGCGTCAACTTCCGTTAAGGATATATACCTCTGGGATGCTGCTTTTCAATATTACCTGGCAACCAGTTCTGGAATTGAGGTTGAAGATATTTCGATTGTCCATATCAATAACGAATATGAAAGGGTTGGAGAGCTTGATATTCAGCAGTTATTTACCATAGAATCTGTGCTGGAATTGATAATACCTATGCAAACAGAGGTGAAGAGGCAAATTGACCGGCTAAAGACTATGCTCAATGAAGATAAGGTACCTGATATTGACATTGGTCCTCATTGCCACGATCCATACCCATGTAGCTTTTTGGGCCATTGCTGGAAGCATATACCGGATTACAGCGTGTTTAATATTTCAAGGCTAAAGACAGATAAAAAATTTGAATTATACAACGAGGGCATTCTTGATATTACTGATATCCCGGATGATTTTGGGTTAAGCCATTCCCAAAGACTGCAAGTAGAAGGAGAAAAGAACGGCACTGAGATAATTAATAAAGAGGCAATAACGAGCTTTGTCAACAATCTAAATTACCCCTTATACTTTATGGATTTTGAAACCTTCAATCCATCTGTCCCGATGTTTGATCACTCTAAGTCATATCAAATGATTACTTTCCAGTATTCATTGCATATTCAGGAAGGAGCAGGAAGTGAAATAATTCACAAAGAGTTTTTGGCTGAAACAAATGGTGATCCGAGAATACCATTTATCAAGCAATTAATAAAAGATGTTGGAGAAACAGGTGATATCCTTGTTTACAACCAAGCCTTTGAATGCACACGTTTAAAAGAAGTTGCTAAAGACTTTCCACAATATGAAAATGCAATAAATGTTATTTTGGATAGAATTGTTGATTTGATGGTAATATTTTCAAAAAAGGATTACTACACCCCGGCAATGAAAGGGTCTTATTCAATAAAAGCAGTGTTGCCTGCACTTGTTCCTGGGTTTGGTTATGATGGCCTTGATATCGCTGATGGTGGAACGGCAAGTTTAGCGTTTGAGCATTTGTTTTATGAAAAAGATCAAGACAAAACTGATAAAATAAGGAGTAATTTGTTGAAGTATTGCAAGATGGATACCTTGGCCATGGTGGAGATTTTAAAAGTATTATCTAATATATAGATTTGTAAAAAATGAAAAAATATTTTCATGGTGAAAATGGAATTACGTTCAATTTATTCAACTAACTTGATAGTGAAAAACGAATAATCCATTTTCTTTCAAATGTAAAATGGAAGAAAGACAAACCAGTTTTTGAAGATCTAAAAGACTTTCAAGTACACGTATTCCCTAGCCTCGGTAGAAAAATGGGTTTAGGAGAACCGGATGTAGTTATAGCATGTGATAAGTATTTATTTATTATCGAGGTTGAAACAGATCAAATTAGAAAGTTATCAGCTACATTTTTTAATCAACTCAGAAATTTTTACTCTTTTGGAGAATATATATTAAAAAATAAAGAGAGATATAAGGTAGTTGGGAAACCATTAGAAATAGAAAATAAGAAAATGAAGGGTAAATATCGAACAAGAAAGTTTTTGATGGACTTACTTAAAACTGATTATATTGATATCTGGTATATTGTTATAACAAATGATCATATAAAACAAGAAAAAGGTAAATCTTCATTGAATTTATTGTCTGACAAATTAAATAAAAAGCTTTCTCAGAATGAATTCAATACAAATAAGCTTGGTTGGATTGGTTTACCAAGCATTTCAAGGCTAAAGAATATTCCAAAGACAGTAAAAACTATTCAATTCAATTTGAAAGCTTAATATTGAGCTTCATTTCATCAATTACAATTTATTTGAATTATTAACTTATTGAACTGAAAGCATATTATAAATCCGCCAAAATTTTTCCCAGACATCCTTTTCAATTTTTTCTAAACTTGAAACCTCATAACCTGACATCAAACTGAAGTCTTCCAACCTGGTAAATATTCGGGTTTTGTATAGTTCGTTAGCCTGACTAAGTTCAGATAACATATAAAAGTCACCTTTCGCTTTTGTTTGAATTATGGATGGACTAATTCTTTTCCATTCTTCAGATAACCTTTCAGCATCTGCCTCCTTAAAAAATCGTATTGGAAATTGAGTTTGGAAGCAAGCACTCCATAACCCCAATTCATTATCGAAAAAATTATTATCATTTTTACTTAAATACCAGAGCAATCTTTCAACGTTATTCTTCTTTGTAAGGATTGATTTATCATAGGAATCCCATGAAGGAAAATTGCTTAGTTTTGAAATAATCTCTCTGTATTTTAATTGATCCAGATAAAGTTCATCCGTATCTTCCTCATCAAACAGGATGAGATCTGACCAACTTAAAGTCCATGATCTAATATTTGGTGTATCTGATATAGCATCACGAATATCTATATCCTGATAAAAACGCAGATGATGACTGGAAGCATGAAATGTATATCCATCCAGGTAAACAGCAGTATCATAATATGCTTCCAATTCAGGCCCTTCTTCTAAAACACCATCTTCTGTTTCTACACTCACGCATTTGAAATAGAAATCAGATCGCGTTGGTAGAAGCACACCCTGAGCTTCACCGAGACTAACCTGAGGGCGAATTAAATAAGTGACAGAACCATACCTTGTAGGTATTGACAGATGATAAATTACTATACCACTTTCTTTCGACTGGCTGAAGGACCAACGCTTGTCTTCTTGTTTTTCAACGAATATTCGTAAAGAATGAATAAATTTTAGTTCAAGCTCACTTTCTTCTATTTGCCCACTTTTGGTCATTGATGACAAGCCATGATTTATTTCTTCCCACTCTTTGGCATTGTTTACAATCCTGCCAAACAATTCTTCTGCTTTTTCCCGGCTTAAATCTTCTCGGATATATTGATTGGAATAGGTTAAAATACACCTGTAACAACCATCTTTACCCCTGTCTTTGCAATTACAATCTCGGATTGCTTTATAAGATTCTGTCAAAAGCAGCGTAAATTCTTTTGGGTCAAAAAGTTTTTGAAGATACCCTGTACCTCCCGGAATTGTATCATAGGCCACAAGGTATCTGTCAAACCGGTCATTGCTTACGTTGTATTCAGAATAGAAGTCAAAGGCTACATGTTGTGGGTTGCCTTTGTAATATTTCTTCAAACCAAGTTCAAGGCCTGCTTTGAACATATTTTGTGTTGCTTCATTTAAAAATTCCTGAACAGGCAAAAGTATTTTTATGGCTTCTGTTCTTACATCACGCAGAAGAAATACTTCTTCAAATACATCATCTGACATTTCCTTATAAACATCCTCTCTATGTTTACAATAACCATAATGAAACTTTTTGTCAAATGAAATTACTTCACGTGGATTTGCTGTTGATTTACCACAATGTTTACAAGTAACGAATCCATGATTTGGTACGTCATCAAATTGATTTATGCTAATATGACGTGCATTCATTACGTCATTAAGCCCCAGGTTCAGTTGTGTTAATTCAACATCTTTTACATACTCAATTCCAAAAGGTATTTTTTTCATACCCCATGTTCCTTCGATGGTATTTGGATTGAATTTGAAATGTGTTGAAATCCTGTAATACTTCTCCTCCCGATCATCACGGGAATCATTCAATGCGGACTTTGTTCTTGAATTAACTGACTTCACGGAATGTAAGCGTGCAAATTTATGGACGTTAGAAGCAGCATTCCAAGACTCATCGCCACATTTTGGACAGGCACCTCCTTTGCTTTTCACTGCATCTTCAATATGATCACATTTGGAGCAAAAGCGCATTACAATTAAACTTGATCGTTCTCCGCCCCAATCAAAAGTATTCAAACCCGATATTTCAAGTTTGTTACCCTGACTATAAAAATAATTACCGGGGGCAAATTCTCTTATTGCAGATTTAGCGGAACGGACAATCTCATATGATTTGGAAACTGGTTCCTGCTCACCCCCTTTAGGTTGGGATCCATATACAAGAGCATTCAATGTGACCCCGGTTTCCGGGAAAGCATAATTAGGCAAGACACCTACGTTTGTGAGATGCTCAATCACCTGACGGTTTTCTATTGCTTTCCTCAATTGACGGAGTGATTTTTTTTCTTGCTCCAATAATTTGCGTTCCTGATCTTCTTGCCCCAGCTGGTTTTCCTGTATAAAAGCATCAATCTCTCTTTCCTTGTTTACAATAAAAAACAATTCATCTCTTATCACTTCAAAAACACGAATTAGTTTTTGCTGAAAAGCTCCCTGACGTAAAGATGTTTTTATTCCTTCAATTAATTCAGGGTCAATTTTGTCATCATAAATTTCTGAGAAGTTTTTGATGAGTTCTTTTTGGTTGTCTAAAACAAATTCAAGTAATTGGTTGACGAAAAAAACCGGACTTGTAATAGCTGACTTTCTTAATTGAAGAGATCCGATTAAGCCAGGAATCTGATTTTTTTCAGGATCTTTCTTTGTCCAGGTATCAATACAATAAGCAGTAAAATGTCTGAAAAGAATATCTTTCGCATTCAAAAAACATCCGGGCGTATTGATATCTCCATCCATCATTTCTAATGGCTCACTATAATAAAATAAATCATGAGCCTTACTTTGGGCAAAATTGGTGATCACTGCATTTCCTGAGGATCGCCCAGCCCGTCCTATTCGCTGTAAGAAATTAGATGGTAATGGCGGAATACTTGTATTTATTGCTGCGTTTAGCGATCCAACATCGATACCCATTTCTAAAGTAGATGTAGCAACCAGTGCATTTTTAGAATTGTAATTTGGTCTTTCTTTAAAATCAAGCTCAATTTCCTCCCGGACTTTTCTTTCCAAAACACCTGTATGCTCTGAAGCATAAATACGGGGAGATCGGTTTCTATTATAGATCAGGTTATAATAATTTAATTCTTCATTTGCTTGGCTCTGGTAAATACCTGCACAGCGGTAATCAAGACAATGCATTCCGGCTGTTCCTGTGTCGTTCTTTGGAACATGAATGACAGATGAGCAGTGTGAACATTGATGTCTTGAAACTTCTTTATGGACAAATAATTGCTCTGGATTAATAGCAAAATTATCTCCTTCAGAAGAGCTACTGATATTGAGTATTCCAGCCTCTGCTAATTTCTCGAAAAGCAATTCATAAAATTCATTGAGCAACGCATTATTATTAGGCGCCATTTCAAACGACTTTTTAAAATACGTATGAAACCAGTTTGTCTTTCTGGCAAACGTAGTATCCAATACATTCCGGGTATGCGGATAGTTGCAAACTAACTTTGGAAAACGAGCTGACGGATGAAACAACTTATTCAGGTAGTGCCTTTTGTCCTTCATCCAGTTTAGATCCCACAACCTAACAGATGTGCTTCTGAATTTCGAAAGGTATTCATGATCAACAGCTCCACGAATACGCATTCGATGGAGAATGCCATTCAAGAATAGAACGAAAGACTCTTGATCAATACTTTCAAGTAAGTTTTCACCCATCCACTTGTGCATGGCCTCATAAACATCTTTAAATAACGCATTGTTAAAACCAACTGATGAGGATCCAGTCTTTTCGAGGGTTCGGCCAATAGCAGCATTATAACCAAATTCAGCCATCACCTCCCACGATATCCTTGTGTCAAATTCTTTTTCAAAACTGGCAGGGAATTTTTTGGTGCTTGGGTTGCGATAGTCCTCTACCTCTGCTTTACCTAAATAATCAGAAGGAAAAAAGCGGTAATAGTAAGCTTCAAGATTATTTGATTCTGAAGGATCAGAATGCGTTTTCCAAAAGTCAATAAACTTGTCTTTAAGTGCTATGAGAGATACAGACTCGTCAAGTGTATTAATTACTCTTTGCAAGGAAGCCCTGAAGGTGAATCTGTAATTTCTTGCCTCAATAAATCCGGCCTGATGGGCGGCATCCTGCACTCCGTTAGTAAAAGCAAGCACCTTCCGATATTTCTCTCCTCTTTCATCCAAATCAGAGGACAGCAACTGGCTGATGGATATAGAATCGAGAGTGGCAATTCGAGTTCCGATAATGCTAATATCATTTGCCGAGTTACACTCAGGACATACATGCTGGGTTTTATTATCTGCTACCTTCCGGTAGGCAATCATATGAACTCGCCTTTCAGCCATATGATCATAGTGCCGTAAATCTGAACAATCTACAAATGGTGTCAGTGTATTGGTAGGCTCATATTCATCAATGGCAAAGTGTTGTTCCTTATGCGTATTAACAAAATACAGGTTCTTATTATGGTTAAAATACTTCTCATAAACAACCAATGGATCGGGTTCAAATTGGTTACGGTTATCATGTTTATCTGCTAACCATCCACTTGCACCACATTCACGACAATAGTAGGCTGGAAGTGCCGCCCTGGCTTCTTTTTTTGAAATACTATCTCTCCAACTAAATTTGGGTTTCTTATCGAAAACACGAAGCAAACCACTTAATTCACGAATCCATATTTGAATTTGAAGAAACAGAAAAGGAAATTTCTCATTTTCATCTGATTTTGCCTCGGCAATTAGTGCTAAAATTGAGGTAATCACCTCTTCCCTGGGATTAAATTTACCTTCTTCATGAAATTCAGGGAGTCGCTTAAATGCAGTATTGATATCCGCTAATTGTGTTATTAACTCTTCAATTGATAAAATACCTTTACTACAAAGGCCGGTTATATCTTTTATAACTTTTAGCTTTTTCAATTCCCCGGATAACTGGAACGGACTAATTATATCAGGTAATTGCCACAATTTCTTTTGTCGATTGATATAGTCGTTATAGTTTTCATTCAAACCAAGACGGCTTTGACTAATACCAACCAGGCTGGGTATAAAATTGTTAAGATCGGGATCAGGAATGGAGAAAAGCTGCTCTGATGTCAAACGCTTTTCTGTTATTACGGAATCCGATTCAAATGTTTCACCAAAAACAGCTGATGCATATTCGGTTAACAATGCCACAGAATCTTCACCCTTTCCGATGGTAGCAGAAGTCCCAACCGGGCACAAATGATTTTTAGGAATCTCCAGTTTTAGTTTTAGCCTGCGAATGAGGTTAGCAACATCTGTACCCTGAGCTCCATCATAGGTGTGTAACTCATCCAAAACCAAAAACTTTAGCAGTTCTGGATCTTCAAAGTTGTAATGCCAAAGATTATGAAACTGATGCCTCATCAAACCATAGTCCAGCATTTTAAAGTTTGTAAGCAATATGTCAGGTGGATTACTAACAATTGCATCCCTGTTCTCTATCACATTGGATTCACCCATTTTTGAAGGAAACTTATGCTTGTCTTTACCCTCGCCAATAAATAATCCTGCAGTGATTTTACCTTTAAGTTTCTCATCCCCCCAGATGGCCTCTGCCAGTCGTTTTGCCTGATCTGTGGCCAGTGCATTCATAGGATACAGAATAATAACTTTTATACCCCTTTGATTTTTGTGCTTATTACAATAATCGAGAATTGGAAATAGGAAAGATTCGGTTTTACCAGAACCCGTTCCGGTGGTCAGCAGCGTTGGCTGAGGCAGGTGGCCATCCTGAGTATGTAACCGATGGAAAGCTTTATACTGATGATCGTAAGGAGGAAAACCAGTGTCAATATCAAGTGGTATGGGTTTATTCGTATCCGAAGTTTCAAAAGGCATTTTTAATGAAATGTATGGCCCTTTAAAAATCCCTTCTGCCGGGGATTCGATGAAATTAAAAAAAGACTCCGATACTTCTTTTTCTTTGAAGCTGAAAGTTGCTTTCAGATATTCAATAATCGATTGTTTTATTTCGTAGGCTTGTTGGAGTGGTAGCATTGGCAATAGCTTGTTTTATAAATTACAGTAATAATCAATCATCATCTTGAACATTTTATTCTTGATCTGAATCAGAAACTATTTCAGGCAACTTAAAATAAACATCATAATCTCTTGGGCGTATTGAATTGTTCGATTGAAGACGGTTAAATATATCCCTTCTTTGTTTGTCCGTAAAAAAATCAGTTACGATATTGAGCACGTCATCTTTAACAAGTCCTAAATGATACCGTTCGCTTTCTTTTAATCCAACTTTTACTTCATTATAGCTAATGATGAATGAATCCGAGGTTACGGATTTCACTTCTAAAAACAAAAAGTCTTTATCATTTGACTCTCTGTAGCGAAAATCATATCCAAATGCATCGCTCTTTTTAACTCCTGATTCATTGGAGTTTCCAGAAACCCATTGAACATTTTCTCTACCATAGTCATCAACTAATTGGTCTCTTACAAGTTCTTCAGCTTTTTTTCCTGCACGTTTTTTCTCCGGTCACTTGCAGGATCATGCATTCCACTTCCTTTTCCGGCAACTTTACTTTTGGGATCTTGAGGAAGAATATCCACCAATGATGCTTTAACTACCTTAAGCCCTTTACGTTGAACTTTGGAATCATCTATATCATTTTCTACACTTTCTTCTTGGTATTGTTCAAAAATTTGAATTAAACGTTCATCCTTATTTGGAAAGTACAAGAAGCTCCTTTCACTATCAGTTAATTGAGACTCTTCAATACCATATTTAGTGAGTAAATTATTATACAATATTTTAGGAGGGTCAAGCTTTCTTGACAGATTAAGACTAATACTAAAGTTCTCTTTGATAAATTTAATTAAGGTGCCTGAGTAGTCAACATCAATTTCGTTAATCAACTCTACAAGTTGGTCCCACCTCATGCCATTAAACCAAGGCCGGAGCTTGTCTAATGTTGGAATAAATTTTTCTTGTTTAGATTCTGAAGAGTTTTTTAGGGTTTCCCATAGTGATGCTCCAAAAATAGGTTCAATACTATCAAGTTCAATATTAAGCTGCTTTAAATGCCACTTAATCAGCATTGGAAAATTAGGGTATCCTTCCTTAATTTCTGATAAACTGATACTTAGTTTTTGACACAGATCTCTAAGAAATTCATAACTTGCTTGATTATCAAAGTTTTCAAAATCAACTTTTTTGTATTGTTTAGAAAGCGATATTCCTAACTCCTTCCTTATTTTTCTCTTTAAACTCTTTTCAGCAATATCTTTTGGGAAGTCTATTTCTTTAATCCTAAAAACTGATGTCCAAAAGTTCTTTTCCTCTTCAGATAATCCAAGTAGAACTCCTGCCTGGTAAAGCAATTCTTCTTCTCCATCTTTTTTAAATTGGTGATCTAAATCTCTAATCCCTTCTTTAAAAGCACTTCTATATAATGAACGATGTTCCCAGACTTTAAAAACAATACAATAAATCTCAGAAATAGCATCACAGAAAGCTGATTCACTTTTTAGAGATTGTAAATTTCTTGTCTCATCAGCACATAAATAAAAATTATTACCCTCGTTAATAAATTCAAAATTTTTGAGATCATTTTTGCGTCCATCATTAACCGTATATTGTCCTCTTTCAACAAGAGTTAATTTCGCTCCCTTTAAACTATTTGCGGCTGCTACTTTTGTATCTGGCTTCATTATAGGATCACTGATACGAATGGCCAGAATATACTTATTTAACTTTTCCAACTCCTCTTTTAAAGACTTATTTACAGGATGATCAATGAGGCTGTCCGGAACGATATTTAATTTGAGATCATTAAAAAGTTGTACTCCAAGATATTGTTTCACTTTCGACTCACCAAATCGTTTTGGGACATTTAATATAAATTTGTCTTTAAGGATCGATTCAGGAAGAACAGTATCATTACTATAACAAACATCGGATGCAGGCAACCACCTTCTTTGTACATTGCATTTTGCATATACTTCTAATCCTTTAAGATTTTCAGGTGAAGGACTATAACCTGTCTCTTTACTTCTTTTTTCGAGAGAATTCAATGCAAGGGTATAGAATCGTTGAGTAGTTTTTCCTTCAAAGTCCAACTCCTTATAACTATGTAATATCTTATATATTCGATCTGGATTCAAATCATTGATCGAATTTTTTGCCCCGAGTTTTGATAATAAATACTTAATATCAGAATCATTTACATCATATTTTTTTAGTAAGCCATTTTTGGAATCAATATTAAATTCATTAATAAACGGGATATTGTGGTTATCAATTAAGAATTCTTTAAAATGATTAAGACTTATTAATTGAAAGGCAATATAAGATAGCCCGTATATTGAATGACTATTCCTGTTGTAAACATACCAGAAGCTGTCTCCATGTGACTTTTCTAATTTCTGCCTTATTAGTTCATCCTTTAAAGTCAATAGCAATAATTTCTCAGGTGATAATTTTTTTACTGTTTCTTCAAACTCATCAATACAGAATCCTTTATAAATATATTGTGTAACATCTTTAGGTTTTTCTTTTTCATTTGTAAACACTAAGTTTATGAAGTCATCGTTTGCCCATCTATTCCATATAAGTTCAAAACTCGTATTTAGTTTTGCATATTTATTTACACCCATCCATATGAAAAATTCTTCAATCAATTGTTGATCATCACTCATTATATCGAAAAAATCTAATTCAGCTACATAATTTGATTGTGAGAATATACCGTCGTACAAATCTTCTGTTAATTGACCTGAAGGAAAAGTAGCATTTAGAAACAAATTATTGGCACTTTTAATATTCATTTTTTTATCAACTAAAGGAAAAGGTTCTGAAAACCATTCCTGCTTTTCTTCCAATTCTTTATAATTAATAAAAACAGATTGTACCATTTCTTTAATAACCTCAGGCTGTTGTTCTATCTTAACACTTTCTAAATGTTCTCTGGTTCCAGATATAATTTTTTTAATAACATTGTTTGAATCATATGGCTGTATATTAATAATATCATTGAACAAACGGTTAATTTCCCGAGAGTCTGGTTCTCCTTGTTTAAAAGCAATTTTATGTTTTGAAATTAATAAATCGTATAAATCTCGATTAATGAAATCCAAGTTTAAATATTGTGGTTTATGAAATTCTTCCTTCGATTGCATTCTTGGAGTAAATACAACTCCTCCTTCTTCAATTATAATCCCTTTGTTATTAATAAGTAAATCATATTTCTTTGCAGGATGCGGTTTGAAGTCAGGTTCCAGCAAATATGTAAGAATATCCGCTCTAAGTTCTATTGCTTTTAATTTTCCCTGTATTTTTTGACTTAGGACGTTAATTTTTCTTCTCCATATTTCCAAATCATATTTCTTGAAATATAGCATACTCCATTCGTTAAAATCGGGAATATTAGGTGCTAAGAGAAGATCAGGAAAAACTGATGTAAAGTCATTGTCAAATACCCATTTAGAAAAATTTGTATTGTAAAACTTTACTTCATCTAAAGTTAGATAGTTCCCATCTACACAAGGATAAATTGGAATTATCTTTTTAACGCTATCCAATTCATCGTAAAACTTAATAAGTATTTCATTTGAGTCCCTAACAGATGGCGTAAGAAGTTTGTAGGGTAGCCACGATAAGCCATCTTTACTGATGTCAAGTGCTAATTGTTTAAGCATCTCAACCAATTCATGCAAAATATAACTATTGGCCTCGGTTTTATTTAAATAGTTTCTTGCAACATCTAAATCAAAGGTGGCATGAATCAGGCAGGGTAAGTTGATGGAGACCTGCGTTGGAAAGTAAGTGAACAACTTATTGAAATCATCTGACAGATCTTTTTTCCAGGCAATTTTAATACGATAATGTTTATCTCCATTCTGAATAGTTTTATTGTCAGAATCTAAAATATGCCACTCTTCATCACCAATCCTGGTAAAATTATCTTTTTTAATAGTTGCTTCCAGAATACTTCTGTATCCATCAATATTTATTTCAAGTTTATTAATACAATTCAGGAACAAAAGTATTTCAGGTCTCAGGCCTGTTATTTTTTTCTTATTCTCACTTTTTACCAACTGGTCCTTAATATCCTGCTCAAATTCTGATATATATTGTATTTTAATTATCGTTGTCCAGTCATGAACTATTTCATTTATTTTAGGATTATCAGGAATTGCTAAAACAGGAAAAGGTACCGAACCAGCAGGTAAATTCTTCTCTTTAAGCATCTTTTGCTTTAGCTTTTCATCTTTTACAATTTCATTAAACTCACGCTTTGCAATATCTGGTGAAAATGTCAGTTCTACACCATTAGTGATAATAGTAATACTTGAAGCCCAGTTAAGGATTGACCTGAATCCAAGTCCCTTATTTCCAATAAATTCCTTTTTGTTTTTAGAAGATAGATTTGCTAACATTAGCGATTTGATACCATCTTTATCAAAAGGGTGTAGACCATTGTCAGAAACTACTAATTCCTTTTTAATTGTGTTTAATTCAATTAGTACATTTTTTGATCCTGCATCATCGGCATTTTGAAGTAATTCCAGAATTTGTCTACCATTGTAATCTTTTGTGAAAGCACATTCCCCCCTATAATCAGCAATAATTCTGTCAGGTTGATGCTCATACGTAAACCGATTCTGCTCAATAAGTTCTGTAATACCAGTTTTGGTTAATAATTGTTTCGTCATAATTCTTATTAGTTAAAAACCTTCCCAAAATTCCTCTACTCCTCCGGATCACTCGTAATCAAAACACCAACATCCCTTGTAGCAACTAATTTTCCTAAACCTACTTGCTTCTCAATAATTTTTTTTGACATAGTTTTCTTTTTTATCCTTTTAACATTTTATTTACCCACCAATGAATAATCATTAGCAGTAGTTGCTTCGCCATCTCATTAATTACCAGCACCATCTATACATTAACTACCTATTTATTTACCAACTTATTCACCCACCCTCAGGTACAACTGCTACAATATCTAATTAACTATCAGTACCATTTACATAATAACCATCCATTTATTTACCCACTTATTTACCCAGCAAAGGTTGTATTTAATAAGCTCTTTTATAATAATCACACTATTAAATCACCTATATGACCTCATAATCATCCACTCGATCGATTTTTATTTAAGTTGACTGAATAGTTCAACATAAATTCAGTTTAAGAAGTTTAATGTGATATGTATTTTGCCCTATATTCCTTAACAGCTTTATCTAAAATAAATTTTAGTTGTTGATACATCTCAAATGGTTCAGGTTTCCCTGTAATTCTCCCTCTGTTATCCTTGTACTTAAAAAATTGAAGTTTAATGGTGAGAGTCGTACCATCTTCAGATATATGGATTGGTTCTTCTTTTAAATACTCTGCTTGTGAAGGCTGTATCTCATCCAGGTATACATTCAATGATTCAGCTGCTTCGAATTTATCTTTGTACTCACAAAGAAACTGGTATAAATCAGCTGTATATTTAGCATCTTTTAAGAATCCAGAAGTTTTGTAATTAATGTTTTCTCTATCCATATCTATTCCTTTTCATTATTAAACACCCGCTCAAAATGCGCCCACGCCACTTTATAATCCTCTACCCTGTCGCATTTATCGAAGGGGGCGTGGTAGGTTACTTTTTTGCCGTGGTATAGCTCGCTTTTTTCGATGGTGTGTTCATAGGTTTCGCCGGCTTTAAGATCTTTTATGGTATTCCAAACCGAGCGGTCTACACCAACACCTGTTAAACCACGGTTAACAGTAAAAACAATATTTCCTTTCTGATCGTAATATGTTTCATCCTCGTATTGTTGCATCAAAGGGAAAGTGATGTTGAAGACTGATAGTAATTCATCGAGAGTTAAACCAATTGCCATTGCCGATATTACATCTATTTCAACCAATGCCCATCGTCTTGCATAAGCATTTCTGACAGGTGTCTCCCATGTCCACTCCTTTGAAAGGTTATTAAAATTCGTTAGTCGGTCATCCTTTTTGCTCCAAGAATCTTCTCTAAAAATATCGTTGAAATGATTCTCCCATAAATTTGAGTAATTGACATTCACGCAATTTAAAAGTAAAGTACGGAGAAATAATGTATTGTTAAATCGTTTTTCAATTCCTAATGGTAAAGAAATGATTCGTGAATTTGTTAAGTTGGCTGTTCCTATAGTTTTAATTAAAAAGTCAAAAACAATAGATGAAGATAGGGCTGAGAACTCGATAAGATTAATTTGATCCCTAAAAGTTACTGAAATAACTCCGTTAATATGGGATGTTCTTTTTGGTAAGATAGCCGGTTGTAAGGTTCGTTCAGAACTTGTATTTAGCATCTTACTAAATCCAACTTTATAATACTCTATCCAATTATCATAAATCCAATCGCCTTGTTCATCTTCTCCTACCTTAAATCCTCTAATTGAGTCAATATATTCATCAATTGGGATATTGGGAACATAATTTGTTCTTGAAAAATAATCCGAATCAATAGAGGTCAAATCAATAACATCATAATGGGCTTTTTCAGTACAAACACTACGTGGTGTTTTGCTTAATGGATTTGCTACATGGAAATGAGGCCCGCTAAAGATAAATTCATAACTATCAATATCTATGTATTTTGTATTTCTAATAATCTCATTATTAACAGAATTTGTCTCATGCCAACCTTCAGTTATTATAATTTCAACATCATTAACTTTTTGTGAAGTAGATGCAATCTGTTCAAGTACTTTAATAATTTTCTCAGATTGAATATTTACCATTTTCACTGACTCGTAATCGTCAGTACTTTCGAACAACGTAGCAAAAAGGCTTAATTCATTTTCAGTACAATTAATTATTCTGTCTTTGTGTGGTTTTGTATTCCAAACAAATTTCCCCTCCGCCTCATCTTTAACCTTAAAGCCCCCGCAAATGCCTGATCCATCGTGAACGAAACAGCCATCTATAGTTTTTGGATGAAACAGATTATTTATTACAATAAAATCTATTTTAGGTTGGAGTTCAGAATAAACATTTATACTAAATAGCATCCTATGCCCTACATCCTGAAATAGAAACAATTCGTTTAGAAATTGAAAATGGTATTTGATCCTTTTATAGAGTTCCTTACGAAATACCTGACCTTTGGGGTCTTCAAAAATTCCTTCTGGGTGTAACAATCCAAGAAACCCTCTTTTGTTAAGTAAGGAAAAACCATTTTCCAGGACGCATTTATATAAGTTTGTTTGCTGACCTATTAAGAGCGGATAGTTTTGAACGGAGTTCATAAAAATTGAAGCCGCTTCCGTATCAATTACATCCATTTCATATAAACTTTTGAGAAAATAGTTATCGAGAAATTTTTCCCGAAGCAGTTTTACTTGAGGAGCTGTGGTTTTTCTCAATAAAATCTCTGGATATTTTTCTGAGATTATGTCTTTTTCTTCAAAAGTGATTTTTACCCACGGAGGATTTCCCCCAATCAAATCAAATCCCCCTCTTTCCCAAAACACTTCAATAAACTCCAGTTGTGGGTGGAAGAAATGGTGTTGCGCTGCTAGTTCCTGCACCAATTGAATGCGCCGGTTAGTGTCAAAGAAATCGCGGGGAGTGGAGTAACGCACAAAGGCTTCCTTAATGTTTGTTTCAATATCTTCTTCCTTGTCTTCGTATGCTGTTATTTCTTCTGCTTGGTTCTCGTTATCTTCTTCCTCAGCACCTAATTTTAATTGTGTTTCGGTTTGATTGAAAATATCGAGTTGTATGTTTTTTGTTGTTCCCCATTCACCATTTGAAGTCTGCTTTGCTTTGGTTGCTACCTTATTCAAATCGAGGTCGAGTATATTGGCAATATCCTGCCAGTATTCCTTGGGCGTGGGCAATTCGGCTGCCTGTCGCATATCCCAAAACCACAGGGCGCACCAATAATCCATCACCATTTTCAGTTTAAAATAAGGAGCATTGTGGCGGTTGCGATAATCGTCCAATTCTTCCTTCTCATTGTAGGTAATCATCCTAGTTTGTTGCGAGGTTTCGCCTGTACCCCAAACTTTGAAGCGTGATTGGGTTTGTTCGTTAATCTTACTCTGAAATTGGTAATATTCTTTTAAGAGTTGGTCAACAGAATTACAAATAAGTTTTAGTTTTTCAAGTTCCGTTTTTTGAAGTGGCCTGATCCACTGCGATTTCCAGTCCCTTACCCTATTTGCTTCATCAGTAAATTCAGCCTTGAGCATTTTAATCCCAGCGGAAGTAACCATATTTTTATCGGGCAATAAAAAATGATATATTTCATTTTGTTTTCTCAGAATACCTCTGGCACCAAACTTTAGGTGTTTGGGTGCTTTTTCCCACCACTCCTTTTTAGGTTGCCGCCTTAATGGCAAACCCGAACTGTCAAGCTCAACCAACAGATCTTTTGCTTTAAACACCTTCAGCCAGGAGCCCACTACTGCATTACCAACTGCCAGGCGATTGGCAAAGAAAGGGGTTTCCATGTCCTTGTGGATCACATTCAGCCAGAGGGAAAGTTTTCCTAATTCGATGGCTGTGGGGTTTAAGTCGACCCCATAAGTGTTGTGGGTGGCGATATAGGCCTTAACCTTTTGTAGCTCTTCACGGTATTTATCAGGCGAAATCTTTTCGTTTTTCTCTTTTTGCCTATAATTCAGGTAGGCTTCGGCCAACTGGTTGATCATCTCATTTTGGAATGCAGCAGCACCCATGGCTGGTTCCAGTAGTTTCATATCGAGCAATTCCAGGGCTTTCATTTCCCCCTTATCCAGCTTGTCGATAAAAGACTTTAGGGTGTATTTGACAGTAGTACGGGTCAATACTTCAGGTGTGTAATAAGAAGCCGATTTTTGGCGGTCACGTCCGCTTAGCCTGTAGACAAAGGTTCCTTTTTTAATGACTACTTGTTTACCCTCATCATCTTTCAGTATTTCGCCTTCATCAAAATCATCCAGGCGGGAACGGGGCACAAGGTATGTGCCCTCTTTAGGCTTGCCTTTTTTATGGACTTCGATATAATCCTCTTCCGCATAAAACCCACGGTACGCCAGTAGACTTTCGTACACACTTCCCAGTTGGTTAATGCCCAGGTTGGCATAGGATATCCTCCCTCTTGCTTTTTTATTCTGTTTTTTAGATAGGGAAAGCTGTTGAATGATGTCTTGCCAAACGTAATTCCTAAATTTAACTCCTTTTAAATGATGAAGTTTATTGTCATCAAATAAGGGAGAGTCGATATGTCGGATGCGAAAACTCTTGTTGTTGCCATTCTGTTGTTCACGATAGCCACTGCTCATAAGCCTGAACAGTTGACTAAGTGATTCGTGAAAGAAATAACCGTTCAGACTGTGTGCGGTAATAAGCTTGGTTTGTTCCAGATCACGCAACATTTCAAGCGAATAACCTTTTTGATAAACACTATCATTGATGGGTAAGATTTCCAGGTCGCCTCTGGACTCTGCATAAAAAATAAACAAGAGCCGGTAAATAATGGCCAGGCAATCGTCTTTTACTTCTTGTTCGAACTGATCGTCCGTTTCATCGAATTCTTCTTTCAGAACTTCTTTTTTGTAATGCAGTGCCTCATTGGCCAGGGCTTCAACAGCATGGATGATGCCTTCTTTCAGGTCTTGTGTAACTTCGTAAGCACTCTTGTAGCTGTCTTCATCCAGCTGATCCATCAGCACCATTTCACTGTCAGGCGCCAACATCTCTTTTGATAGCAGCAGATAAAAAAGAGAATAGTATTTTCTATTGATAGTACCTTCGGTGAACAATTCTTCGAGATCAAAACGTAAGTATGATCCCCTAAACCATTTTTCTGCTTCGATGAGAAAAATAGTATTGCCTGCTAATAACAGGATATACTCCGGGCGTTCTTGTTGTTCAAGCAAGCAAAGCTCGGAAATAGCCTTATTGATAATTATGGGGGAGATTTTTACATCAGCAGGAACCTCAAAAACTCTTTTCCATTGAGAACGATGATAACGCTGTTCCTGAGCGGTATAATTTAATTCGCTTTCAACATTGTATCGTTGCTCAAACAACCCATCGGGTATTTCATCCCCTTCTTTGATAAGCGGCTGCATTTCCATGATCAGCAAGTGAAGTTTATCACCACGAAACAGTTTATGTCGAACAGGCAATACTTCTTCTTCATTAAAATACAGCCAGTCATTGTATGGCGATCTGTCACCTTCATACCCCAGCGACTTAAGCAATTCGGTATGAAATTGGTGTGTTTCAAATATCTTGTCCTTTGTTCTTAAATGCCCATCAAGAATGCCCTGCTTGTATTTATAGTATTTATCCTTAAGAGGTGTTATATTCTTTTGAAGATCTTTTTGATCATCAAAACTGTAACCGGACTTTTTATGGACATGGTCGATGAAATCCTCACTAAAATAATTGGATGAAAAGAAATCGCCTATGTTATCAATAAATTTTATCATGCTTAATCATTAAAAAATACGGCCATTACTTTTATATAGGCATCCTGGTCGAGTGATGTCAAGTCTTTCATGTATTGGCTGGAGCTGTTAGCGATGGTCTGGATTTCCTGCTTCTGCTTTTCTTTTCTTTTCTTCCAGAACGGACTATCAGATCGCTCTTTAAATTTAATTTCCAGTTGTTCTAATGATGCGGCTTTCCATGCATTCAAATGCTTCTCATAATCAACGGCCTTGTTTAGCATCTCATCCTGCAATTGTTTTTGCATTTTTTTCATATGCTCAATATTGGCATACTTAATTACTTCAGGCAGATCGTCTCGAAGATTATTCAACTTTTGCTCTGTGATGGTTTCGGTATAAAGGCTTTGGTTTAACTGAAACTTATCAATAAATTCAATAATGCTCAGGCAGTCGGTCACTTCATTATTGAATCCAACAACGAAAAAATCAGAAATAACAGGTTGCCCCAGGTTATTGGAAACCTGTCCGTGCAGCACATACCAGGCTGTACCTTTAGGTAGCTTGGTACTTAATTTGGCCACCAGCGCCACCCCTTTATCAACGCTGGCTTCCAGTTTGGTCATATAATATTTTATGGCCGGATGCAAATCGTAGAGTATCTGAAATTCTGCCCAATCCCCTTTTTTCTTTCTTGCATCTTCGATTGATTTCTGAACCAGGTCTTTGTCCAATGTGAGTTTAAACTGTTCTCCTTTTTTTGGTTTGGCCTCGGAAGGCATATCATACAGAATCTCATTTACTTCATCAGTATTAGTCAATTCCAGATAACCATCATCCAAAAATGTATAATTGGAGGGTTGGATCATCTTTGCACTTTCAAGTTGCATAAACAAACGCTTGTAGTATACAGCATCATCTGTATAGATAGATTCAGACATTTCAAAAGGATTATCTGTGATCTTTGCCTCAGTGGTATCATCTTCAAATAGTTGACTATAATCAAATGATGAATCGAGGTCTTCCAGGTAATCTTCATTACCCTTTATGAGGGCATCCTGAACGGCTCCTTCCTCTTTATTGGAATCATGCAAATGCATAACCGAACCGGCATCGCCCAGTGTTTTGTGTACTTCTTCTTCTTTTACCGTTAGTTTTTTGATGATGTGTAAATCGGTTTTTAAACCTTCGATATGTGTTTCCCCTATTAGATAATAGATAAAAGGTGTTTTTTTCTGCCCATATCGATCTATCCGTCCATTCCGTTGTTCAAGTGTAATCAACGACCATGGAATATCATAATTGAACATATGGTTGCAATAGAAGTGGAGATTAACACCCTGAGAACCAACATCGGAACAGATTAAAAGTCTTACATCACTGTCTTCTCTCCCAAAATCCTCTATTATGGCCTGTTGGTCAACATCACTGATTCCTCCATGAAAATAACTGATGGATTTATCATCAAGATTGAAATCTCTTTTTAGGTTTTCTTTTAAGTATTCAATGGTTGCAATCCGCTCTGCGAAAACAACAAAACGGTCATCTTTTTTCCTGCCTGACCAGCCCTTTTCCTTTAATGTTCTCTTGAACATATTGTATTTGCTGTCTGATTCTTCAGCCAATACATCTTGAATAAGTTTTTCCAGTTCCGATAAAACATCAATGCTATCCTGGAAATCTCCTGATATATTTTCGAGAGATCTTACCTTCTCAATTCTATTTTGGATAGAGGCAAGAGCTGCTATTGGTGAAGACATGAAGGCTTTAAATATCCCAATGGAGAAAAGCAGATCATCTTTAGATTTTCCTTTTTTTAAAGCACCTAAGCCTTGAAATTTTAAATTTTGCTGATAACGTAAAAAGTCAAGTTCCTTATCAGATAGATCTGTTGCCAGCCTAACAATTTCCCGATCCTGAAAATTAGAACGCACAGTTTCGTCATCTATATCATTCTTGAACCGTCTGACATAATATGGTTCAACATTGGACTTATCGTAATTGCCACTTTTGGGTATTGCTGTTGGCTCAATCATATTAATAAGATTGGCAAAACTTTCTTTATTGCCGTTGTGCGGTGTGGCAGAAGTTAAAATAAGTGACTCACATTTAGTAGCAAGAAACTGTGCCAGGTCGCCCCGTTGACTGTCTTTATTAGCAACCGTATGACATTCGTCAATCACAATCACATCCCACTTAGACTTTTCAATATAATGCCTGAACTTGGCATTGTTTTTCAAGGTATCAACTGAAACAATGGTTTTGTCGTAATAATCGAAGGGATTTTTATTCGCAGGCAATTGTGTTTTTATCCGAGCGATACCTTCACTATCCAGGCGCATAAACGGAATGGCAAAGCGGTTCCACATTTCCTGTTGGAACTGTGCAAGGATGGATTTCAAAGCAAGCACAATGATCCTTTTGGCTTTACCTCTTTTCATTAACTCTGCAAGGAAAATCCCGGCCTCAATCGTTTTCCCTAAACCAACACCATCTGCAATCAAGAGTCTTGGTCTCGGCAATTGCAATGCCTTTAAAGTGGGGGTAAGCTGAAATTCGGAAAGGTTAAAAGCAGCTTTTGATGCTATGGTTATCTTATCAGAAAAAACTGTCGAGTTCCTGATATGGGTTTCAAGATACAGTTTGGTTTTTCGATACCCGGTATCGGTATCTGCGACAAATATTGTGTTAAGCGGATCGACAGCCTTAATATCTTTATCAATGCTTGTATCAAAGGAGAATCGCTTCCCTTTTACCAATTCACTAATACCTTCTGCATCAATTATAAAAGTTCCGTCAGTATTGGTTAATAGGCTGGTAATTAGAAAATCTTCTCCTCTTGTGGTTATTCTTTGTCCAGTTGAGAAGTTCATTGCACCAAAGTTAGGAAGATTGGAATTAAAACCAAGGTTAAGATACGACAAGTAAATATATTTAGAATGGTTTAAAATAAGAATTGTTAGAAGCTATTGATATAGGTTTTTAACTAATATAATTCGGGCTTCTCGTAGTATCAATTATTTTAAACGAAAATTAGTAAATTTGGATGAACAGTTTTAACAATTACATTTGCTTATAGTAACAAGCATTTATTAACCCAAAAAGCCAAATGAAAAAAGAATATTATTTCCCTTTCGGACAAAAATTAAGAAAAGTTGAGCAGGAGGATAAAAATCCTAAAGATGCATTTGTATTAGGCGTCTACGCAAGTGCTGTGCATGCCACCTGGATAGATGAAAAAGGTAAACAACTTATTCCAGCGTTAGCTGTTGCAAGCGAACCTGAAATATTTTGGAGGGGTGAAAATGCTGAAGAAATAATTAAATTCATAACTATTCCGGAAAAACTCGGAAAATTAATCCCAGCAAGAAATAAAAACTTGAATGGACCTTCAGCAAAAGCTCTTGATGACTTGTATCTAACTCCTCTTGGTCTTAACAGACAAAACACCTGGCTGTGTGATTTATTACCTGAATCACGAATGAACATGAAACAAAAGAATGCAATTGAAAAGCACTACAATAAATTTGTTTCATTAAATAGAGTGCCACCTGTTACAATACCAGTTTTTGATAAAAAGGAGCTAAACTCTGAAAGTAGAAGAAAAGAAATATATAAAGAACTTAAAGCATCCAAGGCTAATACAATAATTCTTTTAGGTGATGAACCAATAAAATATTTCCTTAAAAGCAAAGAGTTTAAAAAATTATCAGATTTTGGTGATACTGATGAGGAATACGGCCAAGAGCATGAAATCGAAATAGAAGGGAATGCTTTTACTGTAATTCCATTATGTCATCCAAGAAATGCTGGTAAATTTGGTGCACATAGCCCTAAGTGGCATGATCGGCATATGAAATGGGTAGATAATAAAACAAAAAATTTATGATATGGAAAAGTTGAACAAAAAAACATTTGAATACTACAGAAGTAAAACAAGTAAAATTATGCAGGGAAAGTTAGATCAGATATAAGAGAGGAATTACTTAATATGGATGATGAAATTGTTGAGAAATACAATGGAAACTATATTACCATAAACAAGCGTTATTATGAAAAGAGGGACAAAACATTTATTGGCATTTATACACCGAAAGACAAAATCCGGATCAGAATGGCTATCCATGAAGAATACAATAATGATCCAAACAATTTAACAACTCCTATCGATAAAGAAGGCTGGTCTTTTAACCGAGAAATTACAGTTACAGAAGAAATGAATATTGATACTGTAATTGAGTTTTTAAAGAAGATTTACAGTAAAGAATGTTTAAGGTTAATTATTGAAAATGAACGATCTAAAGGATAAAATATTTGATAAATACTTCGTAAAATGTGAACCAGTTTCTGATATCTGTAAAGATTTAAATATAATTAGAAAGGAGTTTGCAGAAATAGCAAAGCAAATTGAAAATGAAAGAAAAGAGGAAATTCTGGAAATGAGGCGTATTAGAACTTTATACCACAATAAGAAGAACCTAAAGGGTTATAAATTTGGTGATTTCTATACATTTTATTTTTGGTATTTAGAACAATATAAAGCGCAAAAAGGCAAATGCTATTATTGCGAAACTGAAGAAGAGGTGCTTAGACTACTATTCACCAAAAAATATACAAACAGTAAAAGGTCAAATAGGGGAAAACATTTGGAGATAGAAAGAAAAGATCCTAATTCGAATGATTATAGTAAAGAAAACTGTGTTTTGGCTTGCTATTTCTGTAATAATGACAAGAGCGATATTTTTTCAGAAGATGAATATCGAGATTATTTAAAAAATCGGAAGGAGTTTTTCCGAGTACAATTCGAGCAATTAAAATGATCATAGATAGCGAAACCAATATTGTTTATTTTTCTGAAATATTGCTGACCAACTGGGAGTTCGCCAATACTTGTAAAAGAATTACTGATATTCTTGATGAGCATCATATTAAATATGCATTTCTAAAAGCTACCAAGGATATTTGGGCTAGGGACTATATGCCAATTCAGAAAGGAGTGAAGGATTTTGTTCAGTTCAGATATGAGCCATCCTATTTGAAGGATGAATTGGAAAAACAATCGGATCCAAAGGAGGTTTGTAAAGCGAACAAAATTCATTTTACCTACTCAAACATTAACCTTGATGGCGGAAATGTTGTAAAGTGGCATGATAAGGTCATGATCACAGAAAGAATAAAAACAGAAAATCCAGAGAGGAATAATTTTTTGGACCTGAAAAAAGAAATTGAAAATATATTGGATGCAGAAGTTATCATAATTCCACAAATAAAATCTGATTTCACAGGTCATGCAGATGGATTAGTCAGGTTTTATAATGATAAAACGATAATTGGAAATGACCGAAAGGTTGAATACAAATACTGGGTAAAAGGCATTAAAAAGGTGTTAGTTAAGCATGAATTCGACTATGTTGACATGCCCTTTTTTGAATATACTTATAAGGGTTATCCTGATTCGGCAGTTGGCTGCTATATGAACTGGTTGGAGATAGGTAACCTAATCATTTTCCCAATTTTTGAAGTTGAAGGAAATAAAGACAAAAAAGCTGTTGAATTGATTGAAAGCTTATATCCTGCAAAAAACATTGAGCCGATTAATATCAATGAGATTGCAAAATACGGAGGATTAATGAATTGTTTAACATGGAATATTAAATTATGAAACCTGAATACACTGAAGAAATAAAAGAAACCGTCCGAGTATTAGCAAACACAAGACAACAATTATTTGAACGTGCATTGAACCTGGCAATGAAAGGACCTCTTGAAGATATTGATGAAGTTTTTGAATTGGGTGATGTTTACGATTTTAAGTTGGCTCACCTTGATAATACTACCGATATCAATCTACAAAAGTTGGTTGATCTTATTAAAGAAGTTGAAAAGACTGCGGATTCGATAGTAAATTTGAATGATCTGGATATTGAGAAGATTATAAAGGAGTAAAACTATAAATCAGCAAGATTGCGATGCCTGGTTTAAAAAGAGCATAAGGATATCGTTTAGATGGGATAATGAAAAATTGAGTCTTAAAAAATTCCTTTCTTTCAAGAAACAAAAATAAGAGATAAGATGCGAGGCATAAATTTTTCTGAATAGCCTAAGCTATTGATAAAAATTTTAACGATGTCAGATTGTCTGCTATATTTGTTCCCACAGGGTTCTCAGAGTTTTTCATTGCGAACCTAACGCAAACTTTGCGTTCCCTACTGTTGATCTTTTCTTCACAGCAGATTATTCTCCTCCAAATTCCATAAGATAGGCTTTAAGGAATTCGTCAATGTCACCATCCAAAACAGACTGGGTATTTGAGGTTTCAACATCAACCCTGTGATCCTTTACCATTTTATAGGGATGTAAAACATACGACCTGATCTGTGAACCCCACTCAATTTTTTTCTTGTTTCCTTCAATCTTGTCACGGGCTTCCTGTTTTTTGCGCATTTCGATCTCATACAATTGCGACCGCAACATCTGCAATGCTTTTTCGCGGTTCTGGCCCTGTGAACGGGTCTCCTGGCATTCCACAACAATACCCGTCGGTTCATGCCGCAGCCTGACGGCAGTTTCCACTTTATTTACGTTTTGCCCCCCGGGCCCACTTGACCTGAAAGTGTCCCAACTGATATCGGAAGGATTGATCTCTATCTCGATATCATCGTCCACAACAGGATACACATATACCGAAGCAAAAGAAGTATGCCGGCGGTTTCCCGAATCAAAAGGTGACAGACGGACAAGCCGGTGCACCCCGTTTTCACCTTTCATATAACCGAAAGCAAAATCGCCTTCAAATTCCAATGAAACGGATTTGATTCCGGCCACATCGCCTTCCTGCATTTCCAGTTCTTTCACCTTATAGCCTTTTCGTTCGCCGTACCTAAGGTACATCCGCATGAGCATTTCAGCCCAATCCTGGCTCTCGGTCCCGCCGGCACCCGAATTGATCTTCATGATCGCATTCAACTTGTCTTC
>Ga0114931_10001868_pt1 | contig 26822 bp, 24 predicted proteins | sample 2SBtaG_FD_89579 | JGI IMG/M metagenome (GOLD analysis project Ga0114931, IMG submission 89579) | Deep subsurface microbial communities from Kolumbo volcano to uncover new lineages of life (NeLLi) - 2SBTROV14_V59a metaG | ecosystem: Environmental > Aquatic > Marine > Volcanic | place: Kolumbo... | reverse complement strand
GTCGATTCGGCCCGATCTCATCGTTGCGTCACCTCGCCGTAGGGCCACTACGGCTCCGGTTCCGCGCCTCGATCTCGGGCCGAAGCGGCGTGTAGCGCGACCGAGAGGGTTTTCGGGACCACTTCTCGTCCCGGTCCGGCGCCCGCGGCGGCTCACGCGCCGATCAGGACCTGCAGCTGCTTCGTGCAGGTCGCGAGATCACCGCGAGGCATGTAGATCATCTGGACGTCGGCCCCGAGCGACGCCCGCTCCTGGAGCTGCTCGCGCACCTCCTCGACCGGACCGATGCACTGGATCTCGCGGATCATCCGCTCCGAGATCGCGGCGCGAGCCCGCTCCTCGTCGCCCTCGGCGAATGCCCTCCGGGACGAGGCGACCTCGCTCTCGAAGCCGTTGCGCTCGAGCATCTGCGCGTAGAAGACGCCCATCTTGTTGATGTAGAAGAACAGGATCTGTCGGGCCGCCTGCCACTTCGCCTCGTCGTCCGCACCGTCGAGCACGGTCACCGTCGTGAAGGGCGCGATCGTGATCTCCGCGCCCTCCCGGCCGGCGATCTTCGCACCGGCCGCCAGGTCCTTCCGGAGCGCACCGAAGAGACGCTTCGGCCAGTGGATCGGGAAGATCCCGTCTGCGATCTCGCCGGTCTGACGGATGGACCGCGGAGTGATGGCTGCGATGAAGACCGGAATCTTCGCCCGCGGGCGCGCGTAGTCGAGACGGAAGCCGCGCTGCAACCGGAACAGTTCTCCCTCGTACCGGAGCTTCTCTCCCGCGATCAGTCGATCGAAGATCTCGACGGTCTCGCGGATGCGTTGCAGCGGCCGCTCGAACTTCATGCCGTGGAAGTGCTCGATCACCTGTGCGCCCGAGGATCCGAGCCCGAACACCGCCCGTCCCCCCGAGATCTGGTCGAGCATCGCGAACTCCTGCGCGAACACGGCCGGAGAGCGCGAGAAACAGTTCAGGATCGAGGTTCCGAACCGGATGCGGGACGTGTTCGCGGCGACCAGGGTCAGGAACGGCAGCACCGAGGGCCCCCAGGCCTCTCCGGTGGTGACGAGGTCGTAGCCCAGGGCCTCGGCCGCGCAGACGCGTTCGAGTCCCTGCTTCCAGTCCTTGCCCATCGTCGCCAACAGACCGAGTCGCATGGCATGGCCCTCACGCGGGAGGTTTCGCGGTCGTTGAAGTGTATAGATCATTTAACTACGTTGGAACGGCTCGTCCCGGGGGCGCCGCTCCATGAGTCCACCACCGGCCGGGCCGGGGGATTCCTCCTGAGCACCGCGACCCCGGACCCGCACCCTTCGCGTTGGAAGCTCGCGGCCTATGCGGCGCCGGCGCTGCCGATCGCGGCGCTCACGACGCCGTTCGGGATCTACGTGCCGCCCTTCTACGCGACCGAGATGGGGCTCGGCCTGGCCGCGATCGGCGGGATCATGATGGCGGCCCGCATCTGGGACCTCGTCACCGACCCGATCATGGGAACCCTCTCGGACCGACATCCGTCGCGCTGGGGTCGGCGCCGGCATTGGATCGTACTGAGCGTTCCGGTCCTGGTCCCGGCGACGCTGCTCGTGATGTTCCCGACCTGGTTCACCGGCGGACAGGCCAGCAAGACCTACCTGACGGCATCCCTCTTCCTGCTCTACCTGGGCATGACGATGCTGATGGTCTCGCACATGGCCTGGGGCGCCGAACTCAGTACCGACTACAACGAACGCTCGCGGTTCCAGGGCTTCCGGGAGTTCGCCAACCAGAGCGGCGTCGTGCTCGTCCTCGCGCCGATCCTGATCCTCGAACAGAGTGGCTATGCGCTCTCGAGGACCGTGCTGGTCGGCGCGATCGGAACCTACATCCTCGTGAGCCTCCCGTTGGCGGTGCCGATCGCGGTCGGCTTCGTCGGCGAGGGTCCGGCGCGGCTCTCGCCCGCGCCGGGATTGCGGAAGTCGCTCCAGATCCTGGTCACGAACCGGTTCATGGCCCGCATCCTGATCGCGGACCTGCTCATCGCGCTCCCGGGCGCGGTGCGAGGCTCGGTCTACCTCTTCTACATCACGGCCATCGTCGGCGCGCCCGAGTGGTCTGCCGTGATCCTGGCGTCCTACTTCGCAGCCGGGCCCATCGCGGTACCGCTGTGGCTGTGGATCGCGCGCCGCGTCCCGAAGCACCGCGCCGCCGCACTCGGCGTCCTGCTCCACGTGATCGTCTCCGCCGGCTACCTGCTCCCCGGAGAAGGAGACGTGTGGCTCTTTGCGGGCCTCTTCTTCGCTTCGGGCATCGTCTATGCCGGCGTCCCGTTCCTGCTGCGCTCGATGACGGCCGACGTCGTCGACTACGACAAGCTCCACACCGGGCAGGACCGCACCGGCCTCTACTTCTCGCTCATCACGACGACGATGAAGTTCGGCGGCGCACTCGGGATCGGTCTCGCCTATCCGCTCCTCGCGTGGATCGGCTTCGAACCCAGAGGACCCAACGACCCCGATGCGCTCGATGGCCTTCGCCATGTCTACGCCTTCATCCCCGTCTTTTCCGAACTGCTCGTCGTCGCGCTGATCTTCAGGTTCCCGCTGGACGAGAAGATGCAGCGAGACATCCGCGCCCGGATCGCGGCACACGAAGCGGGATCCTCCCCCGGCGACGGTTAGTCACGAGCTCCACGATCTTCGCTTCGGTTGCTCCTTGCGCGGGTACCACAGGGTCGAGCCCCCCTGGTTCTCGCCCCAGCCCTCGGCGCCGTCCCATTGCCAGTGGAAGAGGCCGTTGCCGGAGCCGCCCGCAGTCGGCCCGCAGCGGCCCTGGTGGCTGACCATCTCGCCCTCGGCGTGAAGCTCGCGACCGAGCGTATCGATGGCGTCGAGTTCGATGCGCCAGATCCACTCGCGGCCGGGCTCGACGATGCAGTGGCGCTCGCCGGAAACGAGGTGTGCCCAGACGCCGTCGCGAACCAGATAGCCGGTCGTCACCTCGTCGCGCTCGGTGCCCTCGTACATCATCGAGTAGGCCAGGAAGGCGTCCTGGGCCGACGCGGTGCCGAGCACGTATCCGAGCGCGAACTTCGGAATCGGCTTCCGCGGCGCCGCACCCGGCGTCGGCTCGGGGCGCGGCGCTCCCGGGGGTGGGCGCGGGCTCCAGGAGCGGTCGCGCACGGCCAGGCTGTCGATCTCGAGCTTCTCGCCGTGGAGGACGAGTTCGCCGGTGACGTGCATCGCCTGGTCGAAGTGCCGTCCCTTCCAGAAAGGAGCCACGCCGACCGGATGCGGGTTCGGTTCCATCACGGCTTCGAAGATCATCTCGGCCTCGAAGCGGCCGGGGTCGTGACGCGTCACACGGTACTTGTGGAGCGGCTCGAGCATCTGCAGGTGGTTGCCGTTGGGAGCCTGGAGATCGCGGAGGTCGCACCCGGCCGCCAGGGGGAGACCTTCCACGACCTCGTGATACGGCGCCTCGTCCTCGTCGTTCCAGACGAAGGCACCGCCGTTGCAGAGCCCCGTCTCGCCCTGGTTCGGCTGGAACTGGTTGTAGAACCAGCCGCTCATCTTGCGCTCGGGGACGTAGAACGAGACCCAGAACGTCTCCATCTGCCATGGATGCCGGCCGGGATCGTGGAACCCGTCGTCCTCGGGCCCGACCACCCAGCCGGTGAGATCGTCGGTGTTGGGCATCGGGCTCAGCGCTCCGTCCGGATCGCGCGTTCCGGGCACTGGAGTTCGGCCCGAGCCACCGCATCCTCGTGTTCCGCGGGAACCTCCTCCGCTTCGACGACCGCGAAGCCCTGCTCGTCGAACCGGAAGACGGCGCCGCAGACCATCACGCACTGTCCGTGTCCCTGACACACCTCGGTGTCGATCCGCACCTTCATCGCGCGCTAGCCCTTCGACAGCGGCAGCGAAGCGAGGCCCTTCATGCCGCCGAAGGCGACGGCGTTCCGGGCCGGATCCAGCGAGTAGTCGGGGCACTTGCGGTGGAACGCCTGGAGCGCGATCCGGAGTTCGCGCCGCGCCAGGTGGATGCCGAGACAGCGGTGGGGGCCGAGCCCGAAACCGACGTGCCGGTTCGGCATCCGGTCGAATTCGATCTCGTTCGGGTTCGGGAACTCGTCGCGGTCCCGATTGATGCCCTGCGTGGGGACGAGCACCTGGTCCTCCTCGCGGAAGAGCGCGCCATGGAAGGACAACTCGCGGGTGATCCGCCGTGGAAGCAACACGATCGAGTGGATCCGGACGAGTTCCTCGATCGCGGGCCCGACCCGTGCGGGATCCTCCATGAGTCCCACGAACTCGCGCCGCTTCGCGTCGTTCTGCGCAAAGGTCTGCACGATCAGGCCCAGGGCCGAAGCCACCGTATCGAGGCCGGCCATGAACAACAGGAACAGCGTGTCCTCGAGCTCCTCCTGGCTCAGATCGCGCTCGCCGTCGAGCCGGGCCTGGACGAGCTGGCTGACGAGGTCGTCCTTGGGGCGTTCTCGTCGCTCGTCGATCAGTTCGGAGAAGTACGCGTAGGTCGCTTGCGCCGCCTGCGCGCGCACGGCCAGGGAGGCCTCTTCCGGCAGTCGATCGCCGTCGCCGACCTCGAGCCCCATTTCGACCGCCTTCGCGTGGGCCAACTCGTGGCCGCGCGGGTGGCCGTCGTTCGCGTGCATGATCAGGTTCTTCCAGTCCATGATCTGCGCGTAGTCGTCCATCGGAAAGCCCGCGAGCTCGCAGAAGATCACCGTCGGAAACGGATCGGCGAAGTCCGCGACGAAGTCGAACGCGTCCTTCTGGAGCATCTCGTCGACGAGGTCCGCCGCGTACTGCTCGAGATGCGGCTCGAGCTTGGTCATCGCTTCCACGGTGAACCACGGGTTCAGGACCCGCCGGTAGGAGGTGTGGAGCGGCGGGTCCACCGCCTGCGGGATCCAGGGGCGCACGGGGTAGTTCTGCGTCTGGTTCGAGAAGTCGGCCGGGTTCTTGAGGATCTCGCAGCCGTCGTCGTAGCGCGTGACGACCCAGCCGCCGCCCGCTCCGTCGAGCGACGCGCTCCGCATCGCTTCGCTGCGGGCGACCGGGAGGTACTCGCGGAGCGTGTCGTAGACCTCGAACTCGTGGTCGAGGAACTCGCTCGGATACGGGTCGAACTCGCGAGCCGTGGAGACGGCGCGGTTGAACTTCTCGCGATCGCTCATGGGGGTCCTCCCGAAGGCCTGGGGTCGGATCAATCGTACAACTTATCTACCTGTATTGCTGCCCTTGGACCCCGCGCGGACCCGGCCGGGAGATCGTCGAGGCCCTTCGACACCGGGACCGGGGCGGTCACCAGCCGGCGAGGTCGGCCGCCCGCAGCCGGTGCGCGCGCGGCGGGCCCAGGAAGGCGCGATCGAAGACCGCGCGCTTCAGCCAGACGTGGACCGGGCACTCCCAGGTGTATCCGACCCCGCCGTGGACCTCGACACTGTCGCGCGCGACCTGCAGGAAGCGGTCGGTGACATGGCTCTTCGCGTGGGCCGCGGCCCGGGGCGCTTCCTCCCGCACGTGATCCCACGCGTGGGCCGCGTACCAGACCAGTGCGCGGCAGGGCTCGGCGGCCAGGGCCAGATTCGCCAGCTGGTGCTTGACGGCCTGGAACTCGCCGATCTTGCGGCCGAATTGTTCGCGCTGGCCCGCGTACGCCACCGAGATGTCGACGCACCGGCTCGCCCCGCCGGAGGCGTCGGCCGCGAGCAACACGAGCGCGGCGTCGCGGACGCGGTCGGACACCGCGGCGCCGTCGGGCAGGAGCTCGCAGGCCGCGCCATCGAACGCCAGGCTGCCGATCCGCCGCGTCCGGTCGATCCCGTGCGCGCCGGCCCGCGTAACGCCCGGGGCATCGGGTTCCACGATTCCGAGCGCTCCCCCGGACAGTCCGACGACGACGAGGTCCGCACACCCGACACAGGGCACGCTCTCCTTGCGGCCACGCAGGCGGCCGTTCGCATCCGGGGCCAGACGCCATTGCTCCGGTTGCCAGCGGTCGCCCTCCTCCGCGAAGGCGACGCTGGCGATGCACTCGCCACGCGCGAGTCCCGGCAGCCACCGCTCGCGCTGCGCGTCGCTACCGCCAAGCGCGATCGCGATCCCGGCGACCGCGTTGAACACGAACGGCCCCGGCGTTGCGTGATAGCCGAGCCGCTCCGCCACGCAGACGAGGTCGAGCAACTCGAGCCCGGCCCCCCCGACGGGACCCGGGAGATGGAGTCCGACGAATCCGAGCCCGGCCATCCCCTTCCACACGGCCGGGTCGGTTTCCTCCCCGCGGTCGAAGAGTTCCCGGACCCGGGCGATCGGGCTCTCGGAAGCGAGGAAGTCGTCGAGGGTCCGCTGGAGCAGGCGCTGGTCTTCGGACAGATCGAAGTTCATTTCCCGGACTCGTCCCGAGGGAGGCCGAGTCCCCGTTCGGCGATGATGTTGCGCTGGATGTTCGAGGTTCCGCCCGCGATTGCGTTGCCGAGCGATCCCATGAACTGGTTCATCCAGCGCTCGTGGCCGCGCCGGAGCGTCGGGGCGCCGCGCCCCTCTCGGGTCTCGAACGGCTCGAGCAAGCTGGCGTCGCCGATCAGGTCGAGCGCGGTCCGCGCAATCTCGTGGCCGATCTCGGTCGCCAGGAGCTTGTTCAGGAGCTGGAGGATGCCAGGATCCGCGCCCTTCAGACCGCAAGAGGTCACGTAGTCGCTCGAGTACTTCTGCGCCCAGACCCAGGCCTCCAACGCGGCGACCTTCTCGCGGACCGCGGGGTCCTCGAGCGCCGGTCGACCGTCGCGCGTGACGCTGCGCACGAGCCGGAGCAGACTCTCGAAGATCGCTTGCGAGCCGCTGCCGATGGTCGCACGCTCGTGTTTGAGTGTCGTCCGCGAGACGTTCCATCCCTCGCCCCGGCCACCGACGATCCAATCTGCCGGCGTGCGGGCATCGTTCAGGAACACCTCGTTGAAGTGCGATTCCCCGGTGATCATCTTCAGCGGTCGGATCTCGATCCCGGGCTGGTCGAGCGGCACGAGGAGGTACGAGATCCCCGCGTGTTTCGCGGCGTCCGGCTCGGTCCGCACCAGCGTGAACATGTACTGGCACGAACGGGCCGCCGAGGTCCAGATCTTCTGGCCGTTCAGCACCCACTCGTCGCCGACCAGCTCTCCGCGCGTCCGCAGGGAGGCCAGATCGCTTCCCGCCCCCGGCTCGCTGTATCCCTGCGCCCATTGGTACTCACCGGTCAGCGTCTTCGGGATGAACCGCTCGCGTTGCCACTCTTCGCCCCGGTCGAGCAGCGTCGGCACCAGCATCGAGACGCCGTTTCCGGGCACTTCCATCGGCGCGCGAGCGCGCCCGAATTCCTCGCGGATGACCGCGGCGCGAAGCGCATCCGGTTCCTGCTCGGACCCGCCGTAGCGGCGCGGGACCCCGCGGTAGAGGTACCCGGCCCGGGTCGCGCGGGCCCGGAACTCCGCCACCCGTTCGCGCTGCGAGCGCTCCGACCCGCCGCCGGACCCCGGCCAATGCAGGGCCAGGAATTCGCGCACGGTCCCGCGGAACGTCTCGTACTCGGGCCCGTAGGCGAGGTCCATCGCGACTCCCGGCTCAGCTGAAGAGATCGACCACCGATTTGGCTCCGGCCTTGTCGAGGACCGCCTTGGACGCGATCCGCACGTGATTGCGCCAATGTTCCTCGGCACCGTCGGCGTCGCCGGCCTCGATGAGGGCGACGAGCTTCTGCTGGGACCGGACCGAGCGCTTCGTCGCAGCGACGTTCATGGAAGCCGTCATCGACGACTCTGCGTGCATCTCGATGATGTCGTGCAGCATGCCGACGACGAGCGCCAGCGTCTGGTTTCCCGCGAGTTGCATGATGCGTTCGTGGAACAGCGTCGATCGTTCGGCGAACGCGTGGGCATCGTCGAGGACCTCCGCTTCCTGTTCGATCACGCTGCGCAGGACGGCGGCCGCCTTCACGTCGCGGCGTTCGGCAAGCGCGCGGGCTGCGGGCGGTTCCAGCACGAGCCGCGCGGCCTGCACGTCTTCGAGCGTGGCCTTTGCGTACTGGAGATAGAGGCCGGCGTAGCGGGCGGCCACGCGGATGTCCGGCGGGTGGACGCGGGCGCCTCCCCGCGAGCCGCGCGTGACCGAGATCAACGACTCGGACTCGAGGATGCGGAAGGCCTCGCGCAGCGTGGGCCGGGAGACGCCGAACTCGGCCATCAACTCGGCCTCCGGAAGGAGCGCATCCCCCTCGCTCACCTCGCCTCGAATGATCTGGCGCCGGATCCGGGCGGCGACGAGCTCGGCCGTCTTCGGCACGCGTACGCGGCCCCCGGTCTTCAGGCTCCCAGCGTTGTTCCTGGCGGTTGCCATGCCTCTTCTCCCCCGCCGCGGCTCTGCGGGCCCGAAAGCCCGCTGCACCGCGCGCGGCGACTTACAGTATAATCATACAACGAGGTTAGACGAATTGCCCCAGCGCGACGCCCAACGAGGACGTGCGGCAGAGCCCGTTTCACCCGGTCGCCCCCCTGATCGGCGCATTCTCGCGCTTTTTCCGGGCCCCGTCCCGCAACGTCCGCGAACGGCGGCCCGGCTTCGAAACGAGGGGGCCGGATGAATCCGATCGGTGTGGGAATCATCGGCGTCGGCTGGGGAGCGCTCGTCCAGGTACCCGCCTTTCGGGCCGTCGATGGATTCGAGGTGAGGGCCCTGTGCAGCCGGCGCCCCGAGAGCGTCGCGCGTGCCGCCCGGAAGCTCGGCATCGCGGCGACCTCGACGGACTGGCGCAGCTTCGTCGAGCGCGACGATCTCGACCTGATCTCGATCGCGACACCGGTCACGCTCCACCGCGAACTCGCGCTCGCCACGATCGCGGCCGGAAAGCATCTGCTATGCGAGAAGCCGCTCGCGCTCTCCGGTTCCGACAGCCGCGTCATCGCCGAGACTGCGGCCGCGGCCGAAACCGTTGCAGCCACCTGTTTCGAACTGCGCTGGAGCCGCGAACGACACGCCATCTGGGACTGGATGCGATCCGGCGCATGCGGCGACCCCTTCCATCTGCGCATCGCCCAGAGCGCCGACTATTGGCACCCGAGCCACGCGCCGCAGTCGGAGTGGATGTACAAACGCGCCGAGGGAGGCGGCTACCTGAACGGCCTGCAATCCCACGACATCGACTTCGCGCTCACGTTGCTCGGGGAAGCGGTCGCGGTCGCGGCCGACGTCAAGACGACCGAGCCACACCGGAAGCTCGCCGATGGCCGCGAGATCGCAGTCGACGCCGACGACACGGCGACGCTGCTGCTCCGCTTCCGCAACGGTTCGAGCGCAACCCTGAGCAGCTCGGTGGTCGGTGCGCACACCTCCGGCGCGCGCACGGAACTCGTTGGCAGCGCGGGCACGCTGGTCTCCGATGGCCGCGAGATCCGCGCGGGCTCGGCGACCGCGGCGGGCCTCGCCCCCCTGCCCCTCTCCGATCGCGAGCCCGCTTCCGGGGCCGATCTCGGCAATCGACGCTCCGCCGCGATGGTGCGGGCGATGGCGCTGATGCTGGAAGACTGGCGGCCGGCGTTGTCGGGCGGGAAGCCGGCGCGGCCGGTGCCGAGCCTACACGACGGCTGGCGGGTCCAGCAGATCATCGATGCCGCCCGCGCTTCGGCGGAGGGAGCCGGCTGGGTTCCGCTCGACCCCTAGGAGAACCGGATGGACCTTGGAATCGCTGGCAAGACGGCCCTCGTTTCGGGGGGAAGCAAGGGAATCGGGCGCGCGATCGCCGAAGACCTCGCGCGCGAGGGCGCGCACGTCCTGGTCGCAGCACGGGGCCAGGAGGCGATCGACGAGACCGTCGAAGCCATCCGCGGCGCCGGAGGGAGCGCCGCGGGCTGTGCCGCCGACATGACGACCCGGGACGGCATCGAGGCCGCGGTCGCGGCCGCGGGGGCCGCTTTCGAGAGCCCGGCCATCGCGGTCTCGAACGTCTACGGCCCGACGCACGGTCTGTTCGACGACACCACGGACGACGATTTCCGCGAGGCCTACGAACACCTCGTGATGAGCGTCGTCTGGCTGACGCGCGCCGTCGTCCCGGCGATGAAGGAGCGGGGCTGGGGACGCCTGGTGAATGTGGGGTCGGTCTGTGTGAAGCAGCCGCACCGCGAGCTTCCGCTGCTGTCGGCCAACGTGACCCGCGTCGGTGTCGTCGGCCTCCAGAAGTCGCTCTCCGCGGAACTCGGGCCCTTCGGGATCACCGTGAACACGCTCGCGACCGGGGGCTTCCTGACCGATCGCTTCCGCGACTACTTCGAGAAGCGGGCCAAGGAGCGGGGCGTCCCGCTCGAGACGATGCTCGAACGGCCCGAGGTCCCCGTCGGGCGGCTCGGACGTCCGGACGAGATGGCCGCCGTCTGCGCCTTCCTCTGCTCGGAGCGCGCCAGCTACGTCACCGGGCAGACCGTCGTCGTCGACGGCGGAAGTCTGGAGACCTTGTGGTGAGGTCGAGCGAACTGGAGGGACGCGTCGCGATCGTCACGGGCTCGACGCGGGGCATCGGCCGAGCCATCGCGGAGCGCTTCGCACGGGAAGGAGCGCGGGTCGTCGTGAACGGCCGGACTTCGGCCGCGACCGAGACCGTCGCCAAGGAGATCGGCGCGGGCGCGCGGGGGATCGCGGCCGACGTCGCCCGACCGGACGAGGCGGCCGGGCTCGTCTCGGCCACGCTCGAGGCCTTCGGACGGGTCGACATCCTGGTCAACAACGCCGGGGTCGCGCTCGACGGCTTCGTCAGCCGGGTCTCGGACGAGCGCTGGGACACCGTGATCGGAACCAACCTGTCGGGGCCCCTGTACCTGATCCGTGCCTGTGTCCCGCAGATGAAGGAACGCGGCGCCGGTGCGATCCTCAACCTGCTCTCGTGGTCGGGACTGCGCGGCAACGTCGGCCAGACCGCCTACGCTACGTCGAAGGCCGGACTCCACGGCATGACCCTCTCGCTGGCCAAGGAACTCGGCAAGTTCGGGATCCGCGTGAACGGCCTCGCGCCCGCGGTCGCCACCGACATGGGCGAGCAGATGAGCGACGAACTGAAGGCGAAGGCGCGCCGCAGGCGTGCGATCAAGATCGACGGCACGCCCGCGGACGTGGCCGAGGGCGCACTCTTCCTGGTGTCGGACCGTGCGCGCTTCACCACGGGCCAGGTGCTGCACGTCGACGGGGGCCTGCACCTCAACTGAAGGACGCGAGGGTGGAATACAACCCGTTCGATCCCGCCACTCAGGACGACCCCTACCCGACCTATCGATGGTTGCGGGACGAGGCTCCGGTCTATCACAACGAGAAACTCGACATCTGGGCGATCTCGCGTTTCGAGGACGTGCTGGAGGCAATCCTGGCCCCCGAGACGTTCAGCAACGATCTCCGTTTCGGAGCCGCGGACGGAAAGCCGCGCAAGTACAGCCAGTTCCTGTTCACGGACATCGAGAGCCACGCGCGGGAGCGGGCGCTCGTTTCGAAGTGGTTCACACCGCGGCGGATCCGGGCCTGGGAGCCCCGGATCCGCGAGGTCGCGGTGGATCTCCTCGCTCCCCTCGTCGACCGCGGCGGCTGCGACATCGTCGAGGACTTCGCCGCGCGGTTTCCGATGGCCCTGATCAGCGAGCTCATGGGCATCCCGGAGGCCGACCGCGACAGGGTGCGGGCGTGGTCGGACGACTTCCTCGCCCGCGATCCGGGCGACCCCGCGCCGCCGCCGCGGGCGGTGGCGGCCGAAGCCGCCCTCGCCGACTACTTCCTGGAGGTGCGACGGGACCGCGAGCGCCGCCCGCGCGAAGACCTGCTCAGCGTCCTGGCCAATGCCCGGGTGGAACGCAACGGCGTGTCCGAGCGACTGCCCGAGGGCCACTTCGTCGGCAACGGCACGATGCTCGTGATCGCGGGCAACGAGACGACGACCAAGCTGATCGCGAACGCGGTGCTCCAGCTCCATCGCCATCCGGAGCAGCGGCGGGATCTGATCGCACATCCGGACGCCATCCCGAACGCGGTAGAGGAGACCCTCCGCTACGACGCCCCGTCTCAATGGCAGAACCGTCGCCTGGCGAAGGCGCATACCCTGCACGGCGTGACGATCCCGGAGAACGCCTTCTGCGGCCTGCTCACGGGCGCCGCCTGCCGGGACCCGCGGCGCTACGCGGACCCCGATCGCTACGATGTGCGGCGCGACATCGGCATGCACCTCGCACTCGGATGGGGGCCGCACCTGTGCCTGGGCAAGACGCTGGCGCGCATGGAGGGACGGATCGCGCTGGAAGAGATCCTCGCGCGATTCCCGGACTACGAGGTGGACGAAGGCGGGCTCGAGCGCGTCTACGTCACGAACGTCGCCGGCTACTGCAAGATGCCGATCACCTATCCGGCCCGGGGGGCTTCGTGAGCGACAGCGAGAACACGCTCCCGCGGCCGATCGAGGAGTGGGCCGCGACCGTGGCGGGGGGCCGGCTGAAGAAAGCCGACCGGCGGCCGGGCGGCGGCCGACGCGAAGCCTGGTTCGTCGACTTCGAGTTGCCCGACGGCAGTGTGGCCGAGTGGTTCCTGCGTCTCGATCGATCGACCCGGGTCGACTCCGGCGATCCCTACTCGACGCTTCGCGAGACGGACGTCTACCTGGCGCTGCAGGACACCGCGATCCCGGTCCCGCGCATCCACGGGGTGCACGAGCGCCCGCAAGCGGTCCTCTCCGATCGATCGGACGGCGAGACCTGGTTCTCTCGCATCCGCGATCCGGAGGAGCAGCTCTCCGTTGCCCGCGACTTCATGCGTCACCTGGCAGCCCTGCATCGGCTGGATCCCGCCGCGCTCGACATCCCCGCGCTCGGGCCGGTTCGCTCGGCGCGCGAGCACGTGACCCAGGAGCTCGACACCTGGCAACGGCTCTACGAGCAGCACGGAAGCCACACCGACCCGTTGATCGAGTTCGCCCTCGGGTGGTTGCGGCGGAACATCCCGGCGTACGACGCCCCGGTCGTCCTCGTGCAGGGCGACACCGGGCCCGGCAACTTCCTCTACGCCGACGGCCGGGTGAAGGCGATCCTCGACTGGGAACTCTCGCACTGGGGCGATCCGATGGACGACATCGCGTGGCTCTCGCTCCGCGCAGTCCAGGAGCCCTTCACCCACTTCCCCGACCGGTTGAAGGAGTACTCGGAACGCTCCGGACACCCGATCGACCCCGGTCGCGTCCGCTATCACCGCGTGTTCGCGGAGACACGCATCGTCATCATGGGTCACGGGCGCGCCGACGCCCGCTCGTCGCGGGGAGAGATCGGCAACGGACTGATCTACGGTGCGCTCCACCACCGGCTGCTGGTCGAGACGCTGGCCGACGTGCTCGCGCTGGAGCCCGAGCCGCCGGAGCTTCCCGATCTCCCCGAGACCGCGCAGACCTGGCTCTACGACGCCGCCAGTCAGCAGATCCGCGACGTGATCGTGCCCCGATCGCAGGACCCGTTCGTGGTGCTGCGTGCGAAGGGTCTGGCCCGGATCCTGAAGCACCTACGGGATGCCGATCGCTACGGGCGGGATTTCGAGGAGCGCGAACTGCGCGATCTCGAGGCGCTGCTCGGCCGGCGACCGGATACGATCGCACGCGGCCACGACGCGCTGACGCGGCTCGTGCGCGAAGGTGCGCTCGGAGACGAGGCGCTGGTCCGCTACTTCTTCCGCTCGACGATGCGGCGCACGGAACTCGCCCGTTCGGCCAGTGGCGCCCTCGCCGAACGCCACTACCCGCCCCTTTCCTGATCGCGGATCCCGAAGGCCCGGATCCTGGGGGCGCGACGCATCGCTCGGCGCCAGCCGCCGAACGAGATCGGGCCGCCGACTGGAGGGGAATCCATCGACGGCCCGTGGCTCGCTCGCGGTGCGGGAGCCTCGTCTTCGGCCTACTCGCCTCCGAAGCGCTTCGTGACCGTGAAGCCATACGTGCGCGGGTTTCCGGCGATGCTCACCCAGTATCCCAGCGCGGTGAGGTTCACGTTGCCGACGAAGTACTCCTCGTCGAACACGTTGTTGGCCCACAGCGCGATCTCGACGCCCCAGTCGTGGTAGTCGTAGTCGAGCCGCGCGTTCACGAGGCTGTAGGCGTCGTGCACGGTGGCGTACTTCGGGAACGACGGGTCCGTGACGGTCGATCGGAAGTCGCGCTCGTCCGTCCACGACCAGCCCACCTGGAACCCGGCGACTCCGGGACCGATCTCGCGCTCGTAGCGGGCACTCAGGTAGGTCTGCCACTTGGGCATCGCGAAGGGCTCGTCCGAGCGGTCCAGCGGAGCCAGGGTCAGCGGATCGGTGTCGTCGAAGCTGTCGTACTCGGCGTCGGTCAGGCCGACGCTTCCGGTCACCGTCAGGCCCTCGATCGGTTCCACCAGCAGCTCGATCTCGCCTCCGAGGATCGTCGCGGCCGCCGCGTTCGTGAGCACCGTGACGATGTTGCCACCGGTGGACGGGACGATCACGGAACGCTGGATGTCCGTGTAGTCCGTCCAGAAGCCGGCCACGTTGAGGCGGACGCGGTTGTCGAACAACGTGGTCTTGAGACCGACCTCGACGTCGCGCGCCTTCTCGGGCGCGAACGAGGCGAACGACGACGGGTCCGAACCCCCGCGCAGGTTCTGGCCACCCGCGCGGAAGCCCCTGGCGGCCTTCACGTAGCCGAGGATGTCGTCCGTGAAGGCGTAGTCGAGGCTGGCGAGCCACGAATAGCCCGTGAAGTCGTCCGTGGTGCGGAATGCGCAGGCGCTCGCTCGCTGATCGACCGGCGCCACGACGGAAGGCATGCCGAAGGGCACGATGGGCGTGTTGCAGGTCACGAAGCCGGGCATGAAGGGCGCACCCGACGCGTTGGTCGACGTCAGCTTCTTCGTGTCCTCGGTCCGGCGGACCCCGGCGGTGAGGTTGAGGTCGTCGGTGATGTGCCAGGTCGCCTGGGCGAAGACGGCCCAGCTCCGGTTCTCGACGGCGCCGTCCAGGATCGACGGGTTCGCGGGGTTGAGTGCCGCAACCGCCAGCGTGCGGCTTCCGTCGCGCCCCTGCTCCTTGCTGTAGTAGGCACCGAGCTGCCAATCGACCATTCCGTCGATCAGGTCTCCCGCGAGCTGGAACTCCTGGGAGAAGAACCACAGTTCGGCCGGAAGCCGGGGCTCGAGAATCACGAAGGGCGTGCCGTCGAGGTCGTTGAAGCCGGTCTTCGTGAATCGCCGGTAGCCCGTGATCGAGGTCAGCAGCAGGTCGTTCGGGAGCGACACCGTCACCGTTCCGCTGAGGCCCCAGGTCTCGACCTCGTTGCGTCCGTCGGAGTCGGTGGCGCCGATGTCGGGACCGATGACGTTCCGGCCCAGGTCGCTGGCGGTGCGGTAGAAGTCCGACTTGCCGTCGGCGATGATCTGCTGGAGCGCCGGGACCCCGGCCGGGAAGCTCGCGAGTTCGGCGCCCGCTTCGAAGGCCGCGGTCAGCGTCGTGGTGGACAGCGCCGTGAGCTTCACGATCGACCCCTCCTCGTCGACCTTCTGGTAGTCGCCGGCGAGGACGACGTGGATGTCCTCGGTCGGATCCCAGACCACGTTGCCCCGGAAGAACCACTCGTCGTCGTCCGCGAGCTCACCCACGAGGCTCTTGCCGTAGCCGTTGTGTTCCGTTCGCCGGAAGGCGAGACGGGCCGTCAGCTGGTCTGGAAGGATCGGAATGTTGATGGCCGCCGAGTAGTCGAGCTTGCTGAAGTTCCCGACCGTCACGTCCAGGAATCCGCTGAGCCCGGCCTCGTGGTCGGCCTTCTTGCTGATCAGGTTGATCGCGCCACCGGTGGTGTTGCGTCCGTAGAGGGTTCCCTGCGGTCCCTTCAACACCTCGACCCGCTCCAGATCGAACTGGTTCGCACCGAGGCCCAGCGTGCGCGGCATGTTCACGCCGTCGATGTACACGCCCACGGATCCATCGGTCGTCAGCAGGGAGTCGGCCTGGCTCTGGCCCCGCATCGAGATCAATGCGTTCGAAGCGCCGGAATTGCCGGAGAAGAAGTAGAGGTTCGGGGTGACGTGCTGGAGGTCGATCGTCTCGATGATGCCGGCGTCTTCGAGCGCGTCGCCCGTGAACGCCGAAACCGCGATCGGTACCTCCTGGAGGTCCTCCTCGCGCTTGCGCGCGGTGACCACGATCTGGTCGATGCCCTCGAACCCGTCGTCTCCGTCGTCCTGGGCGAGTGCGGGCACCGCACCCGTCCACAGCAACCCGCTCGCGACCCACACGATGGCGATCCTGCGCCCCATGATTCCCCTCCGTGCGCCCGTCAGTCCGCGTCTGCCACTGCGGCGCAAGTTGGATCGATCAAACCCGATATCGTCACATGAGTCAACTAAGTTGTATGATTATTTGCCCCCTGGGGGGAGACCGCGCGTCCTGCGGACGCCGATCGCGCTAGCCGGCGAGCTCGCTGCGGCGAGCGACCACGGCGAGCGCGTCTTCGAGCACCCGTTCGAGCGCGCCCGGCTTCGCGAGGTCCGCGTCGGTGCCGCCGAAGTCGATCGCCGCCTCGTCGCAGCCGACGTCGCGGTAGGCGCCGAGCAGGTCGATCCACGCCGCAGCACCGTCGGCATCCGAACGCGACAACCGCACCGTGCGCCGCACCGCGCGGCCGGCCCGGTCGTCGAGTTCGTCGCCGGTGCGGCGCAACTCCGCCGGCGAAAGCCCGGTCGGATGCCAGACGTCGGCGTACTTTGCGACACGTCGTATCGGCGCCGCCTGGCCCGTACGCGAACCGATCCAGAGCGGTACGCGCGGGCGTTGTACCGGAACGGGGTCGAACCGGATGTTGCGGAACCGGAAGAACTCCCCGTCCCAACCGAACTCGCCGCCCTCCCAGCAACGCAACATCAATGCGATGGACTCGTCGGTGACCTTCCCGCGCGGCTCGAAGAACACTCCGCGTCCGAGGGCGTGGTACTCGGACTTCGCCCAGCCCGTGCCGATGCCGAGGTCCACACGCCCGTCCGAGAGCCGATCGATCGTCGCGATCATCTTCGCCGTCAGCACCGGGTCGCGGTAGGGCACGACCAGCACGCCCATCCCCAGCCGGATCCGCGAGGTCGTGGCGGCCATGTAGGTGAGCGACGTCACCGGCTCCATCCAGGTCCCGCCGTAGACGGGCTCGAAGGAACGCACCCCGACGACGTGGTCGGTGACCCAGACCGAGTCGTAGCCCGCCTCCTCTGCGAGCGCGGGCAGGCGGCGGACCGCCTCGAGCGCGGGCGCGCCGTTGTTGTTGATCACGAGGCCGAGACGCATGGGACCGGTTTCACTCCTGTTCGAGGTAGCGCCGGCCCGCGAGCGACCCGGGCGCCGCGCCATCGACGCTCACGCGCCGGCGACGAAACAGCCAACGGTTGCCCACCGGCACCAGCTCGTCCGCATAGCGGCCCCAGTGGTCGATCCCGACGGGACCCAGCACGAGGAAGTACGCCCACGCGCGCGCGAGCTCCCGGTCTTCGATCTCGATGCGGACGCTCGAGACGTGGTGGTGGAGGGGGCTCGCCGAACCCGCGCCCCCGTCGCCGTCCGTGGCGGGCGACCCCTCGCCTCGGGCGAGCCGGCGCACCCCGTCGTGTCCCGCGAACACCGGACCGTTCTTGATCTCGAGGACCGCGTCCTCGGTGAAACACGCCACGAAGCCCTCGACGTCGCCGAAGTCGCCGCACCACGTGTAGCGCGCGATCGTGTCGCGCACGGCCATCCGCGCGTTGCGCTTCCACTTCCCCATCGCGCCTCCAGAGCGTCCGGCCGGTCAGTCGCGCTGCGTCTGGCCGACGACGTCCCCGGCCGTGACGACCTTGCCGGGCGCATACCCGCGCGGTGCGATCCCGGCGAGCGAGACCGGTTCGGTATCGACGCTCTTGCCCAGTTCGCGCAGCGCGCCCACGTTGCACCGCTCGCGGCCCCCGGCCTTCGCGACGCCCTCGAAGCGATAGTGCCGGCAGACGTTGCGGAACGTGATCTTGTCGATCTCGTCGTCCGGGATCCCGCCGGGCACGCTCTGGATGCTTCGCCAGAGCCCCTCGGGCATGTCGGGCCATGTGCAGTCCGAGTGCGGGTAGTCGACCTCGATGCAGATGTTGTCCACTCCGATCCGGTGACGGTTCGCGAGGCCGACGTCGTCCTCGATGAAACACGTAATCACGTGCTCCCGGAAGATCTCGCTCGGGGTCCGGTCCCCATAACTCTTGTTGGTCCAGGCACCGTGGTGGCGGTTGGTGAAGTCCGCCCGTTCGAGCAGGTACGGCACCCACCCGATGCCGCCCTCGGAGAGCGACATCTTGAGATTCGGGTAGCGCTCGAACGCCTCGAGGGTCATCCAGTCCGCCGCCGCATTCGCGATCGAGATCGGCATGCTCGTGATCCAGGCCTCGATGGGCGACTCCATCGAAGGATGCGGCGGCGCGTAGCCCGTGCCGATGTGACAGTTGAGGATCACACCGAGCTCGTCGCAGACCTTCCAGAGCGGCTCCCACGCGTCGCTGTGGAGGCTCGGCAGCCCCGAAGCCGCGGGGTTGTCCGGAAACGTCACCGCGTTGCAACCCTTCGCGTGTACCCGCCGGATCTCCTCGACGACCCGGTCCGGATCCCACTGCGGAACCTGGGCGAGGGGAATGAAGCGGGTCGGATGCTTGGCGCACCACTCGTCGATGTGCCAGTCGTTGTACGCCTGGAGCACGCGGTAGGCGTTCTCGGGGTCCTTCTTCGCGCGCTCCACGAAGAGGCTCCCGGCGAACTTGACGAACGTACCGAAGCAGAGCGATGCGAAGGTGCCATTGACGTTCATGTCGTCGACCCGCGCGTCCGCGTCGTAGGCGGCCTTGCGCAGGTGTTCGAAGCGCGCGGGTTCCATTCCCCACTCGTTCCTGGGGCGCCCGACGACGGCGTTGAGGCCGATGTTGATCGAGATGATGTCGTCCCACTGCCAGACTTCGTGGCCCTCGTCCGTCTCCACGACGCGCGGCTGCGGCACGTCATGGGGAAGGTGCTGCGTGAACATGTCCGGCGGCTCGACGATGTGGTCGTCGACGCTCGCGATGACCATGTCTTCCATCTGCATTGCCATGGCGCTCTCCTTGGGTTTCCGATCGATCGTTCACCGGTGCTTGGGCAGCCCGAGCACGCGCTCCCCGACGATGTTGCGCTGGATCTCCGACGTGCCGCCGCCGATCTTCGACGCATGGGAGCGGAGGTAGGCGTTCGGCCAGTCCGCGGCCGTTCCCATCACGAGCCCGTCCGGGCCCAGGATCTCGAGACCGAGCCGGCGAAGGCGCACTTCCAGATCCGCCAGGAAGATCTTCAGCATCGAACCCTCGGGGCCGGGCACCGGGCTGCGGCACGCGCGGGAGATCGCGGCCAGCGTCATCGCCCGCATCGCGGTCACCTCGGCCCGCAGCCGCGCCAGGCGCATCGCAATCTCGTCGTCATCGAACGCGGTGCCGACACCGGAAGGGGACGGCCGATCCTTGGCGATCGTCATCAGCTTCTCCAGGCTGCGGGCGACCGCGATCTGACGCGCCGTGAACGCGGTCCCCCGCTCGAAGCCCAGCGTCGACATCGCCACGCTCCAACCGTCGTCCACCTCGCCGACCACGTTCGCGAGCGGGATCCGGACGTCGGTGTAGAACACCTCGCAGAACTCGGCGCCCCCGTCCATCGTGCGGATCGGCCGGACCTCCACGCCCGGAAGCGTCATGTCGCCGATGACCCAGGTGATGCCGACGTGCTTTCCGCCGTCCGTGTTCGTCCGCACCAGGAGTTCCTGGTAGTCGGCCACGTCGGCGAAGCTCGTCCAGATCTTCTGTCCGTTCACGACCAGGTCGTCGCCGTCGATCTCGGCGCGCGTCGAGAGGCTCGCGAGGTCGGAACCCGCACCCGGTTCGGAAAATCCCTGGCACCAGACGACCTCGCCCGCGAGGATGCGGGGCAGGTGGCACGCCTTCTGCTCGTCGCTTCCGCGCGTGATCAACGTCGGCCCGGCGTGGTTGATCCCGACGAAGCAGCTGCCGATGTAGGGCGCATCGGCGTGCGCGTACTCTTCGTGCCAGATCATCTGCTGGATCAGCGAGAGTCCGCGCCCGCCATACTCCTTCGGCCACGAAACGCCGGCCCAGCCCCCGTCGAACTGGGCCCTCTGCCAGGCGAGATCGAAGGGGCGAGCTTCCGCCTCGGTCGGCGGGCGCGGCTCCTTCGGCGCGTTCTCGTGCAGCCAGGTCCGCACTTCGTCGCGGAACCGTCGCTCTTCCGGCGTGACGTCGAGATCCATCGGGTGCCTACGTCTGTGCCGGCGCCGCGAGAATGCGGCGCAGATGGTGCCGGGATCCGCCCGCGATCGCGCGCAGCACATGCGCGCGCTTGACCAGCAGGTGGGCATCGTATTCGGTCGTGAATCCGTAACCGCCGTGGACCTGGAGGTTCGCGGCCGCGTTCTCCTGTGCCGCCTCGCCCGCGAGATGCTTCGCGGCCGAGACCTGGAAGGCGGCATCCTCCCGCCCGTCGCGCAGCGCGAGCGCCGCATGGCACGTCTGGCTCCAGGAGGCCTCGCAGCGCACAGCCATGTCGGCGCACGGGTGCTTGACGGCCTGGAAGATTCCGATGGGCTTCCCGAACTGGAAGCGCTCCCGCGCGTAGGCCGCGCCCTGGTCGCGCGCGGATTCTGCCAACCCGCTCAGCATCGACGCCGCGAGCACGGCCGCGCGCTCCACGAGGGCGTCCTCGGGCCCGACCCGGGCGAGGGGCGCGGCGCCCTCGAACGCGACGTGCGCGAGATCCGTGAATTCGTCGAGACAGGGATGTTCCTCGGCGCGGCTGGCGCGCGGGTCGAGCAGGACGGCCCCCGACTCGTCCGCCGCGATCCAGCAATCGGCGTCGCGCCCGTCGAAGACCTGGAAGCGGCCCTCGACGGAGCGGTTGGCGATCGAAACCGCCCCGATCGGTTCGGCCCAACCTGCGCGTTCCGCGCCCGCCACCAAAGCCTCGGCGCGGACCGGGTCGCCGCCCGCGGCTGCGACCCGGGTCGCCAGCACCGTTGCGAGCAGCTGGACGGAGCCGACGCGGCGCCCGATCTCCCGGAACAACAGCACCTCTTCCGCGAGGCTGGAGCCGATTCCGCCCAGATCCTCCGGGAGTCCCAGGCCGAACCAGCCGAGCTCCCCCATCTGGCGGAGGAGCGCGTCATCGGGACGCGCCGCGGGCCGGCCACCCTCGCGCAGCCGGCCGATCGGCATCGCATCGTCGAGGAACGTCGCGGTCGCGTCGATGATCTCTTGCTGGGCCTCGTCGGGAAGGAGATCCATCCGCTGCTACTCCGGCCTCTTCGGGATCGTGTCCCGCACGGTTTCGAACTCGGGCATGACGACGTTGCGACGCAGCCAGTTGGCGCCGTCGAGCACCAGCGTGTGGCCGGTGAGATAGGCCGCGAACGGCGAGCACAGGTAGGTCGCCGCCCAGCCGAGCTCGCGGAGCCGGCCGACGCGACCGCCCGGAATCCGCCGGGCCTTCTCCTCTTCGGTCTGTCCGACCCGGACCGCCTTCAGTGCGGCGGGATGATCGTCGTGCGGAAAGAGCCCGGGCACGATCCCGTTGACACGAATGTCGTCCGGCGCCCACTCGACCGCCTGCGACATCGTGAGGCTCCAGACGCCGGCCTTCGCCGCGGCCGAGTGCGCGTGTCCGGGTCCGCCCGTCCACGCGTAGGTGGCGCCGATGTTGACGATCGAGCCGCCCTCCCGGGCCGCGATGCGGCGGCGCGCGAACTCGGTCGAGCAGTGGAACGTGCCGTCGAGCACGATGCTCGTGACCGCGCGCCAGGCACCGGGCGACATCGCCTCGGAGGCTGCCGGAAAGTTTCCGGCCGCGTTGTTGATCAGGTGCGTCACCGGCCCGAGTTCGCTCTCGATCCGTTCGAAGCCCGCGGCCACCGCCGCCGGGTCGCGCACGTCGAGCGCGATCCCGAGCCCGCGTCCGCCCGCTTCTTCGACCGTGGCCACCCCGTTCGCGCGGTGCTTCTCGTCCCGGCTCGCGATCGCGACGCTGGCGCCGAGCCGCGCGAACTCGGCCGCGATCGCGCGCCCGATTCCGGTGCCGCCACCGGTCACCACCACGACGTCGTTCGCGAAGGTCTCGTCCGGCAGCATCGACGTGCCGGGTTCGGGCGGCTCGCGGAGCGCCATCTACTTCCCCTTGTACTTCGGCGGACGCTTCTCACGGATCGCGACCCGCGCCTCCCGGTAGTCCTCGCTCTTGAACAGCGTCGTCTGCGCCAGCAGCTCCTCGCGGATTCCGCGGCGCACCGTCTCGCCCCAGACCTGGTCGACGAGCTGCTTGGCCATCGCGATTGCGAGCGGTGGGCCCGCGGCCAGCTGCTTCGCGATCCGCAGGGCTTCCGCGTCGAGGGCTTCGGGCTCGACGACCCAGTCGACGAGGCCCCAGGCGAGCGCCTGCTCGGCCTCCACGGCCTCGCCGGTCATGACCAGGTACTTCGTCTTCGACGGGCCGATCAGGGTCGTCAGCAGCTGCGTTCCGCCCGTATCCGGCAGGATGCCGAACGTCACCTCGGGCAGGCGCATGCACACGTCGCGGGCGGCGACACGCATGTCGGCCGCGAGCGCGATCTCCAGGCCGCCTCCGATCACGTGGCCGCGGAGTGCGGCGACCACGGGTTTCGGCGAGTCCAGCATCTCCAGGCGGCCGTCCTGCGCGCGGCGCACGAACTCGAAGTCGCTCTCGTCGCGGGCCCGCTCCCCGAGCACGGTCGTGTCGCGGCCCGAGCAGAACGACGATCCCTCGCCGCGCAACAACACGCAGCGGACATCGGGCGCCCGGTAGGCCCAGGCGAGGGCCTCGCGCAACGCGACACCGGACGCGTCGTCCATCGCATTGTGCTTTTCCGGGCGGTTCAGGGAGATCACCCCGACCCCGTCCTCGAGCCGATGGCGCACGCGATCGCTCACCTCGGGCCTCCCGCTGGTCGGGCGAGTATAGATGCGATCGTTTCATATAGTCAAATGAGTTAGATGATGGGGTACCCTGGGAGCGGGCGGAAGAACTCCCCGGCGCCCTACCCTGGGGACCCCATGGAATACGAAACCATCCAGTACGAGACCCCGGGCCCGGATCGCGTCGCCACGATCACGATCGACCGTCCGGATGCGATGAACTCGTTCAACCAGCGCATGCTGGACGAGTTCAAGGACGTCTGGCACCGCGTCAACTACGACGACGACGTGAACGCGATCGTGCTGCGCGCGGCACCCGGTCGCGCATTCTGCACCGGGGTCGACGTCAAGCAGGGCTACGACTACGCGAGGCAGGAGATCCCGTTCCACCGGCGCGATCCGGGCGAGTGGCTCGGCCCCAAGCAGAACAAGCTGTGGAAGCCCGTCGTCTGCGCCGTCCACGGCATGGCCGCGGGCGGCGCCTTCTACTGGATCAACGAGAGCGACATCGTGATCTGTTCGGAGGACGCGCAGTTCTTCGACCCGCACGTGACGTTCGGCCAGACCGCGGCCTGCGAGCCGGTCGGGTTGGCGCGCCGCATCCCGATCGGAGAGGTCCTGCGCATCACGCTGATGGGGAACGACGAACGCGTCTCGGCGGAAACCGCACTGCGGATCGGCCTCGTCAGCGAGATCGTCCCGAACGACGAGCTCTGGAAGCGCGCCCACGAGATCGCCGCGATCGTCGCGGCGAAACCGTCTGCAGCGACCCAGGGCAGCGTGCGCGCGATCTGGGACTCCCTTGACATGGGCCTGCGCGCGGCCCAGAACTTCGCGATGCCCTACACGCAGCTGGGAAACCCGGTGGGACGGATCGACCGGGCGACCGCGCCGAAGGCCAAACCGCGAATTCGCTAGCCGCCCGCGGGCGGGCCCGGAGGCCGCATGGACCTCGGAGTGCGCGACCACGCCATCGTCCTGCTGGGCGGCAGCCAGGGCATGGGCCTCGCGGCCGCAGAAGTCCTCGCCGCCGACGGCGCCCGGCTGGCCATCCTCGGTGCCGATCCGCAACGGTCGGTCGCGGCCGCGAAGACGCTCGCCGCGCGCTACGGCGTCGAGGCGCTCGGGCTGCCGCTTGCGGCCAACGACGCCGCCACCCTCGACGCAGCGATCGAACGGGCCGCGGCGGCCCTCGGCCCGCTGCGCGGATTCGCCGCGATCGCGGGCCCGATGGGGCCGCGCGGCGACTTCCTGTCGCTCGACGACGACGCGTGGGAGGAGCACTTCCAGACGCAGTTGATGCTCTGCGTGCGCGGCTGCCGCGCGGCACTGCCGCACCTGATCGCGTCCGGCGGCGGCCGGATCGTCACCCTCGCCGCGTACTCGGTGCGGGCGCCGAAGGACATCCTCGCCCCCTACGGCGCGATGAAGAGCGGGATCGTCAACCTCACCAAGAACCTCTCCAAGAGCTACGGCGACCGCGGGATCCGCGCCAACTGCGTATGCCCCGGCTTCATCGAGACACACGCGCTGGCCGATGCGCGCGCCGCCGCGGAGTCGCGCTTCGGGGACGAGGACGGCGACGCGCTCTACCGCGCGGCCGAGTCCGACTGGGGCATGAAGATCGCGTTGCGCCGCGTCGGCCGGCCACACGAGGTCGGCGAACTCATCGCGTTCCTGCTCTCCGAGCGCGCGGCCTACCTCACCGGCGCCACGATCAACGTCGACGGGGGCACCGACTTCTAGCGGCGACGAACGTGGCTCGCCTGGCTTCTGAGACGCTCGCGAAGCTCGAACTTCTTGACCTTCCCGGCCGCAGTGCGCGGGAAGTCGGCGACCGGGATCAACCGCTCCGGCGTCTTCTGTCTCGCCACGCCCTCCTTCTCGAAGTGGCGGGCCACCTCGTCGCGCTCGAGCCCGCGTCCCTCCCGCAGGATCACGTAGGCGCAGACGCGCTCGCCGTAGCGCTCGTCCGGCATCCCGACCACGGCCGCTTCCACCACGGCCGGATGCCGCGCGAGCACGTCCTCCACTTCCTTCGATGCGATGTTCTCGCCCGCGCGGATGATCACGTCCTTCTTGCGGTCCGTGATCCGCAGGTAGCCTTCGGGATCGACGGCGCCGATGTCGCCGGTCAGGAACCAACCGCCGGGCAGGAACGACGCCTCGTTCAGCGCTTCGTCCCGGTATCCCACGAAGAGTTCGGGGGCGCGGCTGGCGATCTCGCCGGGTCGTCCGGGAGCCACGTCCCGTCCCTCGTCGTCCAGGATCCGGATCTCGTTGTGGGGGAGGAGCCGGCCGTCGGTCCCGGCCCGCTTCTCGAGCGGGTCGTCGGGACTGCCGGACGTGATCGTCGGGTGTTCGCTCGAACCGTAGGCCCGATAGGTCGGGAGCCCGAAGCCGTCCGCCCGCTCGACCAGGGACGCGGGCACGCTCGCGGCCCCGGTCATGTAGCCGCGGAGGGAGGAGAGGTCGCTGCCATGGGCCTCGGCGGCGTCCAGCAACGTGGCGAGGTGGAAGGGGGTTCCCGCGGTGCTCGTGACCTGGTGCTCCTCCACGAGACGTGCGGCATCGACGGCGCTCCACTGGTCCATCAGCACGCTCGCGGCGCCGTGGACGTAGAGCCGCGCCATCCCCAGCACGCCCGCGATGTGGCCCGCGGGAAACGCGGAGAGGTTCACCCCAGGGCCGCGCGCATCCGGCGTCTGGCGGATCGCGCGTACCTCGGCGAGCAGCGAGTTGTGCGAGTGCTGGACCCCCTTCGGATCCGCGGTGGTTCCCGACGTGTAGACCAGCAGGCAGACGTCGTCCGGATCCACCGCGGGAGGCGAGAAATCCGTCGTGGCCCGCGCCTCCAGCGCCCGCCAGGACAACGTGTCCGGGGAGGTGTCATCGCCGATCACGATCACGTGTTCGAGGTTCGGCAGCGCGCTGCGGTCCAGCCGCTCGACCCGCTCCAGGTAGTCGATGTGGCGCCACCGATCGGGACAGACGAAGGCGCGCGCGCCCGACTGCTCCAGGAGGAAGCCGACCTCGGCGGGCCCGTAGATGTGGATCACCGGGAGGAGGACGACACCCAACGTCGCTGCGGCCTGGAACGCCAGCGCTCCCTCGAGCCAGTTCGGTACCTGGACCGCGACGACGTCGCCGGGGCCGAGACCCAGCCCGTGCAACGACCCGGCGAGGCCGAGGCTCCGATTCCTCAACTCGGCCAACGTCGCCACCGCCGGATGCTCGTCGGAGTGGAAGACCATGCGCACCCGCGGATGCGCGGCTGCGCCATCGCGCATCTCGTCGGCCAGCGTGCGGCGCTGGTAGACGCCCTCCGCATACCATCGCTGCTTCAGCGCCGCGAGGTCCGCCCTCCAGTGCTCGTTCCCGCTCACGGCACCCGATCCGCCCCGCGGCCGCACGACCGCGGACGAGCACCCGATGATCCGGCGCGATCAGCCGGACCACGGCCCGACGCACCGGGGCGCCGTGCATCGGGCTGCGGCCCCCGCACCATCACAGCGCCGCGCCGATTCCGCCGTCCACCGCGAGCGCGTGCCCGGTGACGAAGGACGACGCGTCGGAGCAGAGCCACAGGACCGCCTCGGCGACCTCTCGGGGCTCGCCGATCCTGTCCATCGGGTGCTTCGAACGGAAGATCCCCTCGAACGCGGGTTCGAGCCGGATCGCACGCTCGACCATGGCCGTGCGAATCACGCCCGGACACACGGCGTTGACCCGGATCCCCTTGCGCGCGTACTGGATCGCGGCCGTCCGCGTCAGTCCGATCGCGCCGTGCTTGCTCGCGACGTAGGACGGGTACGCGATGTGGTCG
>Ga0114931_10001867_pt1 | contig 26824 bp, 22 predicted proteins | sample 2SBtaG_FD_89579 | JGI IMG/M metagenome (GOLD analysis project Ga0114931, IMG submission 89579) | Deep subsurface microbial communities from Kolumbo volcano to uncover new lineages of life (NeLLi) - 2SBTROV14_V59a metaG | ecosystem: Environmental > Aquatic > Marine > Volcanic | place: Kolumbo... | reverse complement strand
TCGTCTTTAACAATATTTATAGCTTTTATACCGCCTTTACGTACATTGCCATATGCTGAAAGTACGGTTTTCTTAATCGTTCCTTTTAGCGTTGCCATTATAATGTTTTGTTCATCCGTAAAATCTTTAACGGCTACAAAAGCGGTTATATTTTCTTCTTTATCTTTTTGAATTATATTTTGAATTGCCCTGCCTCTCGCAGTTCTTCCTGCTTCCGGTATTTCATAAACTTTAAGCCAATAGCATTTGCCCTTATCTGTAAAGATTAATATGTAATGGTGTGTTGATGCAACAAACATATGTTCAATAAAATCTTCATTTTTTGTCCCGGCGCCTGTTACTCCTTTGCCGCCTCTTCCCTGTTTTCTATACCCGCTTGCAGGAAATCTTTTTATAAATCCGCTGTGAGAAATTGTTACAACAACATCTTCTTCGGCAATCATATCTTCTAAAGAAAATTCTTCATAGTTTTTTACAACTTCTGTTCTTCTTTCATCTCCATACTTATCTTTTATTTCTTTAAGTTCATCAGTTATTATTAAAAATCTTCTTTCTTCATTAGAAAGGATCCCTTTTAATCTTTCGATTAATTGAATAACTTCTTTGTATTCCGTTTCTATTTTTTCTCTTTCTAATCCTGTTAATCTTTGCAATCTCATTTCCAAAATAGCTTTAGCTTGAATATCGCTTAACTTGAATTTTTTCATCAAGTTGTTTTTAGCGGTTTCAGCATCTTTAGATTTTTTAATTGTTGCTATTACTTCATCAATATTATCAAGGGCTATTATATAACCTTCTAAAATATGTGCTCTTTTTTCAGCTGAGTCTAATTCATATTTAGTTCTTCTAATCAACACTTCCATTCTGTGGTCTATAAAGTGCTGCATCATTTGTTTTAAGTTTAGTGTTTGAGGTCTTCCTTTTACCAACGCTAGCATAATTATGCCAAATGTATTCTGCATCTGTGTGTGTTTAAATAACTGATTTAAAACTACAGGCGGTTGTGCATCTCGCTTTAATTCTATCACTATTCTCATTCCGTCTCTGTCCGACTCATCTCTTAAATTAGAAATTTCAGTTAATTTTCCTGAACGAACGAGAATGGCAATTTTTTCAATTAAATTTGCTTTGTTAACTTGATAAGGAAGTTCTGTTACAACAATGTTTTCTCTTCCGTTTTTTAATGATTCAATATTTGCCCTTGCGCGTATTTTTAAAATACCTCTACCTGTAGTATAGGCAGATTTAACTCCCTCATAACCATATATTATTCCTCCGGTTGGAAAGTCCGGAGCTAAAACAAGTTTCATTAATTGTTCAGAAGTAGATTCCGGTTTTTTTATTAAAGCAATTAGTCCATTAATTATTTCAGTTAAATTATGTGGTGGTATGTTTGTTGACATACCTACGGCAATACCACTTGAACCGTTCACTAAAAGGGCGGGAACATAAGATGGTAAAACAGTTGGTTCCTGTAAAGAGTCATCAAAGTTTGGAATAAAATCAACTGTGTTTTTGTCCAAATCTTTTAACATCTCATTTGTAATATTTGCCATTCTTGCTTCGGTATAACGCATGGCAGCCGGAGAATCACCGTCTACCGAGCCAAAATTTCCTTGTCCCTCAACAAGAGGATAACGAAGAGAAAATTCTTGCACCATTCTAACCATTGAATCATAAACAGCCGTGTCACCGTGTGGATGATATTTACCAAGCACCTCACCGACTATTCTTGCTGATTTTTTATATGCCTTATTATGTGTTACACCAAGTTCTTTCATTCCAAAAAGAACTCTTCTATGAACAGGTTTTAATCCATCTCTTACATCTGGTAAAGCACGTGATACTATTACGGACATTGAGTAATCTATATAAGAAGATTTCATTTCATCTTCTAATGAAACAGGTATTATTTTTTCAAAAATTGTTGCCATATTCTTTTGTGTTTAGGTTTAATTGTTTTATATATCTAAATTTCTTACATATTTAGCGTTTTTTTCTATAAATTCCCTTCTTGGTTCAACTGCATCACCCATAAGGGTTTCAAATATTTTATCTGCAGATGCTGCACTTTCTAAATTAACTTGAAGCACTGTTCTTGTTTCAGGATTCATTGTTGTGTCCCAAAGTTGTATCGGATTCATTTCACCAAGACCTTTATATCTAGATATTGTTACGCCTTTTGTTTTTTTCTCTTCTCCTTCTTTTAATTTTAATTCTTCTTCGTTGCTTTTACCGTTAACTTTAAGTCTCTTTAAAATTTCATCTCTCTCTTTTTCATCAAAGGCATAATGTTCCTGTTTGCCCTTTTTTATTTTATAAAGGGGTGGTTGAGCTATGTAAATTTTACCGGAAGAAACAAGTTCTTTCATATGTCTATAGAAAAATGTTAACAGTAATGTTCTTATATGACTTCCGTCTACATCTGCATCTGTCATTAATATAATTTTTCCATATCTTGATTTAGTTTCATCAAAATCAACACCAAAGCCTGCGCCAACAGCAGATATAATTGCTTTAATTTCATTGTTTTCTAATATCTTATTTAATTTTGCTTTTTCAACATTTAATATTTTACCTTTAAGGGGAAGTATTGCCTGAAATCTTCTGTCCCTTCCCTGTTTAGCAGAACCACCGGCAGAGTCACCTTCAACAATGTAAATTTCGCAGTGTTCAGGGTCTGTAATAGAGCAATCAGCAAGCTTTCCTGGTAGATTCATATTATCTAATGCATTCTTTCTTCTTGCAAGCTCACGTGCTTTTCTGGCAGCATTACGCGCTTCTGCAGCTCTTGTACATTTTTCTATTATCTTTTTTCCTACAGATGGATTTTCCTCTAAAAACTCACCAAGTTTTTCACCAACCATTGTTTCAACAATTGATTTTGTTTCACTGTTTCCAAGTTTAGTTTTTGTTTGTCCTTCAAACTGTGGTTCGGGAACCTTAACAGAAATAACAGCCGTCAAACCTTCTCTAAAATCATCACCTGTTAATGTTATTTTTCCTTCCTTAATTAATCCGTTTTTATAACCATAATTGTTTAATGTTCTTGTTAATGCTGTTTTAAATCCAACTAAATGTGTGCCACCTTCGTGAGTGTTAATATTATTCACATAAGAAAAAATGTTTTCTGAGTATACGTCTGTATATTGAAATGATATTTCAACGGGTGTTTCTTCTTTTATTCCTTCTATATAAACAGGTTTATGTAAAGCTGTTCTCGTATTATTTAAATATTTTACAAATTCGATTATTCCGCCTTTAAAATGAAAAGTTTCTTCTTCTCCACCGTTTCGTGTATCAATTATCTGAATTGATATGTTTTTATTTAAATATGCCAGTTCCCTCATTCTTGCAGTAATTGTATCAAATTTAAATTGTGAGACTTTAAATATTTCACTATCAGGTAAAAAGGTTACTTTTGTTCCTGTATCGTTTTTCTTTACTGTACCAATTTCTTTTACTTTACCTAAAGGTATGCCTTTTTTATATTCCTGGAAATAACATTTGCCGTCTCGTTTAACCTTTACTTTTAACCACTCCGATAAAGCATTTACAACAGATACACCAACGCCGTGTAACCCGCCTGAAACCTTATAAGAGTTTTTATCAAATTTTCCTCCCGCATGAAGAACAGTCATTACAACTTCTAACGCAGATTTTTTTTCTTCAGGGTGTATGTCTATCGGTATTCCTCTTCCATTATCTTCTATAGTTACACTTTCATCTTTATTTATTGTTATTATAACTTTATCTGCATAACCGGCTAATGCTTCATCAATACTATTATCAACAACTTCGTTTATTAAATGATGAAAGCCCCTTGAGCTTACATCTCCGATGTACATTGCAGGTCTTTTTCTTACTGCCTCTAAACCCTTTAATACATTAATGTTTTTTGCATTATAGTTGTTTTCTTGTTTTGTCATCCTTTGTCCGTTATTTTGTCAATTTTTTATTAAATAAATTTTATCCATTTTATTCTTTCAGAGTTAAAATGTTTATTAATTTTTTCTACTATTTCATTTTCTTTAAATTTTAATTCATTTCTCCAAACTGGGTTTTCAACTTTTAAATACAGACTTTTTTTTTCTACTTTAATTGGTACAACTGTTTTCTTAAATTCAGGAAATATTAAAAAAAAGTCTGTAACCACCGTTGTTGCATTTACTACATTTCTTAACATCCTCAATTTTGGTTCTTTTTCAAACACCTCTTTCAGACTTTTAAATTTATCATGCATATTCAACAACGCCTTCTCTAACTTTTATTATAACATCCTCTTTGTTTCTATCAAGATAAGAAAAATCAGCCAGGTCGGTAACGGTTACAAACGCTTGTCCAATTTTTCTTAAGTAATTACTTATTTTTTGTGCTCTTTTAGAATCAAGTTTTCCAAAAACATCATCTAATAAAAACAAAGGTGTTTTTCCTGTTAATTGTTTTAAATAAAAAAACTCTGCAAATCTTAGTGCAATTTGAAATGTTTTATGTTGCCCTTGCGATCCATATTTTTTTAAGTCTATTTTATCAATTTTAAAAATAAGATCGTCTTTATGTGGTCCAACAAGATTTACAGCTCTTCTAATTTCATCTTCTCTTTTCTTTATTAAAAGATTTCTAAAATTATCTTCAATGTTTTTCTCTTTAATTGTATCTGTTTCTAAAAAAGAATATAAAATATCCGGCTTTTCTTCTTTTTCCATTATTTCGAAATAAGCTTTTTCTACAAAAAACTTAAACTCCTTAATAAATTGTTTTCTTTTTTCTATTAAGTAAATACCAGTTTGAATTAATTTTTCGGTCCATGCATCTAATTCTTCTTTTAATTGATAAGAGTTCTTTTCTCTTAATAAAAAAAGAAGGGCGGCTCTCTGTTTAAGTATTTTATTATAATCTAAAAGGTTCTTCAGATATGTATCACTTGCTTGGGATAAAATAGAATCTATAAATTTTCTTCTATCCCCCGGATATCCTTTTGTTATAGATAAATCAGTAGGTATTAAGGTAACTATTGGAAAACTTCCAATTATGTCAACCGGGCGTGATATTTTTTTTTCATTTTTAAAGTAATATTTTTTGTTTTCATCCATTGAATAAATAACTTTTATTTTATTTTCAGTTAAACCCATAATAGTGCCTTCCACTTCAAAAAATCTTTCACCAAATTTTACCGCTTCATTATCTGTTCTTGTATTAAAGTTTCTGTTAGTACATAAATAATAAATTGATTCTAAAATGGTTGTTTTTCCTGCACCGTTAGGACCAACTATAAAGTTTAATTTATTAGATAATTTTAGGGATGCATCAAAGTGTTTTCTAAAGTTTTTTAAATGAATGGTTAATAAAATCATTCTACCCATTTAATCGAACAGGCATAAGTAAAAGCATAAGTTCTTCATCTTCTTTTTTGTTAGTTGGTTCAATTATACATGCCTTTGTTGGTGTATGAAGTTTAAAAACTATCTCTTCATCATTTAAGTGATTAAGAATATCTAAAACATAAGCCGTGTTAAACCCTATATCCATTGGGTCGCCATTGTATTCACATTTTATCTGCTCTTTTGCACTTGATCCGCTATCAATATCTTCTGCCTCTATAACTAAGCTGTTTTCTTTAATAGAAAACTTAACTTGTTTTGTGTTTGTAGTTGAAAACAAACTCATTCTTCTAACAGAGGAAAGAATTTCGCTTTTATTTATTTTTAATTCTGTTTCGTTTTCAAGAGGAATAACGCTATTATATGCAGGATATTTTTCCGCTATCAATCGAGAAATAAAAACAACATCATCTATTGAAAAAGAAATATTAGTTTTACTAAATGTTGTTTTTATTTCATTCTCCGTTAAGAGTTTTGACAAAACATTTATTGCTCTTTCTGGAATTATAACTTGTTCTTTTTCCGGTTTTTTTATTTTTTTGTTCGTGTACTTTACTAACCTATGACCATCTGTTGTAACAAAATTTAGTCCTTCATTTGTAAATTCTAAAAGAGTGCCTGTCATAGCTGGACGCATCTCTTCTTTACTCATTGCAAAAGATGTTAGGTCAATCGCTTTTTTAAGTGCTTTTCCATTAATAATAATTTGATTTTCTTCTATAACCTTGGGAATTGGTGGAAATTCTTCCGGTGAAGAATAACCTATATTATATATCCCGTTATCTGTTGTTAGTTTTAATTTTGAGTTTGCTTCTGTTTCAAATTTTATTTGCGTGTCATTAAGTGTTCTAACTACATCATACAAAAGATGGGCGGGAACAACTATTTTTATTTCTTCTTCAGTTTTTATTTGTATAGACGAACGTAATGAAATTTCTAAATCCGTAGAAAAGACTGTTAGATTTCCTTCCTCTATTTTAAATAAAAAATTCTCTAAAATAGCCATTGGTGTTCTTGTTGGTACAGCAGGTATTACCTTTGATAAGAGCTTTTCTAACTCTTTACTATTTAAATTAAACTCCATTAATGATGCTCCTTTTAAACAAATAAATTTACAAAAATTTAACTATAATCTCAATCAAAGATTCGTAAATATAAGCCCTTTTTTTTCAAAAAATCAGTTTTTTTTTGCTTTGTTTTAGGGACTTGTGGGTATGCTTTGGTCATCACTTGAAGACAAAGTGGCGCTAAGTGTAAAAACACCATTTAGCAACGTACTTGTGTAGAGTACAAGAACTTTTGTCTCTGCTTTTATGCTAACAGAACCAGAAACATCCCCAAATGTTGATGAAGTGTTTGCCCCAACCGGCATAGAAAAACTTGTCGCATAGGTATACGTTCCTTTCGGTATTTCTCTAACATCTACTTTTTGACCAACAGCTATCTTTATATCCTGACCTCTAAAGTTAACTATTAAATCTGTGTCTGATAAATTATTAAAAGATATTCTGTTGTCAACAGTTGTTTTACATCCTTGAAAGGATATAATTATTAAATAAAACAGAAAAAGAAAAAGAATTTGTTTTTTCATTAAACTTTTATAAAATGATATGTATACTATAGTTCAACTAACAAAAAAATATAAACAGAATCAATAATAATAAAGATTTATTAACAACATTAATTAATATATAATATATATTTAAATAAATTAATAATTATAATAAAGAAGTTAATATGTTAATAATAATATAAACTATGATAAAATAATCATTTAATTTATTTTTAGATGTTAGTAAAAAGTTTATAAATTTTTGAAACCATTTTTTTTCTTATAGGTTCCTTTTATTAACAAAAATTAAATAAATATTAACTAGTTGTTAACATTATTAATCGCTGTCTAATTCAATTTTATCTTTTATTTTATAGATAGTTTCTTTTAACTTATTGTCTTTGTTTATACTTTTTTCAATAGATGAACAGGCATGAATTACTGTTGAATGATCTCTTCCACCAAAATGTAACCCAATAGTTTTTAAAGAAGAACGTGTTAGCTCTTTTGAAAGAAACATTGCTATTTGCCTAGCAAGAACAACCTCTTTCAATCTAGTTTTATCTCTTATTTTATCTTCACCAACGTCAAGAAATTTACAAACAGTAGAGGTAATATATTCAATAGTTACATTAACTTGTCTGGTTGTGGCAATTTCTTTTACAGTTGTCTTTACTAAATTAAAATCAATTTCTTTTGAACTTAAAGAAGCATTTGCTAAAAGTTTTATTAAACAACCCTCTAGTTCACGAATATTAGAAACAATATGAGAGGCAATATATTCATATAATTCCGTTGGTAAAGATAAGCCAAAATCAGAGGATTTTCTTTTTAGTATTGCTATTCTTGTTTCAAAATCAGGCGGCTGAATATCTGCAGATAAACCCCATTGAAAACGTGAAATTAATCTTTCATCTAAACCTTTTAAATCTTTTGGTGGTTTATCGCTTGTTAATATAATTTGTTTACCGGATTGATGAAGAGTATTAAAAATATGAAAAAATAAGTCCTGTGTTTTTTCTTTACCAATTAAAAACTGAATATCATCTAAAATTAAAACATCCATGCTTCTATAAAAATTTGAAAATTCGTTTACTTTATTTGATTGAATAGATTCAACAAACTCGATTGTAAAAATATCAGAAGACAGGTAAATGGCTCTCTTGGATGGAAAGTTTTGAATAATTTTATTGCCGATTGCTTGAACAAGGTGGGTTTTTCCTAAACCAACACCCCCGTATACAAACAAAGGATTAAAAGAAGTTCCGCCTGGATTATCACCAATAGCTCCGGCAGCAGCTCTTGCTAATTGATTGCCTTCACCTTTAATAAAGTTATCAAAAGTATATCTCGGATTAATAAATGACTCAAAGTCAGGCTTTTTTGCTTGTTCTATTATTGTTTCATTTTTTTTATCTTTTGGAAGAGTAATAGGCTTAGGTCTTTCATTAGTTTCTTCAGCTATAACATAAGTAAGATTTGCATCAGGCCCGATAATGGAATTGATAGTGGAGTGTATTAATGAATTATAGTGTTCATCTATCCATTCCCAAAAAAACTGACTTGGTAATAAAACTTTTAATGTAGAATTATTAACACCAATAGGTTTTATTGGTAAAAACCAAGTATTATAAGTCATTTGAGAGACATTTTGTTTTATATTAAACAAACATTCTCTCCAAATTTTATCAGATTCTTGAACAGGGTTATTAGATGTTTGAGTTTCAGGCATTAAATTTATCCACAAATTAAAAAAGTACAAAAACAAGAAATTTAACTAAAAACAAAAATAAATTATTCTATTAAAAAACATGCACACAACTTATCCACATTAATTTAAGACAGGTAACCCCTTTCTTAACATAAACATATGCCAGCTTTTATAAAAACATCAAGCTTGTTTTTTTGTCTTTTGTTTTTAAAATTAAAAATTAAAAATGTGAAACGTTTTCACAATAAAAAATTATCAACAAGATATCAACCAAATTGTTTTGGCTCTATAACATGTAAAAGATATGAATAAATTACATAACATTGCAAATTAATTTCAAAAAAAAATAATAAATTTTCTTTTATAAAATCACACAAAAGTTAGTTTATATTTTTTTAAACATTTATTTTCAAAATAAAAAAAAAACCGATTAGAATAAGAAAAAAAGAAAATATAGAAAGTTTAAATAGATATGTAAAAAACCATTGCTGTCCGATAAATTATTCGATTGTCAATGAAACACAACAATTGTTTTATAATCGGTTATACGCAAAATTTTATAGATTTGTTCATGGTTCTTTTGTTTTTTTTGTGAATTACAAATTTAGTCACGGTAAGGGAATTATTCTTTCTGATTTTTTCCTTGTCTTATTTTTTTATTGGACACTAATGGTAAAAAACAAACAAACATTTGCAAACATCCAATAAAAATTTCTTGTTTTTATTACTTTTTTTATATAATTTTATTCTCTTTTGAGAAAAAAGGATTTAAAATGAAAAGAACTTATCAGCCAAGTAACCGTAAAAGAAAAAACAAACATGGCTTTCGTGAAAGAATGAAAAGTGTTGGCGGAAGAAAAGTGCTTGCAAGCAGAAGAAATAAAGGAAGAAAAAAATTAACAGTTAGCGATGAGAATTAATTTCGTTGAAACGGTTCGGGCTTTCTACTGCTGAAAAGCTCAAAAGTAGAAGGGAAATAAAAAGGGTTATTTCATTTGGAATAACAATTTTTTCTACAGATAAAAAAATAAAAGCAATTTATATTGTAGAAAAAGGTTTTGGTGAAGCTATTGTTCAAATAACACCCGCAGTATTTAAAAGACTTGGTTGTGCTGTTTGGAGAAACAGATTAAAAAGATTAATAAGAGAATCTTATAGATTAAACAAAGAGGATCTTGTTATAAAAATCAAACAAAAAAATAAAAAATTAAAAATAATTTTTTCTCCCCAGAACATAAACGAAGAAACAAATAAACAGGTTAAGCTAAAATATATAATGCCTGGCATGTTAGATGTAATAAAAAAAATTAAAGAAAGCATATAAATGAAAAAAATATTTGTTTCTTTAATTAAAATTTATCAAAAATTTATTTCTCCTCTTTTTCCACCATCTTGTAGATATTTTCCAACTTGCTCTGAGTATTCTGTACAAGCAATAAATAAATATGGTGTCGTTAAAGGTTTGATTAAATCAATATGGAGAATACTTAGATGTAATCCCTTTTCTAAAGGTGGTTATGACCCAGTAGATTTACGGAAGAAACATGGATAAAAACACAACAATAGCATTTATATTAATAGGAACTATTTTAGTTGCTTGGCTTTACTTAAACTCGCCAAAACAACCTGTAACACCAAAAACAACAAAGGCAAACAAATCGCTTGTTAATAAGGATTCATTAAAAACAAAAAAAATTGAAAAAACAAAAGTAGAAAAGAAAAAACCTTTAACACCTGAAAAAATTAAATCAAAAAAGCCGACTTCCTATGGTAAGTATTTTACCTTTTCTGAAAAGAAAGGCAAAAAGATAACTATTGAAAACAATCTAGTAAAAATGATATTTTCTACAAAGGGCGGAAACATTGTAAGATATTATCTAAAGAAATATAACAATTGGTATTCAGCAGGAGCAGAAAAAGACAAAAAAATTGAAAAGACAAAGGTTCAATTAATAAATTATAAAAAAGGGGGCTCATTAAACTTGTCATTTATTTCTGAAGATGGTAAGGCAATTAATACCGCTAATCTTCTTTTTAAAAATGATAATGAAAAAACATCATATAAAATTTTCGGGAAAGATTCTTTATCAGTTACTTTTGTTTATGGTAAAGATCAAGCACACTACATTAAAAAAGTATATACTCTTTATGGAGATAAATATAATATTAAAACAAGCATAAAGCTTGGTGGAATGAATGGTTATATAAGTAATAACTCTTACAATTTAGTATGGAACAACGGTATAAGATTTGTTGAGTATAATTCAGAAGATGAGGCAAATTATTCAAACGCAAGCGTATATTCAGGGGGAGAAAAAACTACTATAGACGCATCTAAAATAGGAGAGGTAGAAGATAAAGAATTTAACGGAAGTATAAATTGGGTTGATATAAGAAATAAATATTTTGCTGCTATTATTATACCTGATAACCCATCTTCTGTTGATGGTGCTTATTTAAGAGGAACAAGAGTAGCACTACCACATAATGGTGCAAATGAGTTGTATAGCGCACAACTAACAATACCATTTAATAACTTAGATTATGAAGAAAATAACTTTAATGTTTATATCGGTCCTGTAGACTATGATATATTAAAAAAATATAATAGAGAACTACAAACCATTGTAGATTTTGGAAGTTTTTTCGGATTAAAAATAATTGTTCGCCCGATAGCAGAATATATTCTTTTACCCCTTTTTAATTTTTTACACAGCTTTATTCCTAACTATGGTTTTGTAATAGTTTTATTTTCTATAATTATAAAGCTTGTTCTATATCCCCTTACAAAACAAAGTTTTCAATCAATGAAAAAAATGCAGCTTCTTCAGCCTAAAATAAAAGAGCTGAAAGAAAAGTACGGAGACGATAAGCAAAAAATTAGTAAAGAAACAATGAAGATGTATTCAACCTACGGAGTAAATCCAGCAGGCGGATGTTTACCATTGCTTTTACAAATGCCTATTTTTATAGCGCTTTGGGGGTTATTTAAATCAGCTATTGAATTAAGACAACAACCCTTCTTCGGGTGGATAACAGACCTTTCAAGCCCTGATATTATTTATAAATTATCATTTAAACTTCCTATAATAGGTATAAACGAAATAAGTGGTTTAGCAATTTTAATGGGAGTAACAACTTTTTTTCAACAGAAAATGAGTGTTAAAGATCCCAATCAAAAAGCAATTGTTTATATAATGCCTGTATTTTTAACATTGATGTTCATGAGTTTTCCTTCAGGGTTAAACCTTTATTATTTCTTATTTAATGTTTTATCAATAGGACAGCAATACATTATTAACCACCAACACGATGGGGCAGAGTTAGTACCTGTTAAAAAGAATAAAAGAAAATCCGGTGGGTTTATGGCAAAAATGATGGAAGCAGCTGAAGAAAAACAAAAACAACAAAAAAGTCATTCAAAGAAAAAAAGATAGAAAAGATATTTTTATGTTTGTTACGCACTTATAATAAATTATTTTAATAAGTGCTTAATTTTTATCTTTTTTATGATCAACCCAAAAAAAATATTTTCATTTCTATTATTGTTTACATTATTATTTAATGCTCAAACAATATTTTCTCAAAATATAACCCTTGAAGTAAAAACAGAAATTAAAAAATTACCATTTGGATTAGAAGAAAGAATACCTTTAAATATGCCCAAAATAGGTCTTGTGTTGTCAGGGGGTGGTGCAAGGGGATTTGCACAAATAGGTGTCTTAAAGGCTTTACAGGAAGAAGGAATTAATATTGATATAATTACTGCAACCAGTATGGGTAGTATTGTTGGGGGGTTATATTCTTTGGGTTATAGTATTGACGAGATAGACTCAATAGCAAAAAACACTAATTGGGATGACCTTTTAACACTTAAAAGGAAATCTAACAGAAGGGATTTATATTTAAATCAAAAAATAAGTGAAGACAAAGCTATTTTTAGTTTAAGACTTGACGGGTTAAAACCGGTTATACCAACATCTCTGAACAACGGAGAGAAAATTTCTAATTATTTAAATCTTCTTTCACTAAAAGCGCCTCTTCATGTTGATAAATCTTTTGACGATCTAGTTACAAAATATAGAGCGGTTTGTACTGATTTAATTACCGGAAGGCCTGTTATTCTTAATTCCGGTTCTATAAGTCAGGCAATGCGTGCAAGTGCAAGTGTATCTTTTTTGTTATCACCAATTAAACAAGATACTTTGTTGTTAGTAGATGGAGGTCTTGTAGCAAACATTCCGGTAAGTGTGGCTAAATTAATAGGTGCTGATTTTCTTATTGCGGTAAACACCACCAGTAGGCTACATAAAAAAGAAGACTTAGATTTGCCCTGGATTGTTGCAGACCAAGTTGTAAGCATACCAATAAAAATATTAAATAATGAACAATTAAAAAAAGCAAATGTTGTTATTACACCACAATTAAATAATCACTTATCCACAGATTTTAATAACATTAATTCAATTATAAATACCGGGTATAAACTTGCTGAAAAAAAAATAAAAGGGTTAAAAAATCATTTAGACTCTTTATCGGCAGAAAGTAGAATTGAGAAACTTGTTTTTTTTAAAAATCTTTCAACAAAAAAAAAACAAACTAATTTAGAAAAACAATTTTTTAACAAGTTACAAGAAAAAGAAAAATTTTCTAATTTAGATTTAATGCTTTATTTAGACTCTCTTTTTTCTACAGGTAATTACAAAAATGTTAAAGCTGAAATTAAATCATCAAAAAAGAACAAAACAGAGTTAAAAATAATAACCGAGAAAAACACAACATTAAAAAATATTGCTGTTACAGGTGGGGAGGAATCAGACTATAAATATATTAGACATACACTTTCCAAACTGTTAGGAGAGCCATACAATGCTAAAAAGCTTCTTTCTAAGTTGATAGAGATAATAAATAATTATAGAAAAAAAGGTCTCATTTTTAAAGAGATTAAAGACGTTCATTTTAATAAAGAGAATGGATACCTTTACTTAAAAATAGATGAAGGTAAAATATCTAATTTTAAAATTACAGGTAAAACAAAAACAAATAAAAATATAGTTTTAAGAGAGTTTGAGTTAGATAAAAATGGGAATTTAACTTTTGAAGAGTTGGAAAGAGGACTTAATAATTTAAGGAATACAAACTTATTTAAAAACATAGTAATTACTCACAATCATTTTAATAACAAGAATATTTTAAATATAAAATTAAACGATAAACCAAGTAGTCTTTTAAGGTTTGGTTTTAGGGTTGATAATGAAAACAAATCTCAATTTAGTTTTGATATAAGAGATAATAACTTGTTTGGCACAGGGACAGAATTAGGGCTACTAGTTTCATTAAGTAATAGAATAAAATCCTACATGTTGGAACATAGGGCAAATAGAATATTCAAAACATATTTAACTTATAACATAAACTTGTTTTATAAATTTAATGATATCTTTTCATATAAAGATGATCCCGTCATATCAGAAACAAGATTTTCCAGATCAATTACGGGAGAGTATAGACAAATTTTTTATGGCGGGTCTTTAACAATAGGAACTCAAGTAAAAAAACTTGGTAATTTAACTTTTACAGGAAAATATGAAATTGATGAGATTAAAAATAAATCTGGCAACTCTGTTAAACCAAGCAGGGACAAATTAGTAAGTTTTAAACTACGTTTAATATTTGATACACAGGATAAATATCCATACCCAACAAAAGGTGTCTATTTTAAAGGATATTATGAAACAGGACAATCTATATTAGGTGGTGAGTTAAGTTATGTAAAAGCTGCGTTTGATTATAAAAGCTATTTTTCTTTTGGTGAATCACACACTATATATCCAAGGGTTAAAATAGGGTTTGGCGATAATACCTTGCCGCTAAGCCAGCAATATTCTTTAGGTGGGCAAGCAAGTTTTTTTGGTATGCATGATGATGAATTCAGAGGAAGGCAATTATTTTTAGCATCTTTTGGATATAGATATAAATTACCTTTTAAATTATTTTTTACAACGTATTTAAAATTCAGGTATGACCTTGGATCTGTGTGGGCTTTCCCAAATCAAATAAGGTTTAAAGATTTAAGACAGGGTTTTGGTGCAACAATATCTTTTAGCACACCGATAGGTCCGGCAGATTTTTCAGTTGGAAAAAGCTTTAAGTTTGAAAGAAGTATACCGAATAAACCAATTAGCTGGGGTGACACTCTGTTTTATTTTTCAATTGGATATTATTTTTAAATAAAACTGAAATATTAGGTTAATATAGAGAGAAAGTCTTCAGAGGTTTTAGTTATTATTGCCCTCCGCATGAGGGTTGCTCGCTCAAAGCTTATAATAGTAAAGAAACAATAAATATTGTCATTCTCCAATGAAAAATGAGTAACGAAGCTCGTCTCTCTACAAAAAAAAGATAACAAGTTTATTTTTAGTACGGCATTATTTTTATAGCTTTTAATAAATTAAATTTTGTAAAAAAGGGTAATTCACTTTCAAAAACTACTGTTTTGTTTTTGTCCCAAGTATCTTTTTTTGATTGATTGAATTTATGAACATTTAAAACAGAGAACCGTAAATCTGTTAGATTATCTTTTTCATCAAACAAAATAAAAGCAATAAGGATAGGAATGTTTAATTTTTTACTCCAAAAAAGATAAGAATTAAAAGCGTTTTTATTTATTTTCCAAACAGAGTCTTGTTTACTCTTCCAATCCAATAAAGCTGATTTATTTTTGTACTTTATGATTAGACCAGGTTTGTCTTTTCCCTTTTCCCAAACTCTTCATAGCCAAATCCCTATTGTATTAAAATGTTTTTTCCATGTTTTTCTGCTAAATCTTGAAGCCGATAATTTTTATAAAAATTATTTTTTGTTTTATGTGGTTTAAAATCTAAATTCTTCATAATTATAAACATAAATGATATTTAAACATTTAACAATTTCTTAACAAAGGCTTAACAATTAGGTAACATTAGAAAATTATATTTGGCAGCAACAATACATTAATAATAAATAATAGAGGGTCATATGAAAAAGAGTTTTTTACTTTTGGTGTTTATTACATCTACATTTTTTGCGAACACATTTTTTGCACAGGGTAAATTAAGCGGGTTAATGTTTGGGGATTATTATTATAATGCTTCAAGGGATGGAGCAATAAACTCAATAAAAAATGTTGCTACAAAAGGAGCTCAAGATTTTCAGGCTTTTCAGATAAGAAGAATTTATCTTACTTATGACAATAAAATATCAAATGATTTTAAGGCAAGGGTTAGGTTTGAAATGAGTAACAACGTTTTGGCTGATAATGGGAAATTTTCAGCAAATGTAAAAGATGCATATTTACAATGGAAAGCTTTTGGCAACCAAACTCTTGTTGTGGGTCTACAAGGAACTCCTTCGTTTTCTGTATCAGAAAAATATTGGGGCTATAGGTCTTTGGAAAAAACAATAATGGATTTGAGAAAAATAGAAAGTTCAAGAGATCTTGGAATAGGAATGAAAGGGAAGCTGGATAAAAAAGGTGTTTTTAGCTATAGTGTTTTAATCGGTAACGGCAGCAGTAATAAACCGGAAACAAACAAATATAAAAGATATTATCTGCACGTAAAAATTTCACCAACTAAAAATTTGGCAATAACCCTAAATGGAGATTTTAGCCCTAAGGGAGATATAAACAATCCTTTCTCATCTTCCTTAAACAATAATGTTTCTAACGGAACTTTTACTTCTTCATTCTTTATCGGTTATAAAGCAGGTAAAAAATATACTTTAGGTATTGAAACGTTTATTCAATCGGAAGATAATGGCTTTAATGATGGGACTTCATTGCAAAATAAAAATTCCTTTGGTGTGTCTGTTTTTGGCAATTTAAAATTAAAAAACAATTTACGCCTAGTAGGCCGATATGATTATTTTGATCCCAATACAAATAGATTGTCAAATGGAGATTCAAGAAACTATATTATAGCAGGACTGGACTTTCAAGTTCATAAACAAGTTTCTATTATGCCGAATGTTCAAATTGAAACTTATGAAACACTGCTTTCAGGAAAAAGTATAGATTCTTCCGTAACAGGAAGAATTACTATTTATTATAAATTTCTTTAACATAAAAAGGGTAAAAAAAATGAAAAGAATAACATTATTTTCATTATTTATTTTTGTAGGCAGCATGATGATTTTTTCAGGGTGTTCCAACAAAACAAATAAATCTGGAAAGCTTAAAATAAACGGTGCGGGAGCAACCTTTCCTTACGTAATTTATTCAAAATGGTTTGATGTATATCATCAAAAAACCGGCATTGAGTTTAACTATCAATCAATAGGAAGTGGCGGTGGAGTAAGACAAGTAATTGCAGGTACGGTAGATTTTGGTGCATCTGATGCACCCATGAAAGACAGCGAAATTAAACAAGTAAAAGATAAATTGGGAAAAGATATACTCCATATTCCCACTGTTATGGGCGCTGTTGTTTTAGCATATAATTTAAAATCTGTTGGAAAGGGATTAAAACTAACTCCCTCGGTTTTATCTGATATATTTTTAGGCAAGATAAAAAAATGGAATGATAAAAGAATTAAATCTATCAATAAAGATAAAAACCTACCAAACGAAAACATTATTGTTGCACATCGCTCTGATGGAAGCGGAACAACCAATATTTTTACTGATTATTTGAGTAAAGTCAGTAAAGAATGGAAAGAAAAAGTCGGAACAGGTAAAGCAGTAAGTTGGCCTGCAGGTTTAGGTGGAAAAGGAAACGAAGGGGTTGCCGGTTTGGTTAAGCAAACTGACAGAACAATTGGATATGTAGAATTAGCTTATGCTGTGCAAAATAATTTGAATTATGCTATATTACAGAATAAGGCAGGATATTTTGTAGATGCATCATTTAATTCTGTTTCGGCAGCAGCAGAAGGTAGTTTAGCAACTTTACCGGAAGATTTAAGAGTTTCAATAACAAACGCAGACGGAAAAGATTCTTATCCAATTTCCGGATTTACTTGGTTGCTTGTTTATTCTAAAATAGACAACAAACAAAAGAAAGATGCAATTGTAAATTTTTTAAATTGGGCTTTAACAGACGGCGAAAAGTATGCTGAGAGTTTATACTATGCACCTTTACCGAAAAAAGTTGTAGAGCTATGTAAAGCCAAAGTAAAGCTTATTAAATAACAGATTAAAATTGATAAAATTATTTTCTAAAAAAAAAGAAACAAAAACAGAAAAAAATTTTTATTCAAAAACATTAGTGATAAGTGAAAGGCATTTAGGTGATTATATTTTCCAAAATATAACTCGCCTTTTTGCTTTTTTTGTTTTTGGATTAATTGTTTTAATTTTTCTGGAAATGTTTATTGAGTCGTTACCGTCAATAAATAAATTTGGTTTAAGCTTTATTACATCTTCACATTGGGACCCGGTTAAAGATAAATACGGAGCCTTACCCTTTATTTTCGGTACTTTATACTCTTCTTTGTTAGCACTAATAATAGCATTGCCTCTAAGTATTGGGGTAGCTGTTTTTCTTACAGAGGTAGCCCCCGATTGGTTAGAACAGCCTATTTCTTTATTGGTTGAACTTCTAGCAGCAATACCAAGTATAGTTTATGGATTGTTCGGCATTTTTGTTTTAGCTCCTTTTTTAAGAATAGTTGTTGAGCCATTTTTAAAAACTCATTTTGGTTTTCTCCCCTTTTTTAAAGGAGATATGTTTGGATTCGGAATGCTTGCAGCGGCTTTGATTTTATCTATTATGATTATTCCAATTATTACCTCTATTTCAAGAGATGTGATGAAAGCTATTCCGGATTCATTAAGAGAAGGTGCTTATGCTTTAGGGGCAACCAAATGGGAAACAATAAAAATTGTATTAATAAGTGCTCGTTCAGGAATTCTTGGAGCAACGCTTTTAGGGTTTGGAAGAGCCATAGGAGAAACGATGGCCGTTACTATGGTAATAGGAAACAAGCCGGAAATATCTTTTTCTCTTTTTGATGCCGGACATACAATGGCAAGTGTTCTTGCAAACGAATTTACAGAAGCTGCATCTGATTTATACATAAGCTCGTTGATAGAAATAGGTCTGCTTTTATTTGTTATTACAATTGTTATCAATTCAATAGCAAGAGTAGTGGTGAATAGAGTTACTAAAAAATACGGAAAAATAAACTGATGAAAATCAACAACAAACAAGGTTGGAGAAAAAGAAAGAGCAACATTGCCGTGTTTTTAGCTGTGTTAAGTGCTGTGCTTGTTTTAATACCTTTGTTTTTAATATTGTTTTACACAGTTCAAAAAGGTATCTCATCAATTAATTGGGATTTCTTTACCCAAATGCCCAAACCTGTAGGTGAAACAGGCGGAGGTATGGCTAATGCTTTGGTGGGTTCAGGTATTTTGATTTTGATTGGAAGTGTTATGGGAATTCCTGTCGGGGTAATGTCCGGAATTTATTTATCCGAACAAAACAAAGGAATTATGCCCCATGCTATTCGTTTCTTGGTTGAAGTGTTAAATGGTGTTCCTTCAATAGTGATAGGAATAATTGCTTATATAACATTTGTTATACCAATGAAATCTTTTTCGGCGCTTTCGGGTGGTTTTGCTTTGGGAGTAATAATGATACCTCTTATAACAAGAACAACTGAAGAAATGGTAAGGCTGGTTCCGTCAACTGTAAGAGAAGCTTCACTCGGACTCGGAATACCAAAATGGAAAACAACTTTGTTTGTAATTCTTCCGGCAGCAATGAAAGGTTTATTTACCGGTATAATATTGTCTATTGCAAGAGCAGCAGGTGAAACCGCACCATTATTGTTTACTGCGTTAGGCAACAGGTTTTGGTCAACTAATCTTAACGAACCTATTTCTTCAATAACTGTTTTTATTTATGATTATGCTAAAGCACCTTTCGATGATTGGAACCGACAAGCCTGGGCGGCATCACTTGTATTAATAGTGCTTGTAACAACTCTAAATATAATTTTTAGATTCGTATCCAGGAAAAGAAAATGACGAATAATTTGGTGCTATCTGAAACGGATGCAAAAAATGGTAAAAAAGAATTAGTTAATCGTGTTTCAGTAAAATACTTATCAGCATACTTTGGTGAAAATCAAGTATTAAAAACTGTCTCAATGGATATTTATGATAAAAAAGTTCTTGCTATAATTGGTCCTTCAGGCTGTGGTAAATCTACTTTTATTAGATGCTTAAATAGAATGCACGAAGAAGTAGGAGGAGAATATACAGGTGAAATTAGGCTTGATGATGTTGATATAAAAAAATATAACTCTGTTGTTTTAAGAAGAAAAATTGGAATGGTGTTTCAAAAACCGAATCCCTTTCCCACAATGTCGGTTTTGGATAACGTTGTTGCCGGGCTTAAATTAAACGGATTTAAAAATAAAACTAAACTTAAAGAAATAGCAGAAAGCTGTTTAACAAAAGTAGCTCTTTGGGATGAAGTAAAAGATTCCTTAAATAAACCGGGCACAAGTTTATCCGGTGGGCAGCAGCAAAGACTTTGCATTGCAAGAACAATAGCTGTAGAGCCTGAAGTTATTCTAATGGATGAACCGGCAAGTGCACTTGACCCTAAATCAACAGCTAAAATTGAAGAACTAATTTATGAACTAAAAAAGAATTATACCATTATTATTGTTACGCATAATATGCAGCAGGCAACAAGGGTTAGTGATTTTACAGCTTTTTTTTATCTCGGAAAGTTGATTGAAAATGGTAAAACAAAAAGATTGTTTACAAAACCTAAAGAAAAACAAACTGAAGATTATATAGCCGGCAGGTTCGGTTAATAATTTTAATGTTCGTAAAGCAATTGACACAGAAATAATTATTTGTTTTCTATATTATTGTGTTATCATAAAACAAGAAAAACAAGGATTTAATATGACTCTAGAAATGCAAATAAAAAAAATGCAGGAACAAACACTTCCGATGATTCCCGAAGATGTGTTAAATTTACTTTTAAGTAAAACACAGGAATTAGTAAACACAGGAATAGCAGATAAAGCTTTACATAATGGCGATAAAATCCCACAAATAACATTACCAAACGTAAACAATAAAGAGGTGGAAGTTAATAAATATTTAATTGAGGGTCCTATAGTTATAAGTTTTTACCGGGGAAGTTGGTGCCCATATTGTAATCTTGAGTTAAAGGCACTTCAAGATAATTTAAGCGAAATAGAGACGGCAGGAGGAAAACTTGTTGCAATTACCCCTGAATTACCTGATAACTCAATTTCTTCAGTAGAAAAACACAATTTAAAATTTGAAGTGCTAAGCGACGTTGGAAACAAAATTGCTAAAGAATTTGGACTTGTTTTTAATTTAGCAGAAGAACTTTGTCCTATTTATAAACAATTTGATTTTGATATACCTAAATATAACGGGGACGAAACCTGGTCTCTTCCAATTCCCGCAACATATGTTATTAATAAAGATGGAGTAATAACGGATTGTTTTGTAGATGCAAATTATACTAGAAGAATGGAACCGTTGTCTATTATTGAAGCTTTAAAAAAAATGTAAAATTATTGGCAATAAAAAAACCCGATATGTTTGTAATTTCGGGTTTTTAAATAACAATCATTTACATTAAATCTTTATTTTCTTTTATCCCTATATCAATAAATTTATTTACGGCATTATGCTGTTCCTCAGCAGAATTAAAATTTAAAATATTTTCTGCGGTTAAAATTGCACCCACCCATCCTTCAGTATGCCAAAAACTGCTAGAGGGTAAATCGGGCAAAGTTATTGCATCTATATTTGGATATGGCCAGGGTGTGATGTAAAAATAAGGCTGGTCATAATTATCGTCTCCCGGGGAGAGACCGACACCAACGCTTTTATAATTGTCTTTGTTGTCATTTAAAACCAACAGAGTTGCAATGTCAAAATGATGTGGCCAACAACCAATCTCTGAAGCCTCTGGATTGTTTTTTACGACATTTTTCAAAACAAGATTAGCATTTGCAAAATATTTGCCGAGTTCCTCAAAATATATCTTCTCAAAAAAGTTAAAGTTTTCATTTGTCGCCGTTGGATAAACGGGAATTTCATAAGGAGGTGAGGTAGAGAGTTTATCTGCATCTTCACCGGTTAATTCAACCATTTCTTTCAGCTTTTTAAAAGCATTATTGTAAGAAATTTCGTTGAGAGAAAAACTATTTATTGTTTCGTTGTTTTTGTCCAAAAGCAATATAGAAAACTCTTTAAAGTTTAGTGCTGTTTTATAATTATCTTTTCCCCAAGCTTGTCCGGATAAAACATCTTTTTCTTTATTCCACAACAAAGAAGCAAAATGATCATCATCAACTTTTGGCAGAAAAGCTCTACCTGTTAATGCTGAAAGTTGTACAGCCTGGTGTAATTGTTTTCTTGTTTCCACAAGTTTTGTTAATGAAATATTATTAAGCTTTTGCCAGTTTGTTTTCATAATTTTTTTCTTTTTATTATCAAATCTCATTATTCTATTTTATCAAAAGTTTTGTTCTTTTTGTTATAGTTATAAACCTTGCCCGTTCCGATATGATAATACCAACCGTAAATATTCATTGTTCCTTTTATATATTTTTCTTTGATAAAGGGATAAGATAGTAAATGATTCATTTGTTCAATAATGTTTTCTTGTTCTACCAACCACTCAATATCGTTTTGTTTTTCATTATTCTTTGCAATTACTAATATTTTCTCCTTTACGTTTTCAAACAACTTTATCCACTTTTTTGTGTGTGGAATTTTTTCCAATTCAGTATCTTCAAAAAACAAAGCTCTGCATCCCCCACAATTTGAGTGACCACAAACTACTATGTTTTCTACGTTCAAAACTAACACGGCATATTCTATGGCTGATGTGGTGGATAAATATTCTTCGGAAGAACGATAATAAGGAACTACGTTTGCTATGTTTCTAATTACAAACAAATCTCCGGGCAGACTTTTAGTTATTAAATCCGGAACCACTCTTGAATCAGAGCAACCGATAAACAATGTATGAGGCTTCTGTTCAGAATTTAATTTTTTAAATAACTTTTTGTTTTTTTTAAATTCTATGCTGCTAAATTCTTTTACTCCATCAAAAAGTATCTTCATTGTTTTCTGCAATAAATTAAATTAAAGAAACATCTGTAATAATTTCAATAGTTGCAGGTCCGTTATGATTAAAAGCTTTTTCAAAAGCTGAATCTAATTCTTCTTTCTTAGTAACCCTTATTCCCAAAGCACCACAGCTTTCTGCATATTCGGAAAAATTGGGGTTTACAAGCGAGGTCTTCCAAACATCAAAATTAGATGCTCTTTGTTCTTTCGATATTTTACCGAGTTCGTTGTTATTCAAAAGAATGTGTTTTATTGGCATATTATATTTTACTGCAGTTGTTATTTCTGCCATATATTGTCCAAAACCTCCATCGCCTGTAACAGCTACTATAGGTCTTTCCGGTTGCGCAGCCCAGGCACCCATTGCTGCAGGGTAACCGAAACCGATAGAACCCAGATAACCCGACATTAAAATTGATTGTGCCATACATTCAAAATATCTTCCGAATGAATAAGCATTGTTTCCAACATCAACAGATATTACAGCATTAGCGGGAACAAAACGGTTCATTGCATCAAACACGGCAATTGAACTTACACCTTTCCCTTTATCGTCTTTTAATCTTTTTTGTTTTTCTGCACACCAAATATCCCAACGTTTTTTTATTTCCGGTTTTCTGTCGTTAGTATTTGTTTTTCCTTTTAAATCATTCAGTAAATGATTTATTGTAATGCCTATTTCACCGAATAAAGAAATATCAATTTTATGAAACTTTGCAATTGCAAGTGGGTCAAAGTCCACTTGTATTGTCGGTATTTTAGGTGTAATTCCTGTGTGATTTGAAAAAGAAGCGCCGAATACAATCAGCAAATCAGCTTCGTTCATAAAATAACTTGCAACCGGTGTTCCACTTCTACCAAGAACGCCGCAGCTCAATTCAAGACTGTCAGGTATTAAACCTTTTCCTTTGAAAGTAGTAAGCACGGGTGCGTTTAGCTGTTCAGCAAGTTGAATGATTTTATCCATATTAAATCTTGCACCGTGTCCAACAACAACAACTGGGTTTTTAGAGTTCGAAATTTTATTTACAGCTTTTTTAATTGATTCTGTTGAAGGTGATATTTTAAAATCGGGCAATCTTCCTTCGGGGGTTCCGCTCTCTTCTTCTGAGGGATAGATTTGAACTTCATCGGGAAATGTAAGATGAGAAACATCTCTTTTAATTAATGCATGCTTGATTGCCAAACTCATTAATTCTGCATGTTTGCTGTTGGGTAAAACGCGATGATTAAATTCAGCAACTGTTTGAAACGCTCTTACAAGGTCAACCTCCTGAAAGGCTCCGGTTCCAACCACTTGTGAATTTACTTGTCCGGTTAAAGCTAAAATCGGTATTCTGTCAACTTTAGCATCCCACAAACCTGTGTACATATTGGTAGATCCTGGACCGGCAATTGCAAAGCAAGCAGCGGGCTTTCCTGTTAATTTTCCGTAAGCTGAAGCTGCAAAAGCACCTGCACCTTCGTGCCGGATTGCAATATATTTTAATTTACCTTTTTCTTCCTGCCTTTTGAATGAATCTGCAAGTCCTAAATTGGAATGTCCAACCATTCCGAACACAGTGTTAACTCCCCAATTAACCATTGTTTCTACCATTACATCAGAGACTGTTCTTGTGTGTGGTTTTTCTTCTTCAACGCCAACGTAAAGTCCATCCTCTTTTATTTGAATGGGAAAAGCAGGAATGCTGTCATCGTGGTCACCTGGAGAACCTCCCGTCCAAGGGTCGAAGTCCCAGCCATGCCATGGGCATCTGAGCAGGCCGTTTTCAATTGAGCCTTCTCCCAAAGGTCCTCCTTGGTGCGGACACTTGTTGTCAAAAGCGGAAAACCTTCCTTTAAAATGAGTTAAACATAAATTATGATGTCCGGCATAAACAGACTGAACCCTATTTTCCGGAAGATCATTTTTTGATTTTAAAACTTTGTACCATTTTAAATTTTCTTCTTTCATATTTTCCTAAATTTATAAATAATTCAAGAAACACCTGCAAAAGGAATTCCGGTTAATTTATGAATTTCGTAATTAAAAGTTGTTAGGTCATTTAAGTTAAATTTACTTATGTCATTATAACCGCAAGCACGTGCAAGCACCTTAATTAAATTATTTGAAGCAGAAAAGAAATTATAAAGTTGTTCAGCGGATTTTTCAATATTCAATCTTGCTCGTAAATGTTCCTTTTGTGTTGCAATTCCAACTGGACAGTTATTTGTATTGCATGCTCTCATCCCCAAACAGCCGATTGCCTGAATTGCAGAGTTTGCCACGGCAACGGCATCAGCACCAAGAGCTAATGCTTTTGCAAAATCATCGGCAATTCTAAGCCCGCCTGTAATTATTAAAGAAACATTTTCTGCGCCTTTTTCATCAAGATATTTTCTTGCCCTTGCTAAAGCTGGTATTGTTGGTACACAAATATTATCTCTTAAAACTATCGGTGCAGCACCAGTTCCCCCGCCACGTCCGTCAAGAATAATATAATCGGCACCGCATTGTAGAGCAAAATTTATATCTTCTTCAATGTGGCTTGCAGCTAATTTAAATCCTATTGGAATACCTTCGGAAATTTCTCTTACTTTTTCGGCTACATTTTTAAAGTCTTCAACTGTTTTTAAATCTGTAAATGTCGCCGGACTAATAGCAGATTTACTTTCAGGTAGTCCACGAACTTTTGCAATTTCAGCGCTTACTTTGCTTCCGGGCAAGTGTCCGCCTGTTCCAACCTTTGCTCCCTGTCCGCCTTTAAAATGAAAAGCTTGAACGTTTTTTAATTTATCATAGCTGAAACCAAATTTTGCAGAAGCAAGTTCGTAAAAATATCTTGAGTTGTTTTCCTTTTCTTCGGGAAGCATTCCTCCTTCGCCTGAACAAATTCCGGTACCGGCCATTTCGGCACCTTTAGCTAAGGATATTTTTGCCTCTCTTGATAAAGCCCCGAAAGACATATCGGAAACAAAAACAGGCATTTCCAAAACCAAAGGTTTTTCAGCATTTTTACCGATAACAACTTTTGTGTTTACTTCTTCTTCATCAAATAAAGGTTTTTTTGCAAATTGTGCGGGAAGAAATTGTATGTTTTCCCATTTTGGTAAAGTGTTTCTGTCAACGCCCATTGCGGCAGATGGTCCGTGGTGTCCGGTTTTGCTCAGTCCGTTTTGTGAAAGTTGTTTTATGTAATAGCCGTAGGGTTCTGTATCTTCAGGGTGTGTGTCAATATATTCACCCAAGTATTCACCTGAATTAAAACGTGACGGCAATTTAACTTCAAATTTTCTTACTTCTTCTTCGTCTATATAAACCGAGCTGTCTTTAACCAATGATTTAAATTTGTGCAAGGTTTCATTAGGATTATACTCGCTAATTCCGGTATTGTATCTATAATCCCAAAAATGCAATCCGCAAATTAAATTATTTCCTTCAATGTGCCCATCACTTAGTAATGCACCTCTGTGCAGACATCTTCCGTAAAGAACAGACACATTATCATTGTATTTAATAATTACAAGATCTGTGTTTAAAACTTTGGCATGTGTTGGAATTTTTTCTATTAAAGAATCGAGCTCGGAAATTTTTATTGGTTTTGTTAAAGTTTTCATTTTACAAATTATTTCTTTTTAGAAAAGATAATTAAATTTAATAAAATCTTTATCTGCAAACTATAAAAATGAAATGATTTAATTAATTTGTGATCTGCGTTACGTGGGTTCTTCTTAAAGTGAAAATTACAGAAACCCAATTTCTCAAAGAAAGTGTGTTTCTAAATTATGTTCATTGTCAATAAAAGCTGACTTTGTAATCAACAAATTTCCCTTTTTCATAATTAAACTTTGCACTGAAGAATTTATCGTTATTCAGCCATTCTAAAAATATTTTATCACCATCCCAAAGATTTAGCTCTGTAAGTTTTTCGTTCGGTATCCATTCTAATTTACCCTCGGGTGAATCAATTAATTCTCCTTCGTAATTTGTAATTGTAAAAATGAAAACATACCAATCGTCAAACCCATCAAACATAGGAAAAGTAATTAATCCTTTTAATTTTGGATTTTTAACAACG
>Ga0114931_10001866_pt1 | contig 26831 bp, 23 predicted proteins | sample 2SBtaG_FD_89579 | JGI IMG/M metagenome (GOLD analysis project Ga0114931, IMG submission 89579) | Deep subsurface microbial communities from Kolumbo volcano to uncover new lineages of life (NeLLi) - 2SBTROV14_V59a metaG | ecosystem: Environmental > Aquatic > Marine > Volcanic | place: Kolumbo... | reverse complement strand
TCGCGAAGCGAGAACCCGAGTTCCTGGGCCTGGCGGATGAACCGGATCCTATGGACGGTCTCCAACGGGTAGTCCCGGAAGCCGCCGCTTCCCGGTTTCGGCGGCTGTTCGATCAGCCCCTTGCGCTCGTAGAACCGGACGGTCTCGACGCCGACGCCGGCCTCGTGGGCCGCTTTGCCGATGGTCATGCGGTTCATTGCGATCACCTCGAAGAGCATTCTGGATTCCGTACCATGATACGGAGTCAAGGACGAATTTCAGGGGTCTTTCGAACGCCTTCGAGCGCGCCGTCGCTTGCGCGAGCCGCCCGCCGGCCATGCGCCCCTTTAGCGGGAGGGGCGCGAGTCGTCTCGCTACCGCGCTTCGGCGGCACGGCGCGACGAAAGCGCCGTGATCGCCGCGCCGACGAGGTATCCGGTCGTGCAGATCGCAAGGCCGTAGAGATTGACCCCGAGGTCGTCGGCGTATGCGCCGGCGCCGAGCTTCATCGCGGCCGGCAGCAGGTCGAGCCCCGTCGCCCCTTGGATGGTCTGCGCGACGCCGAACAGAAGCCCGGGCCAGAAGGCGAGGTGGAAGCTGAGCGCCCGCGCCGGCCTGATCCAGGCCAAGAGGAAGATGGGGGCAAGGCCCATGACCATGGTGCCGCTGATCGTCGTCGCCGCGATGATCGCCGGTCCCGCCTTGTCGCCGAGATAGATCGACAACAGCGGCAGATTTCCGAGCAGCGCGATCGCGAGCATGAACCAGCGTCCGCGCGCGGCGTGGCGGTCGGTGGGCGGCGCGAAGTCGTTCCGCCAATCGCGCGCGCCGAGCTTCGCCGACGAGGCGAAGGTCGAATCGAGCGTCGAGCCGGCGCTCGTCAGCATGATCGCGTTGAAGACCAGGAGCATCGGCAGGCCGAAGGCGGCGGGCACCGCGACGCTCGGATCGCCCGCCAGCCCGATGGCCCGGGCATAGAGCCCGACGGTCGAGAAGAGAACGATGAAGCCGCCGGCGATCACGCCCGCGAGCACGAACGCCTTCACCATCGTCGCCGGCTTGGTGATGAAGGCGCGGTCCGTCAGGACCGGGTCGTGGAAGCCGTAGGAGAGGACCTGAACCAGGGCGAGGCCGGCGAAGGTGAGCCCGGCCGTCCGGGTCGCGGGCGTCGTCTCGGGAAGCCCCGTTTCGACGAGCCCGGGACCGATGGTCGCGAGCACCGCGACGAGAAGCGCCGCGGCGAGCAGCATCTGCGCGCCGTCGGTCAAAAGGCTCGAGCGCAGGCCGCCGCGCCACGAGTAGTAAAGGGTGAACCCGGTGATGGCGGCCACCGCGATCCAGTACCCGGTGCTTCCCTCGGCGCCGAAATAAAGCGCCCCGACCTTGGTGTTCGACCAGACCTCGTTGAACAGCCGGATGGCGATCGCCACCAGAAACAGCTTGGCGCCGGTGGCTCCGTATTTGGCGACCAGGAAACTCGCGATCGACGCGAAGCCGCCCCGTGTTCGGATCAGGTAGACGGCGACGCCGACGACGACGAAGCTCAGGTAGTAGACGGCATAGCCGATCCCGCCCCATAGGCCGAAGGCGGCGCCGAGATTGGCGGCGTTGGAGATCGATTTGGCGAAGACCCAGGTAATGGCCGCGCTCGCGACCAGCAGCCAAAGGCCGGGATCGCCGTCGGTGGACGAACCGCCTCCGAAGAATTGGGTGGCGGTCACGCGACGCGGCATGACGGCCCTTACGAGCAGGACATAGCCCAGCAACACGAGCCACGGAGCGACGTTAACTACAGTCATCTCGCTTCCCACGACGTTCGGTGAATGAATTGCGACGGCCGAAAACTACGTCCGAATAGACGCCCGTTCAGGACACGATCTCGTGATCGGCGACCCCTCGTCCGCGCGCCGATCGGCGACCCAACGGCCCGTCGATTCCCGCGCCCCCGAAGTTCGCGCGATGCTCAAGGGCCGAACGTCGCCATCGCCGCGACCAGCAGCGAAATCGAAACCAGCGCGAGCAGCGTATAGACCCCGTTCCAGCCCAACCCCACGGTCACGGCACGCGCCCCGCCGATCCGTCCGACCAGCATGGTGGTCGCCGTGAACGGCGAGGACGCTCCCGAAAGCGCCCAGCCCGCGGTGAAGGCGACCGCGACGCTTGCCGGCGCGAGGCCAAGCGCGTGAAGATCGGGCAGCGCCGAGCCCAGGATCGTCACCGAAAGGATCGGGTTCATGCCAAGCTGCCCCGCCGCCGCGATCAGCCACAGGCAGGCGACCGGCAGAAGCCAGGGCGCTTCCGGAAGGATCTCGGGAAAGGCCGCGAGGCCGTGCGCCTTGAGAAGGGAGGCCACCAGGGTTCCGATGAAACCCGCCGACCACAGGATGACGATCTCGCCGCGGTCGGCGGGAAACGCTCGTCCCATGTGCCGCGCGAGGCGACGCGCGGCGAGCGCGACCGCCCGGCCCGGGCCACGACCGGCGAACTGCCAGAGAATCCAGAGGGCGGCGGCGAGCGGCACCGCGACGATCACCCCCATGACCATCGAAACGCGAAGGGTCTCGCGGAACAGGATCGCGCCCAGAAAGATCGCCCCGACCAGCCCCGCGATCGGCGCGAGGAGAAGCCAGCTTCCCTCGGCCCGCTCGCGTCCCAGGCTGCTTGCCCGTCCGGTCGGCTTGAACATCCGGTCGAGCGCCCAGCCGAGAACGACGAGGATGAAGCCGCTCAGGAGAAAAAAGGGAAGCACCTTCTCCCAGCTCAATTCGGGAAAGGTCGCGAGAGTGACCGCCATGGAAAGCCCGAGCGGCGACCAGGTCAGAGTGCCGACGAATCCCCGCTGGATCGCGAGCAGCATGCGCCGGAGCCGCAGCCGGCGCACCACCGGGTCCCGCTCGCGGGCGTTCGCGCGTTCGCTCATGGTGCCGAGAAGCGAGATCGAACCATAGCTCAGCACCAGGCCGAACAGATGCCCGCCCAGGGTCAGCGCGAGATAGCGCCGCCCCGGCGGCTGGCGGGTGAGAAAATAGCCGCACCGCCGAACGACGGCCGAGCCGCGCGCCGCCTCGCGCAGGAAGCCGAGCGCGTTGAACAGGGTGACGACCAGACAGGCGCGCGCGAGCGCCTTGGCGACGTCGCCCGGGGCGTCGGGCGCGGAGGCGAAAAGAGCCGCCGCGAGACCGGCGGCAAGAACGATGAAACCGCGCCCCGTATAGCCGACCCGGGGAAAAGCAAGCACTATATAGGCGACCGACGCCAAACCCGCCGCGATCGCCAAAAAGGGAAGCCCGAGGACCTCCCCGCCGAGCGTGCCCGCCATGACCGCCGCGAGCGCCATCGTCATGGCGCGGTCGGAAAAGGATGACACTCGTTTCAACTCTTCGGTTCGCGTCCTTGCGGGCGGGGCCTGGGCCAGGGACTTGAAGGCGCCGGTTCAGTCTAAGGAAATCACGCCCCGTCTCTCCCATTTTTTTCCGCGCGAAGCGCATGAACGACGTTTTGGGTCCCCGATCCGGTCCGATTCGATTATCGTCGAATGGGCATCGATCGAGGCATGTCGGGCGCCGCGCGCGCCGATTGGAGAAACGGCATATGTCCAGGGCGACCGACCCGCCGGCGCGCGGGTTCCCGGTTTCCGAGTTCGAGACGCGCGCGCGCAAGGCGCGGGCCCTGATGGGCGAGGCGGGGCTGTCCGCCCTTCTGCTCACGACCGAGCCCGAAGTCCGCTATTTCACGGGGTATCTGACGCAGTTCTGGCAAAGCCCGACCCGGCCCTGGTTTCTCATTTTACCCGCGACCGGCAAGCCGATCGCGGTGATCCCGGCCATCGGGGCGGCGTGCATGGCGCGCGCCTGGGTCGACGATATCCGGACCTGGTCCTCGCCGAACCCGGAGGACGAAGGCGTGTCGCTGCTGGCCGAGACGCTTCGCGAGGTCGTCGGCGCGCAGGCGCGCGTCGGCCTGCCGCAAGGCCCCGAGACCCATTTGCGGATGCCCTTGGCCGACTATTTCCGGCTGCGCGCGCTGTTGCCCGGCGTCGATATGGTCGACGCGACCGACATCGTCCGGAGCCTGCGGATGGTCAAGTCGGAAGCGGAGATCGCCAAGATCGCGCATGTCTGCGGTCTCGTCTCGGACGTCTTCGAGGCGCTGCCGGGCCTGCTCGCCCCGGACCTGTCCGAGGTCGAGATCTTTCGCCTGTTCAAGAGAGCCTGTCTCGAGCGCGGCGCGGACGACGTCGCCTATCTGGTCGGCGGCGCGGGGCGCGGCGACTACGGCGATATCATCTCGCCGCCTTCCGCCCGGCGCGTGGGCCCCGGCGACGTTCTGATCCTGGACACGGGCGCCGTCTTCGACGGCTATTACTGCGACTTCGATCGCAACTACGCCTTCGGCCATGCGCCCGACCGGGCGCGCGCGGCTTACGAGGCGGTCTTCGAGGCGACCGAGGCGGGGTTCGAGGCCGCGCGCCCCGGGGCGTGTTGCGCCGATATCCATCGCGCGATGCAGACCGTCATGGATAAAGCGGGCGCGCGCGGCAACGACGTCGGCCGGCTGGGCCACGGGCTCGGCATGCAGTTGACCGAATGGCCTTCGATCACGCCCGACGACCGGACGGTCCTGGAACCCGGCATGGTGTTGACCCTCGAGCCGGGCATGACGTTCGCGCCGGGCCGCGTCATGGTGCACGAGGAGAACATCGTGATCCGCGATCGGGGGCCCGCGTATTTGTCGCGCCGCGCGCCGCCAAGCTTGCCCGTCATCCCCGCCTGACGGTCGAAAACGGGAGCCGCCCCGATGCATCTTCCCTACGAGATCGACGATCAGGCGCCGCGCCGACCCCGCCTGGGGTTGCTCGTCTTGCGAGAGGACGAAACGATCGAGGCGGATTTTCGCCGCCTGCTGCCGATCGACGGGGTCCGGCTCTACCAAAGCCGCCTGCCGAGCCCGGCCGCGATCACGGCCGAGACCCTTCCGCGAATGGAGGCGGCGCTGCCGGCCGCCGCGGCGCTTTTGCCGGACGCCGCGCCAATCGACGTGATCGGCTATGCCTGCACCTCGGGCGCGGCGGCGATCGGCGAGGCGGCGGTCGCGCGCCTGATCACCGGCCCGCATCCGGGCGCGAAGGCGACGACCCCGCTGACCGCGCTCAAGGCGGCGTGCAAGGCGCTCGGCGTCGCGCGCCTCGGCGTGGTCAGCCCTTACGTGGCCGAGGTTTCGCAATCGCTCGTCGAGGCGATCGAGCGTGGCGGCATCGCCGTTTCCGCGTTCGGCTCCTTCGATCAGAAGATGGACCGGCTGGTCGCGCGGATCGCGCGGCCCTCGATCCTCGCGGCCATTCTGGCGGTCGGCGGCGGTGACTGCGAGGCGGTGTTCGCCTCTTGCACCAATCTCCGCGCAGTCGAGGTGCTGGCGGAGGCGCAAGCGCGGCTCGGCAAGCCCGTCCTCGCCAGCAATCAGGTGCTCGCCTGGCACATGCTGAGGCTCGCGGGGCTCGCCGACGAGATCCCGCAACTCGGGGCCCTTTCGCGCGCCGCCCTGAAAAGCTGAGAACGATGGACGCTCGGGGCCTGGGAGCGGGCGCGGCTTATTGGCGTCACGCGATCAGGTAGTCCGCGACCGACTCCTTGAGAACCGTGGCGAAGGCTTGCGCCAAGCGCGATTGCGGGCGGTTGGCGGGGCGCAGCAGGGCGATGTCGAATCGGATTTCGGGCTCGAATCGCCGCGCCACGATCCCCTCGTCGCGGAAATCCTCGGCGGTCAAGGCATCGACGAAGGCGATGCCCGCGCCCTCGCGCACGAAATTGCAGCAGGCCGCGAACATCGTGGTCTCGAAACGGACCCGGCGAATGATGCCGGCCTCGTGGAAGGCGGCGTCGAGTCGTCGGGTCGTCATGTGCTCGCGGTAAAGCGAGATGAGCGGCTCGCCCTCGAGATCCCGTGGCGTGATCACCGCCTTGGCGGTCAGCGGATGTCCCTCGGGCAAGACGCAGACGCAGCGCTGGATTAGGGGCTCCCACGCGATGGCCGGGTTGTCTATTGGCATTTCCGCGAGACCGAGATCGATTTGCCCGAGGGCGACCCATTCTCGAACCTTCACCGAGCTGCGGCTGTGCAGGCTGACGTTCACTTGCGGCCGGCCGTCGAGGAAACGGGTGATGACCCTGGGCAAAAGCCGAATCCCCGCGCCCGGCAGACAGGCGATGCGCAGGAAGCCGGTCGTCATGCCGCGGATTTCATGGATCGCGTGGGCGATCTTGTCGAGGCTCGCGAAGGCGCGCTCGACCTCATCGAGCAGAAAGCCCGCCTCGGGCGCCGGCACGAGCCGCCCGCGCCGGCGCTCGAACAAGGGAAATCCAACGTTGCGCTCGAGATTCGCGATCAGCACGCTGACCGCCGGCTGGGAAATGTTGAGGCGGTCGGCGGCTTGCGAAACCGTGCCCGTCGTCATCAGGGCGCGGAAGGCTTCGAGCTGGCGCAGGTTGAGGCCGCGCCCGGTGCCGCGTTTCGAGGTCATTCCATAAGTATAATCAAATTCTATAGATCAATCATTTAATTGAATTTGACTTTATGGCCATAGAATCCGAGGATTTTTTGGAATCCGATGCCAGGCGAGTTCCTGACCTTCCCCGGTCCCAGCGGCTCGGGCAAGACCACCACCTTGATGATCATCGCCGGTTTCGTCGTCGGGGTCAGCCTCGTGGTGCTCGTCGGGGCGGCGGGGCTCAAGGCCTTTCTCGAAGGGCGCAACCGCTGACCGGGAGGACGTCGTGGCCTACGATCCGCTGACCGCCGAGGGGCCTGGCGTCGGCCTCGACCATCCACCGAGCTACTGGGCGGCGACCGCCGGACCCGCGCCCGGGGACGATGGCCCGCTGGAGAGCGATCGCGAGACCGACGTCGCCATCGTCGGAGGCGGCTATACCGGGCTCAGCGCCGCCTATCACATCGCCCGCATGCTCGACGCGCGGCCCGTGGTGCTCGAGGCCAATCGCTGCGGCTGGGGATGCAGCGGTCGCAACGGCGGCTTCGCGCGTCCGATGCTGGGCCGGCTCGAGCTCGCCGACTGGATCGCCAAATGGGGCGCGCCGGGCGCGCGGGCGCTGTTCGCCGAGGCGCTCGCGGGGCTGGCTGAAACCCGAGAGCTGATCGCGCGGAGCGGGATCGCCTGCGATGCCTCGCCACCGGGCGGGCTCTACCTTGCCCATCGCCCGAACCGGATCGCCGGCCTTCGGGAGAAGCAGCGGCTCTTGCGCGAGGTTTTCGACGATGACGCGGATTTTCTCGACGCGGAGACCATCGCGGCCGAGCATTTCCGAGGGGCGGAGGCCTTCGGCGCGATGCGCGAGCACTGGTCGTTCGGGCTTCACCCGCTCAAGCTGGTCCATGGGCTTTTGCGGCTCGCGCGCGGGCTCGGCGTCGCGGTCCACGGCGCCTCGCCGGTGATCGGCTGGACCCGCGACGGAAACGGCCATGTTCTGACCACCCCGCGCGCCCGGCTGCGCGCCCGGCGGCTGGTGATCGCCACCAACGGCTACACCGCCGAGCGATTGTTCCCGCCGGTCGCGGGGCGGACGCTGCCGGTGCTTTCGAGCATCATCGTTACCCGGCCGATGACGCCCGAGGAGAAGGGCGAAGCCGGGTTCGTCTCGACCGACGTCATGGTCGATACCCGCAAGGTCCGCCATTACTACCGACGACTTCCCGACGATCGCGTCCTTTTCGGCGGGCGCGGCGCGTCGGGGGACGCCCCGGCCGTCCAGGCGCGCGACCGCGCGCGTTTGCTCGCGGCGCTCAAGCGCAAGTTTCCCGCGCTGCGCGATATCACGGCCGACTACCATTGGGGCGGCTGGGTCAACATCAGCTCCGACTTCATGCCGCGAATCCACCGACTCGAAACCGATCCGTCGGTGTTCTACGCCATGGGCTACAACGGAACCGGCCTCGCCGTCGCGCTGCTCGCCGGGCGGCGACTCGCCGAGCGCATCGCCGGTGACGATCAAGGCGTGCCGCAGCAGATGCGCGGCGCGCTTCCGCGCTTTCCCTTGCCGGCCCTTCGTCGTCTCGGCCAGCGCGCGATGATCCAGTGGTTCCGGTTTCAAGATCGGCTCTAGACGCGCTTTCAACAGGCCCGCCAGCGCGGGGTCAGGCAACCGAAATCATGGCATTTCCTCTTCTTTTCTCTTCCATCCGGATCGGCGCTTGCGAGGTAAGGAACCGGATCGTCTCGACCGGGCACATGACCTGCATGCTGCGCGACGGTCTGCCGAGCGACGACATGATCGCCTATCACGCGGCGCGAGCGGCCGGCGGGGTGGGCCTGATCGTGACTGAAGCGAGCGCGGTTCATGCGAGCGTGGCGCCCCTGCATCTCGCCGCCCATCGCGATGACTGCATCGCCCCGCTCGGCCGGCTCGCCGAGGCGGTCCACGCGTATGACTGCCGGGTGTTCGGGCAGCTCGGCCACGGCGGGCGGCGCCATACCGGGAGCGACGACGGGACGCGCCCCGTCACCCTCGCGCCGTCCGCGATCGGCGACGAGCGCTTTCACAACACGCCGCGCGCGATGACCGAGGCCGAGATCGCCGAGGTCGTGGTCGGTTTCGGCGCGGCGGCGGCGCGCTACGAGGCGGCGGGCTATGACGGCGTCGAGATCCTCGCGAGCCACCATGCGCTCGCCGCGCAGTTCCTTAACTCGCGCCTGAACCGACGCGGCGATGCCTACGGCGGCGCGTTCGACAACCGCCTTCGTTTTCTGCGCGAGGTGATCGCCGAGATTCGCGCGCGGCTGCGCGGGCGCACCGTGGTGGGTCTCCGCATCTCGGGCGACGAGATGAGCCACGACGGCCTGACCGCCGAGGAGGTGATCGAGGCTTGCGCCGCGCTCGATGCGGAGCGCGCGCTCGACTATCTATCGGTGACCGCGGGCGCGATGAGCGGGCTCGCGAGCTCGGTTCACGTCGTTCCGCCGATGTTTCTCGACCCCGGTTATGTGGCGCCGCTCGCGGGCGCGATCCGGGCGCGGGTCTCCGTGCCCGTCATGGTCGCCGGGCGGATCAACCAGCCCCAGATCGCGGAACGGGTCCTGACGGACGGCCAAGCCGATCTCTGTGGCATGACGCGGGCACTGATCTGCGACCCGGAGCTGCCCCTCAAGGCGGCGACCGGCCGCGTCGACGACATCCGCGCCTGCATCGGCTGCAACCAGGCCTGTATCGGTCACATGCAGAAGGGCTATCCAATCTCCTGCATCCAGCACCCGGAGACCGGCCGCGAGCGCGCGTTCGCCGCGCCCGCGCCCGCCTCGCGGCCGCGCCGGGTGCTGGTCGCGGGCGGCGGCCCGGCGGGCATGAAGGCCGCGGCCGTCGCCGCCGCGCGCGGTCACGACGTGATCCTTTGCGAGCGCGCGCCCCGGCTCGGCGGGCAGGCGCTTCTCGCCCAGGCCCTGCCGCGCCGCGAGGAGTTCGGCGGGATCGTCGCCAACCTCGCCCGCGAGATGGAGGCCACCGGGGTCGATGCGCGAACCGACACCGAGGTCACGGCGGAGCGCGTCGCCGCGCTTTCGCCCGACGCCGTGATCCTGGCGACCGGCGCCGCGCCCCGGCCGGCCGCGATCGAAGGCGCCGGGGAAGGGCATGTGGTCGATGCCTGGGAGCTGCTGTCCGGCCGCGCGCGCACGGGGGCGCGCGTGGTGGTCGCCGACGGGCGCTGCGACTGGATCGGCCTCGGCCTTGCCGAAAAGCTCGTTCGCGAGGGCTGCCACGTCCGGCTCGCGGTCAACGGCACGGTGGCGGGCGAGATGCTTCAGACATACATGCGCGACCATTGGGTTGGCGTGATGCACAAGCTCGGCGTCGAGATCATCGCTTACGCGCGGCCCTTCGGCGTTGACGCCGAAACCGCCTACTTCACCCATACGGCGAGCGGCGAGCCGATCATCCTCGAAGACGTCGACACCCTCGTTCTCGCCCTCGCGCCCGCGCCACGAAGCGCGCTCGAACACGCGCTTGCCGGGTTCGCGGGCGCGCTATTCCCGATCGGTGACTGCCTCGCGCCGCGAACCTGCGAGGAGGCCGTGCTCGACGGCCTCGAGGCTGGATCGCGGGTTTAAGGCAGCCCGCGCGCCGTCGCGGGAAATTCCGCTCCGAAACGGCGGCGACCACGGCCAGGCAGTCGCCGAGCGCGATCAGCCCCGGGGAAACGGCGGGCGGCGAGGATGCCGTCCATCTTCGCGCGGTAGGTCGCGGGCTCGATGCCGGTGCGGTCCAGGGGGTGGCCCCGGACGATCGTTTCGCTCCGTCGATGCGTCATCCGCCTCGATCCTTGCCGCCGGGGCGGTGGAAAATCGAGAGAAAATCCGCTAAATTAACATGATTATATTCGCCGACCGGAGCGGGAGGCTCTCGTGAACGGCCAAGCCGCGGACACGGCCCCGGCGCTTGCGATTCCGAAAGGGGCGCGCGCGCGATTTGGGCCGCCGCGCGCCGCCGGGCGGCTTGCCGTCGATGCCTTGCGCGCGGATGCGCCGAAGCGCGTTCGGCGCCGCGTGATTGGATTGATCGAACGGATTCTTCGCGGCGCGGCCGCGTGGCCGCGAAACGGCGACCTTTCGTGCCTCGTCGCGCTTTTGCCCATCCTGGCGCTTCTCGGCTGCGCCGCGTCGGGCGAGCCTCCGCCCAAACCGCCGACGCGCGTCATCCACCTTCCCGTCACCCGGGTCGACTTTTTGGCCTTGCCCGACGCCCAAATGCCAGCGCTCGATGTCCGCGCCCTCACGCTGGAGGAGTTGAAGAACGAGCGATCCTCCGAGGCCCTCGTCGGCGCGACCATGGAGGTTGGGACTATCGGAGTCGGTCTTTTCGAAGGTCTGGTCCTGGGGGCGGCGGGGGCGGGCTCGGTGGTGGCCGGCGGCATCTTCATCCTTCCTTTCGCGGTGGTGGTCGGGGCCATCGACGACACCAACCACGCCGCCGTCGCCTCGGCGATCGCCGAAGCCGACTTCCCGGCGCGTCTCGAGAGGGCGATCGCCGCGCGTTTCGCGCGCTCGACGCTTGCGCCGCCGGCGCCCGGCCCCGCCCGCTACGTCCTCGAGGCGCGGATCGCCGGGTTTGGCTTCGCCGTCCCCGAAACGATGTTTGAAACCTGCTTCGCCGCCGATGTCCGTTACCGATTGCGCGAAGACGCGCGCACGATCGCCGAGGGCGCCGTCGTCTGGTCGGCCTGGCAGCGCAGCGAGGACGTGCCGCCGCCCGACTGCGCGCTTCTCGACGACTTCGCCGCCGACGCGGCCGCGCGCGCGCGCCGGACGCTTGTCGAGGCGCCCGAGGTGTTGGCTGCGGTGATCGTCCGCCGCCTGGGGGTGGGACCATGATCGGACGCGCGACGGCGGCGGTGTTCCTGGCCGCCCTCGCGCTCGGCGGCTGCGGATCGAGCGCGGTATGGGAGACCGAGCGCGCAATCGTGCCGGTAACATACGCGCCCACCGAGAACGCGGTCGCGCGCCACGTCGGCAGGCTCCGGCGCCTCGCCCTGATCGCGACGAACTTCGATTACGAGCCGCAGGGAAAGTTCTCCGAGGCGCTGGGATCGTTCCCGAACGGCGACGAGGTGGAGATCGAGCGCCGCCTCGGCGAGGCCCTGGCCCAGCGCGCGCTGCGCTTTCTTGCCGACTGGCGCGGCTACGACGTGGTCGATGCGAGGGGTCGCGCCGGGGACGGCGAGAACGGACACCGCGTCGCCGCGATCGTCGATTGGCTCGCCCGCGCGCCCGCCGGCGCCGAGCCGCCGCCCGAAGTCGCGGCCGCCGTGACGGCGTTGGCGCGCGCGCGCGAGGTCGATGGCCTTGTTGTCATCAAGGGCTGGGGGCGGCAGGTCTCCGGCGGCGAAATGCTGGCGGTGTTGGGGACGGCCTCGCTCGCCTGGCCGGTGCTCTTCGCCGCCGACAAGACGCGCCTGCGCGCCGACATCGTCGAGGGAGCGCGCGGGCGGCTGGTGTGGCGGCACGTCCTGACGTCGAAAGACGCGACGGTCCTGAACGTGCAGTCGAACGAGGGCCCGCATTCTAGCAAAACCATCGCCGAGGATCTGTTCGCGCCGCTCGAGCCGGCCCTTCCGAGCGTCTTCGCCGTCCCCTCGCTGGGCCGCGCTCCGCCGGGCTGATTCATAAACTCGCCAAGCGTTCGTCCCGCGCGCCGCGCCTCGTGCGCCGGGCCGCTCAGACGGGCCGGTCGAGCATTTCGAGATGCAATGCCTCGCCGGTATAGGGGTGGGCCTCGGCCACCGCCTCGTCGAGCTCGACGCCGAGGCCGGGCTCGCTCGGTGGGATGATGTAGCCATCCTCCCACAGGATCGGCGTTTTCAGGATTTCGGCGTGGAACCCGCCCCAGGTCTCGATCCCTTCCTGGATCAGGAAATTGGGGCTGCAGGCGTCGATCTGGATGTTGGCCGCGCCCTCGATGGGGCCGCAATAGAGATGGGGCGCGATCTGGGCGTAATGCGCCTCGGCCATGCCGGCGATCTTCTTGGCTTCGAGAATTCCGCCCACGCGGCCGATCGCCATTTGCAGGATCGTCGCCGCCTGGGCGCCGAGATGGCGCGCGAATTCGTATTTGGTGGCGAGCCGCTCGCCGGACGCGATCGGGATGCTGGTGGCGCGCGCGACCCGCGCCATCTCCTCGACGTTCTCGGGCGGGACCGGCTCCTCGAACCAGAGGGGATCGTATGGTTCGAGCCGCCGCGCGAGCCGGATGGCGCCCGAGGCGGTCATCTGGCCGTGGGTGCCGAACAAGAGATCGCAGCGATCGCCGACCGCCTCGCGGAGCGTCGCGATGAAGCGCTCGGAATGTTCGAGCGCGGCGAGCGAAAGCTGGCGCGGGTCGAAGGCCGAATACGGCCCCACCGGGTCGAACTTGAGTGCGGTGAACCCTTGCGCGAGATAGACGGCCGCCTTTTCCGCCGCCGCGTCCGGGTCGGTATAGACCCGCGCGTCACCGGGATCGTCCGGGTCGGGATAGAGATAGGTATAGCTCCGCAGCCTTTCGTGGACCTTGCCGCCGAGCAACTCGTGGATCGGCTTGCCGAGTGCCTTGCCGACGATGTCCCAGCAGGCGGTCTCGACGGCGCTCAGCACCCCGATCAGCGAGGTGTCGGGGCGCTGGGTGTAGCCGCTCGAATAGACGATCCGCCAAAGCCGCTCGATCTTGAAGGGATCGGCCCCGATCACGTGCCGGTCGCAGACGTCGGCGATCATGCGTTCGGCGACGCGCGGGTGGAACGGGATCGAGTAGGCCTCGCCGAAGCCCGCGATCCCGTCGTCGGTGACGAGCTTGAGGAAGATCCAGTAGCGCCCGCCGTAATGCGGCGGCGGGTTGCCGACGACGAAGGTCTTGGCGTCGACGATCTTCATGGGAGCGCGCCTTTCATGGCGCCGCGCGGACGATCTCCCGAAGCCCGACTTTCAAGCGCCGCGTAGCCGAACCAATGGCCGCGCTCCCGATCCTCGCTCCGCATGGCATCCCCTCTCTCCGACCCCCGGACAGGGGATCACGCGAGGACCCCGAAGGCGAGAACTTTTTCAGCCCCCCGACGCCGCGATCTTGGTTTCACCGAGCTTCTTGCCCGCGACGTAGCGGGCGTTGGCCTCGGCGAACAGACGCAGCGTTTTTTCGATGTCAAATGGCTTTTCGGCGAGCGTTTCCGGGTCCCATTCGCTGCGGGCGGTGGCGAAGAAATCGCCGCCGTAGACATGGATGGCGCAGGTCAGCTTGTCGGTCGGATTGCTGACCGAATGGACGATGTCGCGGCCAAGCGGAGCCGCGTCCCCCACCCGGAGCGCCCGGGCGCCGGCCGCCGTGAGCCCGCCTTCCTCGCGCCGCCAGAAAATATTGTCCTCGCCGCCGGCGAAGATACCGATCACAGCCCACATCCGATGGTTGTGTGGCATGACCGTCATCTGTGGCGCCCAAACGGTATTGAGGATCGTCAGCTCGGAACCGTGATAGAGCTTCTGGATGCCGGCCTCGGTCGGCTCGCCAAGGGAGGACAGCATTTCGTCGGGCTCGGCGACCGCCCGGGCGACGATCTCGCGCACGGCCTTGTGGGACTCGTCGCCATCGGCGGCGGCCTGTCGACAGTCTTCGATGAATCGCTCGATATCGAACATGGGAACCTCTCGCGATTGCATGAGGACCCCGAGCGTAGCAATTGATTTAGATTTCGTCTAATGCATAATATCTTCGTATAATCATGCAAATTCTGTATTTTTAATGCTCAACCTGAAGCGCCTGCGATCGCTGATCGTGGTGGCCGAGGAAGGCAATCTCAGCCGTGCCGCGACGCGATTGCACCTCAGCCAGCCGGCGTTGTCGCGCCGAATTCGCGAGCTCGAGAAGGATCTTCGCTTTTCGCTGTTTGAGCGCGTGGGGCGCGGGATTCGCCTCACCGGCGAGGGGCGGGGCTTTCTCGCCCAGTGCCGCGACCTGCTCGCCCATGCCGACGCGGTCGAGGAACGAGCCAAGGCCTTCGCGAGCGGCGAGGGCGGCGTGCTCCGCGCAGGCGCCTCGCCGCAAATGCTCGAGTGCCTGTTTCCCGATTTACTCGTGCGTTATCGGGCGCGGTATCCGCTGGTGGAGGTGGAGCTGGTCGAGGGCACGTCGGGCGATCTGGAAACACGGATCGAGCGCGGAGAGATCGATTTCGCCGTGATCGCGCCCGCGCGGGCGGATCGGTTCGACCATCGCGTCCTGCCGTCGCTCGTGGTCCTCGCGGCCGTCGCCCGGACGCATCGGCTCGACGGGACAACGCCCATCGAGCTTCGCGACATCATGGACGAGCCGTTCCTGCTGCTCCATCACGGGTATCGGTCGCGACAGGCCTTTGATGCCGCGTGCCGTCTGGCCAATGTCGCGCCGCGCGTGGTTCTGGAGAGCGGCGCGCCTCATAACGCTCTCCTGGCGTTGGCCGAGGCGGGCCTCGGCATCGCCATCATTCCCTCGGCGGCGGGAACCGCGGGGTACGACCTCCATGTCGCGCCCTTGTTTTATTCCGGCAAGCCGCTGGACATACAAGGGATGATTTGTTGGCGTCACGGCCGATACCTGGCGCCCTACGCCGAACAATTCATCGCCGAGCTGCTCGCCGTCGCCAAGACGAAGCTCGGCCGACACGCGGCCAATCCCCCCACCGGCGGTTAGGCGCTTGATCCCGGGATTTGCGGGATGGATAACGAAGGGTCCGGAACCCGCCTTGCCGTCCCGCCGACCCCGGGCGGGCGAGGCCGATACGAAATAGGAGACCCAAGACATGGCACGCATCAAGCTTCTCGGCGACGATGAGGTCGACGGCCGCACCGCCGCCGCGCTGCGACGGTTCCGCCAATCCTGGTCGCGCGACTGGAACCTGCTGCGCGTCATGGCGCATTCGCCGGCGCTTCTCGAAACCTTTTACGGGCTGTGGCACGGCCTTCGGAAGACCAGCCTCGAGGCCAAGGATCGCGAGGTGATCGATCTCTATCTCGCCGCCAGGAACGGCTGTCATTACTGCGTGCCGGCCCATATCGGCGGCGCGCGCGAGGCGGGGATTTCGGACGACGACATCCGCGCCATCATCGAGGACCGCGCGCCCGGCTGGGAGCGCGGCCGGTTGATCCTGGAGCTCACGCGCCGGCTCGTCGAGACCAAGGGAAAGCTCCCCGACGACGAGTTCGAGGCGTTCAAGCGGCGCGGCGCGAGCGAGCGCGAGATGATCGAGGTGATCGGCGAGATCGCCCATTGCACGTTCACCAACTACCTCAACCGCCTCGCCGACACCGACATCGACGACTTCAACGCCGAGATGAAGGTCTGACTGGTGCCCAGGTCGGTATCATTTTCAACCTGACGCATCGCCTGCTGCGCGGCAGGAGGGTAGACCGTGCTGCGGAACGATCTGCGCTACTACGACGAGCTTCTTCCGACCAGGAAGGGGCTGCCTTCGAAGATTCTGGAGGTTCAGTCCGATCCCGCGCGCACGGATCGTATGGGAACACGACTTCAACCATCAATCGGACGAGGGAAGCAAACGATGATACGGTTTTCAGGATTGACCCGGCGGCAACTTCTTTCGGCGCGGCGACGGCGTAATGCTGGGGCCAGTGCTATCTGCGATCATGGGCGGCGAAATCACTATTCGCACCTTCGGCTAACCGCCGTGTCGTCAGCATCACGTTTGCATCAAAATCTCATGTGTGGAGCCTAGCCCGAAAGTCTCGGATAAGATCGACGAAACCCAACATTTCTGCCTCGAACTCGATTTGTGAGACGCGCGTGTCATCGAGAATGCGCGGGATCGCGTACCGGGGTGTGCCGGGGGATGCAAGACGCGATACACAGGTCGTCGCCGAGCGAACGCCGAGGTCTTCGAGAATCGGCCAATGCTCGCGCGACCATTCACCGCTCGGGTAGCAGAAATGACGCGCGCGCTGCCCGGTCATCTCTTCAATTACGTCTCGATTCGCGACGATCTCGTTGGTCGCTTCAATCGTGTTTATCGGAAACCGATGCCGATGACTATGAAGCTCAATAGAGATACCGCTTTCCTCGAGGTTTTTTGCTTCAGAACAGTTGATAAGCCTGAGGACCCGGCTGGCGACGATCGCATCGTAATCGATACCGAGAAGCTGGGCGAGCTGTCGACCCAAGGACTGGCGTTCCGTCTCACTGCACTGTGTTTCGCCATATACCGAAATCATCTCTCCGAGCTCCGCACGGCTTCTAGCATCAAGCATGATCACACCCCGTTCATTGAGCGGCGGAATGTCGAGGCGCGCAGGCTCGAATCGCAGGCCATTGGGCGCGAGCCAGAATAGGTAGTTTACGAGGAGTCCGAATATTGGGGATTGTTTTACTGCATAGTATGTCGTCAAATATAGAGTTGCTGTGAATTCATACTTCATTAGCATCGGACGGCCAATTTTATAAACGCTGAAAAAACCATCATCAATCGTGATTACGGTCGCGAAATCGGGAAAATTTCCCGTATCGAGTTGCTCAACGGCATCGTCAAGCGGAATAACCGGGTACTGTTTATCGGCCAAGTACTTCATACGCTGCGCGAAGGTCTCGGGCTTCATGAACAGCCCGGGTAGAAACCGATGTTCATCCACGAGAGAAAACCCGTGGTAGCAAAGAACACGGATACGGCGACGGGTGAGTCTGCGGGCGATGTGGAATAGCCCGAGTGCCTTACTCAGATAAAAAAATATGCGGATTGCGCGACGACGAAAACTTGGGTGGTATCCGTTCATCACTCTGCCCAACGGCGAACACGGCCGAGAACCGTTGTTTGAAACAGGCTGTGGCGGTAAGCGAAACCGAGTTTTTCTATCACATGGCGCGATGGAGCGTTATCAGCAAGAACCGAAATCGAAATCCAATCAGCGACGCCCAATGTTGCGACATCATGTGCCATTGTTTGAATCGCTTTCTGATAGAACCCGCATCCGCGCACTTCCGGAAAAGTGAAAAAATCAAAGAGTACCGCTGTATTGGAGGGGAATTTATATTTCTGTCCAACTTCGGTGAAATACGCGGTTTCTTGTCTGTCCGCGAGCCAACCGCAATGCAAGAGCTTGCCATCTTTTACGAAAGAATACGCATGACAGCCCGATTCGATCCGACCGAGCGCTGACGACAAGAATCTTTGCCGGGTCTGCCAAGATTCATAAGGATGAAAGGCCAAAAGATCCGTCAAACGGTCACGTGCGAATTCTTCCGCTGGTTCGAACTGTTTTGCGTGCTCGACTTTCATGAAATAGATGCGAAATTCGCGTGACTCCCGGACTAGGTTTTTGAGCCGTCGAGGAAGAGACTGAAGCCGGAACCGCTTGAGCTTCGATACGAGAGATCGCAAACTTGCGGGTTCGATACCCACTGTACGAACCGCACGCTTGGCTAAGGTTTCGAGGCGCCTGGCCGCAGCCTCCTTACGTGCTTCCGTGGATAGAAAGTAGACCGTAGCTTCAGTCACATTGTCATGTGTATTTGCGAAGCGTTCTTTCCAATTTCCGCCAGGTGTTAGATCAAAATATTGAATTCCTTCTTCTCGCAGATCGGATGCTATGAAGTACAAAAGGAATTTTCCAGGCGAGTGTTGGGCGATAAATGGAGAATATGAAAAAATTCCAACAGAAACCGAAGTGCGATTTTTAAAACCGATTAATGCTGCGATAGACACGTCGTCAATGAAAAGACCATAGGCCCTAACTAAATTCTTCGCTTCCATAAGTCTAAGGTGAAAGAGTATTTTATTCGGGTCTTCCATAAAGGGGCTTGTGTCGCTGATTGCCCCTTGACGCAGATCGTAATGCGCCGCGATATCGTCAATCACCGATTCGAGTTCGGCCTTTGATCGGAGTGGACGAAATTCGAACTTTCCCAGACGCTTCAACCTGTTGATCCGGCTCTTGTTGCTTTTTTTTCTGAGCACCCGATCGTCCCAGACACGAAGGTCGATAAGCGGTCGTCGGTGGTGGCGGAGTTGGATAGCGGGAACGATACCGCGAGTATCATCAACCCAGTCGGGCGGTATTTCTGGTGGTAAGAATTTAAAATGTAGGGTTCCTAGGTAGCCAGAATCCGCGAGATGCTTCAATGCAGCGGCAATGAATCTGCTCGAATCTTTGGGACGTGCGAGCCAGCCCTGATATTCAGCTTGATGGCCGCCGGCGACAATGATTGACAATTCAGCGGCTTGATTTGCGACAGCCAGCGCTAAACATCCAGTCAACGTCCCATCGTAATGTTCGCCAATAAGGATGAGAGGATTGTATGCGTCTTTATACGATTCATACCAAGTACGAATGTATTCGATGGTTTGAAACGACGTTGCCCATGGGCAGTCGTTATAAAGTGCAGAAAAACGGTTTGCGAACCCATTGTCCCCTAGCAAGGTCAGTGCATCCGCTCCAGATTTTTGCGAGATTGCAATCATCAACAATTCCCAAGACACAGATCATTCCCGACGTGAACGCCCCATCCAACGTCAATAACAGCGCATTCCTTGGATTATGAAGCTAGTATAGACGAGTTCGAAGTAATCACAGATTAGCCCATTTTATAAGGTCGTTAAAGAGGCTGGCGAGTGGGGCAGTTCGCGGGGGAGGCAGCAGCTCTCAGGCGGCGAAATCTTGTTCGAGGGTATTTTGCCCGCCAGCCTCGGCATGCCAGTGCGGGTCCGCCTCGGGCTTGGGCGCATCTTTCAGATGTGGCGCGAGTTTTGGCGCCTGATGATGTGTGATGCCGGCGGTGGCGATCATGGGATCGTACGTGATCAAGGACGGTGTTTTTCATTAGGTCGCCTTCGCCTGAGATCTCGAAAGCCTTGACTGGCGCGCGCGCTCGGATAGCCTTCTCGCGGGATCGTTCGAGGTCGGCTGTTATCCCCCTGTCCCCGAGATGGACAATGTCACGGCAGCCGGCGGCAACGCCTATCATCATGGGAAACCCACCGAGATGACCGTTCGCAACGGCCGCGAATTCCTGAGCATTCCAGGCCCCACCACCGTCCCCGACGCGGTCCTCAACGCCATGCATCGCCCGGCGATCGAGATCTATTCCGGCGCGCTCATCGGGATCACGGACCACTGCCTCGACGGGCTTCGTCGGGTTTTCGGCACGCGCGGGCGGGCCTACATCTACGCCGCCAACGGCCATGGCGCCTGGGAAGCGGCGCTCACCAACCTGCTGTCGCGGGGCGACAAGGTTTTGGCCCTGGAAAGCGGGCGCTTCGCCATCGGCTGGGCCGAGACGGCGTCGATGCTCGGCCTCGACGTCGAGGTGCTGCCCGGCGACTGGCGCCGCGCGGTCGACCCGGCGGCGCTCGAAGCCCGGCTTCGCGCCGACGCGACGGGCGAGATCAAGGCCATCCTGGTGGTGCAGGTCGACACGGCGTCGGGCGTGCTCAACGATCTCGCCGCCATCCGCGCGGCCATCGATGCGGCCGGGCACGGCGCGCTCCTGATGGTCGATGCCATCGCCTCGCTGGGAACCATGCCGCTCGACATGGACGAAGGCGGCATCGACGTTGCCGTCTCGGGCTCGCAGAAGGGGTTGATGACACCGCCCGGTCTGAGCTTCGTCGCCGCCGGCGAAAAGGCGCTCGCCGCCCACGAGGCGGCCGGGCTGCGCGCCCGCTACTGGGACTGGACCGTGCGCGACGGCAAGGAGCATTACCACAAATACTGCGGCACGCCGCCCGAGCATCTGCTGTTCGGCCTCGCCAAGGCGCTCGATCTCTTGTTCGAGGAGGGGCTCGAGAACGTCTTCGAGCGCCACCGCCTACTCGCCGAGGCCACCCGCCGGGCGGTCGCCGTCTGGGGCGAGGGCGGGGTGTTGGAGCTCAACATCGTCGAGCCCGCCGCGCGCTCCGATTCGGTGACCGTCGTGCGCATGAACGATGGCCGCGACCCGAGGACCCTGCTCGATTACTGCGATAAACGATGCGGCGTCGTGCTCGGCGGCGGCATCAGCGAGCTGAGCGGCAAGGCCCTCAGGATCGCCCATATGGGCCATGTCAACGCGCCCATGATCCTCGGCACCCTGGGGGCCCTGGAAATCGGCCTCGTCGCGCTCGGCATTCCCCATGGAAAGGGCGGGGTGCAGGCCGCCATCGACTACCTCGGCGGCGCCGTCGCGGCCTGACGCCGGTTTCGGCCTACGCCTCGGCGGGCGGGGCGGCGACGACCGCGAGGAAGGTTTCGCCGTAGCGTTCGAGCTTGGCGGCGCCCACGCCCGGGAGCTCGGCGAGCGCGTCGAGGCTGTCGGGCCGGTGGCGCGCGATCTCGATCAGGGTGCTGTCGTGGAAGATGACGTAGGGCGGCACGCCCTGGGCGCGCGCGAGCGTCATTCGCCGGGCGCGCAGGGCGTCGAACAGCGCCTGGTCGGCGGGGTCGTCGAGCGTCGGGGCGACCTTCGCCCGCGCCGCGCGGGCGGTCTTGCGCGCCGCCGGATCGCGGCGCAGGCGTATGCTCCGCTCGCCCCGCAGCACGGCGCGGCAATCCTCGCCCAGACGCAGGCCGCCATGGCCGTCGGCGTCGACCACCAACAGCCCCATCGCCACGAGCTGGCGCAGGATCGAGCGCCACTCGCGGCGCGAGAACTCCTTGCCGATGCCGTAGGTGCTCAGCGCGTCATGGCCGAGGCGGCGGATGCGCTCGGTCTCGCCGCCGAGCAGCACGTCGATGACATGGACGGCGCCGAACCGCTGGCCGGTGCGCCAGACGCAGGACAGCGCCTTGCGCGCGGCCTCGGTACCGTCGAACCCCTCGGCCGGCTCGAGGCAGGTGTCGCAGTTGCCGCAGGGGGCATCGAGGGTTTCGTCGAAATATTCGAGCAGCACCTGGCGGCGGCAGCGCGTGGTCTCGCAATAGCCGAGCAGGCTGTCGAGCTTGCGGCGTTCGATCCGCTTCTGGGCGTCGGGGGCCTCGGAGGATTCGATGAAATGGCGCAGCCGCACCGCGTCCTGCATGCCGTAGACCATCCAGGCATCCGAGGGCAGGCCGTCGCGCCCGGCGCGCCCGGTCTCCTGATAATAGGCTTCGAGGCTCTTGGGCAGGTCGAGATGGGCGACGAAGCGGACGTCGGGCTTGTCGATCCCCATGCCGAAGGCGATCGTCGCCACCATGACGATCCCGTCCTCCTTGAGGAAGCGGTCCTGATGGGTGGCGCGCACCCCTTTGTCGAGCCCGGCGTGATAGGGCAGCGCCGCGACGCCCTGGGCGACGAGGCTTCGGGCGGTCCGCTCGACGTCGGCGCGCGACAGCCGGTAGACGATCCCCGCCTCGCCCGGATGCTCGGCCCGGATGAAGGCCGCGAGCTGCGCCTGCGCGTTCTCCTTGGGCGCGACCCGGTAGCGGATGTTGGGGCGGTCGAAGCTGGCGACGAACACCCGGCCCCCCTCCAGCCCCAGGCGCTCGATGATGTCGCGCCGGGTCGGGCCGTCGGCGGTCGCCGTCAGGGCGAGGCGCGGGACGCCGGGAAAGCGCTCGCCCAGCACCGCGAGCTGGAGATACTCGGGCCGGAAGTCGTGGCCCCATTGGGAGACGCAATGGGCCTCGTCGATGGCGAACAGCGACAAGGCGCAGCGCGACAGTCGGTCGAGAAATCCGTTGGACAACAGCCGTTCGGGCGCGACGTAGACGAGGTCGAGCTCGCCCGACTCCATGGCGCGCATCGTCCACGCGGCCTCGGCGGGCGCGAGCGTCGAGTTGAGCACCGCGGCGCCGACGCCGAGCTGGCGCAGCGCCTCGACCTGGTCCTGCATGAGGGCGATCAGCGGCGACACCACGACCGCCATGCCGTCGCGCGCCAGGGCCGGCACCTGATAGCACAGCGATTTGCCGCCGCCGGTGGGCATCAGCACCAGCCCGTCGCCGCCGGCGATCACGTGATCGACGATTTCGGCCTGGGCGCCGCGAAAGGCGTCGAAGCCGAAGACGCGGCGTAGGATTTCAAGCGGCTCGGGCAGCATGGCGGGAGTGTACATCGCCACCAAAACCCGCCGCCACCGCCATGACGCCCGACAGGGGCATTTGTCGAAGGCATGCCATAAATTCATGCTGAGCCGACGCCGGGCCGGGGATATCTTGCCCCGGTGTGGAAGACGCGCGACGGCGCGCGGGGCAGGCGAGGGGGCGATCCGAAACGATGACGACGATCTTCGATCCCGAGCGGGCCGACCTGCGCGTCGGGGTGATCGGCGCGGGCGCCATGGGGCGCGGCATCGCGCAGGTCGCGGCGACGGCCGGGATCTAGATGTGGCTCGCCGACACCCGCGACGGCGCGGTGGACGAGGCGTTGGCCTTCATCGCCCGCATGCTCGACCGCGCGGTCGAGAAGGGGCGCATGGAGGCGAGCGCGGCGGCCGCGGCCAAGGGCCGTCTGCGGATCGTCGATGCGGGCGATCCCGCGCCATTCGCCACCTGCCACGCGGTCGTCGAGGCGATCGTCGAGGATCTCGACGCCAAGCGCCGCCTGTTCGCCGAGATCGAGGACCGGGTCGCCGGGGACTGCGTTCTTGCCACCAACACCTCGTCGCTGTCGATCACCGCGATCGCCGCCGCCTGCCGCCGCCCGGAGCGGGTCGCGGGGTTCCATTTCTTCAACCCCGTGCCGTTGATGAAGCTGGTCGAGGTGGTCGCCGGCGAGCGGACCGAGGCGGCCGCGACCGCCGCGCTCATGGGGCTCGCCCGGCGCCTCGGCCATCACCCCGTGGCGGTCGCCGACATGCCCGGGTTTCTCGTCAACCACGCCGGGCGAGGTTTCGTGACCGAGGCGCTCGCGATTCTCGGCGAAGGCGTCGCCGGGGTCGCCGACATCGACCGCGTGCTGCGCGAGGCGGCGGGCTTTCGCATGGGGCCGTTCGAGCTTCTGGATCTGACCGGCCTCGACGTCTCGCGGCGGGTCATGGACTCGATCTGGGCGGGGTTTCAGCACGAGCCCCGCTTTCGCCCCTCGCCGATCGTCGCGCGGCGGGTGGCGGCGGGGCTTTTCGGCCGCAAGAGCGGGCGCGGGTTCTACGACTACGCCGACGGCCGCCCGCTGATCCCCGCCGAGGCCGCCGCGCCCGACGCCGCGCCGCTTCCGGTCTGGGTCGCGCCGGCGCGCGACGAGATCGAGGCCGACGGACGGGCGGCGCTGGTGGCGGCGCTGCGCGCGGCGGGAGCCGATCCGCGCGCGGGCGCGCGCCCGCCGGCCGACGGGGTTCTGTTCGTCGCCCCGCTCGGCGAGGATGCGACCACGGCGGCGCTCGCGCGCGGGCTGGAAGCGCGCCGGACCGTCGCCGTCGATTCCCTGTTCGGCCTCGATGGTCGGCGCAGCCTGATGACCACGCCCGCGACCGAGCCGGTCGCGCGCGACGCGGCGCATGCCCTTCTCGCGCGCGGCGGCGCGCCGGTGACGGTGCTCCGCGACAGCCCCGGCTTCATCGCTCAGCGCGTGGTCGCGATGATCGTCAACATCGGCTGCGAGATCGCCCAGCGGCGCATCGCCGCCGCCGAGGACATCGACCGCGCGGTGGCGCTCGGGCTCGGCTACCCCAAGGGGCCACTCGCCTGGGGCGACGCTCTCGGTCCGCGCCGCGTGCTCGCGATCCTCGAGGCGCTGCACCGCGCCTCCGGCGATCCACGCTACCGCCCGAGCCCCTGGCTCAAGCGCCGGGCGCTGCTCGGCATCTCGCTCGCGACCCCCGAGACTTAAATCCAGGAAAAGGACGAATGCTCGACGGCTACATCTACGACGGGCTGCGCACGCCCTTCGGCCGCCATGGCGGGGCGCTCGCCCGCGTCCGCCCCGACGATCTGCTCGCGGGGGTGATCCGCGCATTGGTGGCGCGCAATCCCTTCGCGCCCGAGCGGGTCGAGGACGTGATCGCCGGCTGCGCGATCCAGGCGGGCGAGGATTCGCGCAACGTCGCGCGGGTTGCGGGGTTGCTCGCGGGCCTGCCGGTCGAGACCGGCGGGATCACGCTCAACCGGCTCTGCGGCAGCGGTCTCGCCGCGATCCTCGACGCCGCCCGCGCGGTGAGCTGTGGCGAGGGCGCGCTGTTCGTCGCCGGCGGGGTCGAGAGCATGTCGCGCGCCCCCTTCGTGTTGGGCAAGGCCGAACGCCCCTTCGCCCGCGACGCCCGGATCTACGATTCGACCCTCGGCTGGCGGTTTCCCAATCCCCGGCTTCTGGCGGCGGTGGGCGGCGATTCCATGGCCGAGACCGCCGAGAACCTCGGCCGCGAGCTCGCGATCGGGCGCGCCGAAAGCGACCGTTTCGCCGTCGCCTCCCAGGCGCGATATCGGGCGGCGCGCGAGGCCGGCTTCTTCGACGACGAATTGGTCGCGGTCGAGACGCCGGGCTCGCGCCGCGCCCCGCCCGGCCGCGTCTGCGCCGACGAGCACCCGCGCCCGGGCACCACGCTCGAGACGCTCGCCGCGCTCGCGCCGCTTTACGAGGACGGGATCGTCACCGCCGGGAACGCGTCCGGCATCAACGACGGCGCCGCGGCGCTGCTCGTCGGGAGCCGCGCGCTCGGCGAGGCGGCGGGGGTCGCGCCGCGCGCGCGCATCCTCGCGGGCGCCACCGCCGGCGTTCCGCCGCGCGTCATGGGGCTCGGCCCGGTCCCCGCCGCGCGGAAGGCCCTGGCGCGCACGGGCCTCTCGCTCGACGACATGGACGTGATCGAGATCAACGAGGCCTTCGCCACCCAACTGCTCGGCTGCGCGAAGCAACTGGGGCTCGCGCCCGACGACAGCCGGCTCAACCCCAATGGTGGCGCAATCGCCATCGGCCACCCACTCGGGGCCTCGGGGGCGCGGCTCGCGCTCACGGCGCTGCGCGAACTCGAACGCCGCGGCGGCCGCCATGCCCTCGTCGGCTTGTGCATCGGCATCGGCCAGGGCATCGCCGCGATCCTGGAACGGGTGTGACGGAAGCCGCCCGCCTCGCCGGCCGTTCGCTCCCGTCGCCTTCGTATCCGGCCGGGGAACCGCCGAGATCGGAACCCCGGCGTAAGGGGGGCGGACCGGACGTTTTCCGCCCGGACGAGTTCCCGAGGGGGTGGCAAATTGAGTTGCGGCGAAGCTTGGCACTCCGTAAGGTTGGGAGGTAACATAATGAAATTTATCAAGGAAAATTTTTGACCCTCCGCGACGGATGGGGGAAAAGGTCTGTTCGGGGCCGTCGCCGTGGCATGCGTTGCCGTCCGGGCGAGGTCGGGGTAGCGGGAGAATTCGTGATAAGGAGACATGACATGACCCTGACGCATCCATCGTCGATTCCACGCTGGCTCGTCACCGCGATCGTCGTTCTGATCGCCGGGGCCGGCGTGACCGCGCTGCCCATCGAGGCAAGCTCCCACGAGGACAAGAAGCCGGCCGCGGGCGAGGCGCATGCGCACGACCTCAGCGATATTTGGGCGATCGCTCGTGGCGGCCAGCTTTACGACAACTGGGCGGTGGTCCTTGAAAAGGACTTGCCCCGGGAAACGCACCCCGCCTACCCCGCCGTGGGGAAGAAGAAGGGCGCCGCCACATGGCGCTGCAAGGAGTGTCACGGCTGGGACTATAAAGGCGCCAAGGGCGCTTACGGCAAGGGCTCGTCGCACTACACCGGAATCAAGGGCCTACGCGACATGGTGGGCATGAAACCCGAGAGAATCCACGCGATCATCATGGACGACACGCATCGCTACACCGAGGACATGCTCCCTCATAGCGCCATGGAGAAGCTCGCCATGTTCGTCAGCCTCGGCCAGATCGACATGGACGAGTTTATCGACCGCGAGACCAAGAAGTCGCGCGGCGATCCGCACCAAGGCGCCGCGTACTTCCAGACCATCTGCGCCGTGTGCCACGGCTTCGACGGCAAGGCGATGAACTTCGGCAACGAGGAAGAGCCCGAATTCGTCGGCACGGTCGCCAACGAAAACCCGTGGGAGCTGCTGCATAAGATCCGGTTCGGACAACCCGGCGTCGGCATGATCTCGTTGATGGCGTTGGACGTCCGCGATCTGGCCGATATTCTTGCCTACGCGCAGACCCTGCCCGAGAAGTAAGCCATCTCCTCGGCGCATGACCACCGGGGCGGCCCCTTGGGGCCGCCCTTCCATCTCGGAAATTGCCTCAGGCGCGGCGTTCGGCGACGACCTTCTGGAACAGGCCGCCGAAGATCGTCTTCTTGCGCCAGGCGAAATTCCCGGCATCGCTCGCGAAGTCGCGAATCTCGTTGCGCCACAAGCCCTTGGCGAAGGGCTCGAGGGTGTCGAACACGATGCTCGTGATCAGCTTCAAGGGATGCGCCCAGTGCGGACGGTGGTAGTCGACGAACACC
>Ga0114931_10001865_pt1 | contig 26832 bp, 26 predicted proteins | sample 2SBtaG_FD_89579 | JGI IMG/M metagenome (GOLD analysis project Ga0114931, IMG submission 89579) | Deep subsurface microbial communities from Kolumbo volcano to uncover new lineages of life (NeLLi) - 2SBTROV14_V59a metaG | ecosystem: Environmental > Aquatic > Marine > Volcanic | place: Kolumbo... | reverse complement strand
TCCCGTGCCGAGTCAATCCGACACGCGCCGGCCACCGACGACAAATCACGCCCATCGAGCGGCCCTCCGCGAGCGCGCCTGACGCGCGACGCCAGCGCGGCGGCGCGGTCGGCTCGCGCCATTCCTCGCCGCCGCGAGACGGACCGCCGTGGGAAGGTTGCGGGCGCGCGCATGCAGTTGCATCGTGTGATGGCGCGATCTCATGCCACCGAAACGCAAGCAATCCTGGACCGCCTATCTCGATGAGCCCGTCGACGGGGCCTCGCTCGGCGTGTTTCGCATCGTCTTTGGGGCGATGGTCGCCATCGATGCCTACCGCTATGTGACGAACGGCTGGGTCGAGGAGTACTTCGTACGCCCGAAGCTCCATTTCACGTATCTCTATTTCGGCTGGGTACACCCCCTGCCCGCGCCGTGGATTTACGGGCACTTCTACTTCATCGGCGCGATGGCGGTTCTCGTCAGTCTCGGGCTCTTCTACCGCTGGGCGTGCGTGGGGTTGTTCCTCAGTTACACGTATTTCTTCCTGCTCGAGCAGTCGACGTACATGAACCACTACTACCTGATCGCCCTGATCTCGTTCCTGCTGTGCACGATGCCGGCACAGCGGTGCTATTCGCTGGATCGACTGCGCGGCGCGACCGTCGAACGATCGGTGCCGCGATGGTGTGTGCTGATCCTGCGCTTCCAGCTCTTCGTCGTGTATTTCTACGGCGCAATTGCCAAGCTCAATCCGGACTGGCTCGCGGGCGAGCCAATGTACTCCGAGCTGGTCCGCGGCGGGCCGGAGATCCCCGAAATCGCGAACCTCCTACCACCGGCCATCCTCGCCTACGCCATCGCTTACTCCGGGGTCCTGATCGACACGGCCGTACCGATCATGCTGTCGACGCGGAGCCTGCGGCGCTACGGTTTTCTACTGGCGGTCGGCTTCCACGTACTGAACGCGATCTTTCTCCGCATCGGCGTATTCTCCTACCTGATGGTCGGCGCCATCACGATCTTTTTCGATCCGGACTGGCCTCGTCAGCTGGCACGGCGCTGTTCGAGTCTCATCGGTCGCCACCCCAGCCAACCGCGATTGGTCGTTCGCGAGGGACACACACGCTGGCCGCTCTTCGCCCTCCTGTATTTCTACGTGGCACTGCAACTCCTCGTCCCGTTCCGACATCTGCTGTTTCCCGGGCCGGTGAGCTGGACCGAAGAGGGACACCGCTTCGCCTGGCAGATGAAGCTGCGCAAGAAGAGGTCGCGCATCGTCATCACCGCTCGCGACCCTGCCACCGGACGCACATGGACGATCGATCCCAACGCCGATCTGATCGCCCGCCAGCAACGCAAATTGGCGACCTTCCCGGACATCATGCTGCAATACGCGCACTACACCCGCGACCGGTTGGTGCGCGAGGGTATCGCGGACCCCGAGATCCGCGTCGACTACATGTGCTCGCTCAACGGCGCTCCCTATGCGCCCCTGATCGACCCGCAAGTCGACCTCGCCAAGGTCGAACGAACCTGGCGACACTCCTGGTGGATCCTGCCCAAACCACCGCGCCGGACTGAGCCCTGACGCAGACGCAGGCCCTGACACAGGCACGGCGATCACACCGGTTTGCTGTCGAGATCCACTCCCACGTCGAAGCCGTACGCGTGCGCCAGCGCGACCACAGGGTGCACGGTCGCGCGGCCCGCTCCCTGTTCGATGTGCAGGCCCGCCAGGCGACATCCGCTGCAGGCCAGCGAACACGATCCTCCGGTACCGTCACGCATGCCGTCGAAGGCCTTCTCTCCCCACCGCAACGAGTCCTCGAAATGTTCCCGCTGCATGCTCCAGGTGCCGTCGTGTCCGGAACACTCCTCGACCGAAACTACCTCGTCGGCGACCAGCTTGAGCAAGTCGCGACCGCGGATGCCGATGTTCTGCGCCCGGATGTGGCACGGTACATGGTATCGAACCGATCCGAACTTCCGCACGAAGTCGCGCTTCAACCGCCCTTCGCGGGCAATCCGATAGAGATACTCGTCGAGGTCGTGCGACACCGCAGCCACTTCGCTCGATCTCGCGTCCGAGACGATCTGCGGAAACTCTTCACGGATCATCAGGGAACAACTCGGCGAAGGGATGACGACGCGGTAGCCCCGCTCGACATAGGGATGGAGCAGATCGACGTTGCGGCGAATCACGACCGCCGCGGCATCGACATCGCCGCCATCGAGAAACGGCATGCCACAGCAGGCCAACCCATCCACGACTTCGACCTCGACGCCACAGTGCTCGAGCACCTGTACCGCCGCGCGTCCCACAGCCGGGTCATTGTAGTCGACCAGACACGTGGAGAAGAGAACCACCGCGAGCGGTGTCGGCTCCTCCACACCAGCCTTGAGATCCTGCGCCGCCTCGACCGCGGGGCGGTGCACGGCCCACCACTTGGGAAACGTCTCACGGTGGTATCGCGGCATCCGCTTGTCGCGGTGGATGCCCAGCGCGGATTCCATCACGACGCGCACCGACCGGTTGCGCAGGGACCAATTGGCCAGGCGCGGCGCCAGGCTGGCGGCTCTACCGATCGTCTCGGTGTCGCGCATCAGCCGCGTCCGCAACGGCACTCCGTCCCTGCGGGTCCGCTGCGCCTTCCAGCGCAACAACAGCCTCGGAAAGTCGAGCGCGAAATCGTGCGGCGGCGTGTACGGGCAGTTCGGATAACAGAGCTTGCACTGAAAGCAGAGGTCGACGACCCCGTCGACATCGCGATCGCTGAGGTCGCCCGCTTGCGCCTGGATCTCCGGCAACTCGTCGCCATAGGTGACACCCACCTCTGCACCGGCATGTCCTTCGGGCTCCAGCTGACGATCCGCTTCGGCCGCTGCGCGCCGCGCCGCGGCGTTCTCCACCACCTCCGGATGATCGCGCAAATAAGCCTCGCGAAGATCCCCGGTCTTGCCATCGAGCAGCTCGAAAAGACGGGGAAAACTGCCGCAAAACTTGAAGCACAGTCGGCAACCAGCACAAACATCGAACACCCGATCGACTTCGCCGCGCAGATCAGCGCCGTCCCAAAAGCGCGGGTCTTCGACCCGCAAACCAATCGATTCCGCCATCCCAACTCCTCAGATCTTGTCCAAAGTTGGACCCTACGCCAGCATAGGCAACCATGACAACCCGGCAACAGTCCCGGCACAATTCGCCCCCGGGTGTGGTCGAGTTCGTCTGGCACCGTATCGAGGCACTATTTTGTCGGTTCCACGCCCTTTGTTGAACGTTGCGATGCCGCGCCAGCCAGCTGCAGGCCCGCCAATGCCAACGACAAAATCATGACACTCCTGGCACCACTCTTGCTTGTGAGCTTCGTACGCAAAAGGGAGGCACGCATGGCCAGAGGTAGAGTTCTGACACCACAAATCGATTCGCGCACGCTCATGTCCGAGGAAACGCTGATGCTCGCAGTACTCGAGCAGGCGTTGTCAGACCTGACCGCCAGCTGCCCTGCAGTGCGAGCCGACGCGGAGGCGTATTTTCTCGCCTACGACGCCGATTCAAGCGCATTCAGCCTCGACGCCGTGTGTTCGCAGTTCAGCCTTTCCGCGGCGGCGATCCGGGATCAGGTGCGGCGGCGACTGCGCGCTCCCAAAAGCAGCAAGCTCGCCAAAGCGGCCTGAGCGACTCAAGCCGACAGCCGTTCGCTCCAAAGGCGGCTCAGCAATCGGCGGAGCTCTTCCGGGGATCCGTCGTTTTCGATGACCACGTCGGCGACCTTGCGGCGTTCGTCGTTGCCCAACTGGGCATCGATGCGCGCCTGGACCTCACCGCGCTGCATGCCGCGGCTGGCAGTCACACGCTCGATTACGGTGGGCGGCGCCGCCATGACGACCCAGACTTCGTCGACCAGGTCGAACCACTTCGCCTCGATGAGCACTGCCGCCTCGACGATGATCGGACGCACCGGCTCACCTGCCACGGCCGCGTCAACCAGCTCGCGCACCCCACGCCGGATCAGCGGGTGCACGATCTGGTTGAGCCGCTCGAGCTGCGCCGAGTCGGCGAAAACGATCGACCCGAGAGCTTTGCGATCGATCGTCCCGTCGTCCGCCACGACACCATCTCCGAACGCCGCGACCACCTGATCCCATCCTGGCGTCCCGGGCAGGTAGACGGAATGCCCCACCCGGTCGGCATCGATCACGAACGCACCGAGGTCGGCGAGGATCGCGGCAACCGTACTCTTGCCACTGCCAATCCCACCGGTCAGGCCAACCGTGTGCACAGCCGCCGATCTTTGCTCAGACACCGCGTTCCCCCATCGCTCTCAACAGCCCGTCGACAAACAGGACACGCGACCTCCGCGGTGCAGAGAATCCTACCCCACCCACCCCCCAACAACCTGTGTCGGCAGCGGGCACCTCACCGCGGCTAACCGGCTGCCGCCCGAGCTCGCGGAACCTCGCCAGATCCCTCCTGACGAAATTTCGAAAGACCTCCACGGAGGTAGTCCGAGTTGATCTCGAGGATGTCGCAAATGTTCTCGTATGAATAAAACCAGCGCCGATCGCGCGACGCGATCCACACATCGACATCCCGAAACATCTGGAGCCCCTGCCCCTCACGCGCTGTCGCGTACTTGCGGTAACAATCCAACGCGTCTTCCAAAACAGCGAGCATCAAGCGCTTCTCGCCAGCAATCGCCGACCCACTGCGCAAGACCGCATAGAACTGCTCTGGCAGCAGCGTATCGGGCTCGAAGAGACCGTTCGTCCGATCCTTCATTCCGCCACACCTCCACGTGCCGCACTCCGGGCCAGGCACACCCTCACCCTTTAGCGGCAGAACCTGCCCGCCCCTCTCCGGGCGGGTTGTGTCCTTTCGGAACCATCCGGTCGAACTCCAACCCGAAGGCAGGGCGCTGCAGCGCCACTGCCCACGAGTCCGAGTGTACCCAGAAAGTCCCGCGTCAGCCTACTTGCGGGCGCCGAGAACAGTTTCTTTGAAACTCTTCGCGACGGTAAAGCGTACCTTCTTGCGGGCCGAGATCTTGACCGGCTCACCGGTTTGAGGGTTGCGCCCCATGCGGGCTTTGCTGTGAACTTTCCGGAACGTACCCAAATCCGGAATCTTCACCGGATCGCCCTTCTTGACCGACTTGACGACCGTCGTGACTAGACCTTCGAGGACTGCCGCGGCCTCCTTCTTGGTCACGCCACCGGCTTCCGCCAGCTTCTCCACGAGTTGTGCTTTCGTCATACCTCCACCACCATTCCTTTCCCGTCTACTCGGACGAAAGATTCGCGTCTATTTGCAACAATCACCGACCTGCTGTCAAGCCGTTTTTTGCAATCAAATCCTCCGCGGCACCCTCTGCCACATGGTCTGGCGAGCCGTCTGGCGAGCCGTCTGGCGAGCCGTCCACCGCGGCCTCACCGGCGCCGTGGATCACCAGATGCCGATTGGGTTCGCGTCCGATGCTCTGCGACAGCAGGCCGTAGGCGCCGACGAGTTCGTGCTGAAGGCGCCTCACGGCGGAGCGCCGCGGGCGCAGCGATACCGACTCGCCCGCCGACAAAACATCGACCACCGCCGTCTCCGCCTCGTTCAGGGCGTCGCTGCTCTCATGATCGAGACGGCGGCGGCCAAACAGCTTCCGCAGGCTCTGCTCGATCTTGGCGAGGCTGTTCGAAGCCGCCGTATGTACGCGCAACTCCTTGTCCGACAAGGCCTGCAGGCGTTTCCCGTGCTTGCGGGCAACCACCCTGGAAGCCAGCACCACATCGGCGTCCGAAACCTGGTCGGCAATCCGCGCGGGAATTCCCAGGTTGCGAATTGCTCGTTCGACCCGGTCGCGCGGCAAGCCGTAGGGATAGATTTTGAGCACGTGCGAGCGGGCCGCGCCACTCTCGACGGGCGCGGGTTGCGGCGCCGCCTCGATACTGACCCGACCGTCCGCCTGGCGAACCCGCATCTCCGGGGCGGGAGCTCGACCGCGCAGAATCTGGTCGACCACTGCCGCCACATCGCGGTGAACCCCGAACCGGTCTCGGTCGTGAATTTCTACGACGACCTCGAACGTTGGGGGGGCTTTTCGCTCGAGAACCGTTTTCTGCGTGCGGCGCCGGCGCGCTTCGTCATCGCCGAGCGTGACCGTCTGGATTCCCCCAACCAGGTCGGAGAGCGTCGGATTGGCGATCAGATTGGCGAGCGTCACACCGTGCGCGGTGGCGATCAGTTGGACTCCGCGCTCGGCAATCGTGCGGGCGGCAAGGGCCTCGGCCTCGGTGCCGATCTCGTCGATGACGACGACTTCGGGCATATGATTTTCCACAGCCTCGATCATCACGGCGTGCTGCAGGTTGGGCGATGGAACCTGGATCCGGCGCGCCGCACCAATCCCCGGATGGGCGACATCCCCGTCGCCACCGATCTCGTTCGAGGTATCGACGATCATGACTCGCTTATCGAGGTCGTCGGCCAGCAACCTGGCCGCGTCGCGCAGCAACGTCGTCTTGCCCACTCCGGGGCGCCCGACCAACAACACGCTCTGCCCCGACTCGACGAAATCCCGGACGGCGCCGATCGTCCCGTGAACCGCGCGTCCGACCCGGCAGGTCAGTCCCACGACACAGCCGGTACGGTTTCGCAGCGCGGAGATGCGATGCAGAGTCCGCTCGATTCCGGCGCGATTGTCGGCGGCAAATACCCCGACCCGCGCGGCGATCCGCTCGATGTCCTCGCACACGACCGCCTGGTCGGAGAGCGCCAGCACCCCGGCCGGATACCGCGCCTCGGGCAAACGCCCGAGATCGCACACCACCTCGATCAGATGATCCAGATCGTCCATCTCGACGAGGGCTGCCCGCCACGCATCCGGCAGAATCGACAACAACTCAGCCAGGTCGTCGATAATTTTCAACGTCGAGTTCTCCAACTCAGCGATGGGCGTTTGCACGGCTGGACTTTAGCGCAAGGGCCGCCCTCGCGCGACCCGGCCCACTGCCGGCGCCCCGCGATAGCTTGTGCGCAGCCCGCTCCAATTGGTGCACGAGGCTCGACTCGCGCTTGAAAAAGCCTTCCGTGTGAAAGGAATCATCCAATTTGAGGGCGGCGTAATCGATGTGGTGCAGTACCTCGTGCAACAGGGTCCGCAGAAGCGTCCGCGGAGCGACCACCTGACGCCGTTTCGCCGTATACATCCAGATCGTAATCTCGTGCGACTGCCCCTCGGCAACGTAGAGACCATGGTACTCGTCCGAGTCATGGACCGGCCGCACACCCTTGACGGCGACCCGCGGCGCACTGATGTGGGTCGCCTTGCACACCTCGTCGCAGACCACCTGCGCCACCTTGTTCACCTTGCGGCGGCGCTCCGCCTCGGTCGGATAGTCACCGGCAAGGGCCACCGGCAGCAGGCTGACCGCACGCGCCAGCCGCGGCGACACCCGCAAGGGGATCGAAGATATCGCATTACTGCGGTCGTACACGCGTCGCTGATCTCGCGACAACCGATTGCGAAAATTGGCCAAATCTCACTCCCACAGTTCCCGACGCAATCCCCTCAGCGCAAATCCGACGCAGATCTCTTGCCGATATCGCGAAACGACGATTGCCGCACGCCGCGCACGAATTGGCCATCGGCACCCGCTCCTCGAGCGGACTCCCGAGAGCGACACGACATGCAAGCGATCAGCACCAGTAGCACCACCGCGGTGCGCCTCATGTGCATGCAACCTCGCCGCGCGCGCGCCACCCTCGCGCCCCATCGCCACGCCAAGTGGCCTGCCGCCCGTTGCACAACAGGCCGATCCTCACTTCGCCTGCGCATCGGTGGTTCAACGGACGGCTATCCGCGCAGCTCACTCAATCTCGCAGCCGCCACCCCGGGCGAGACGGGGCTGTCGTAAAAACCCGGAGCGTAGCCGGAGAGGGTCCTGTCGCGCACGTCTTCGCGGTCAATCTCGACCAGCACTCGTTGCAGTGCATCCGGCAACTCCGCCGGTACGGACGGCAGCGGCGTCGGCCGGTCTCCGCCGAGACGGCGATGCGTACCGACATCGAGCGGGAACTGGATCGCTCGCAACGGCAACTCGAACGCCGGACTGCCACCCGGAGCCACCCACTGCTCTCCGTGACGTCGGACAAACCATATTTTTGCCATCTACCGTATTCCGCGACCGCAGTCAGTGCGTCGTAGGCACCGATCCATCAGGTGCGATACCGAGAATCTGACCGACCGCATCCACGGCCGGCGTCAACACTTGCTCCAGGGTTTCGCTCAACATGTGCTCGAGATCAGCCAGGTCATCAATCGTCAGCCCGGAGACGTCCTGGTGCATGCCGTGAAGCGCCCAAATCGCAGTCCGCAAACGCGAGCGAACATCGTCCAGAGTACGCACTACCTCTTCCGGATCGATCGCGACATCTTCATGGTACTCTGACATGGAACGCCTCCTCGCCGGCGCTAAGCACGCCCCGACCCGAAACCCGCTCCGCTCGCAGGCATAGCCGAGACACGGGGCGGCGGTCGCTTCGCGACGATCGGTGATGAATTGTCATTAGTAGTGGAGCTTCCTAATCCGACAGGAATTCGCGGGCTCGGATCTCGCGGCACGTGTTCCATCTAACGGAGCTCCCAGGCTACCCACTAGTGCTACCCGCCAGTGGGCCCGAGGGTGCCACGAGCGCTGACACAGCGCAAGAGGATCGCTTCCGCTGCCAGCGCCCGCGGACATCTGCAGTTGGCAACGATTTTGCGCCTCGAGGCCGGATCGCTCTCAGTTACGTAGAGGAATGCCGCTCGCGGTCAACGCCGCAGCATTCTGCTTCGCTTGTTCCAGCATCGCCTCTCGGACGCGTTCGACCAAGCGGTGTTGCACCTGCACTCGCCGCTCGAGGCTGCGAAAATCGGGGACCGTCATATGCTGAGACGCGACCGCGCCGTCGATCTTCAGCGAGCGGTCCGCCTGCATGGCAGTGTACACGTTGATATAGGCCTGCAACTCTTCCTCGGTGACCCGAGTATCCGCCGCCTCGGGAGTTTCCTGCGCCTGAATCACCGCGTCGCGGTACCCGGCACCATCGAAGAACGATACGCCGAACGCGATCGCACCACCAAAGGCGGCTCCCATCGCCAGCCGTGTTACCCAGTCAGACATGAGACCCGCCCATCCTGTGGGGTGCCACCGCGCAATGTCAAGCAAGGGGCCACTCATACCCAGCCGCCGCGGCGCGAATCGGCGGTCGCGCCACGGCAGCGCATGGACTCCGTCGCATCGAACCTATACGTTGCCCGCCATGCCGGCCACCGCGAAGGACTATCTGCCCGAGGCGCCTTCTGCCGGCAGTGCCCCTCCCCTGCCAATTTCTCGCGTGCCTCTTTCTGGTTCAGCTTGTACAATGCCGAGGATGAGGCTTTTCCTTCGCGGCGCCGCTCTGCTGTGCCTTGTCTCCACGGCGGCCCTCCCCGGACGGGTCGCCGCGCTGTGCAGCGCGGCCGAGGTCATCCAGCAGGTCACCGGCTGCCCGGCCAGTGACCTCGTGCCCTGTACCATCAACGAAAACATCGAAATCGACCCCGGCTCGTGCACGCTCGACTTCAGCGGGCGCGACGTGATCATCAACAAGATCGTCAAGGTTGGCGCTAACGACCTGCACATCATCTGCCGCGCCCTGACGATCCTCACCGGCAACGGCTCGAAGGGCTTCATCGACGCGCGCGGCAGCGGTAATACCCCTCCCGAGAGTAACGGCGGCAGTGTGCGGATCGACGCGGATTCCTCCGTTCGAATCAAAGGCAGCGGTCAGTCGTTCAACCTCTCCGGCAACGGCCGAGGCGGACTTCTTCTGATCTTCGCGGACGGGCGGATCGAATTGGAAAACCGAATTCTCCTCGATGGGACCGCGAAAACAGCCGGCGGCGGGGTGATCGAGCTCAACAGCAAAGAGCGGATCAAACTCACCACCGACGCACAGATCTCATCCCGTGGAGGCAACGATTCTGCCGGCGGCGGCGAAGTCACTCTCACGGCACGCGGCGACGTCACACAGGGCGGGGAGGTCGACGTATCCGGTTCCGACGGGGGCACCATCGACATCACGGCGGGCGGCGAGATCATCGCTAACGATCTCATCAGCGACGCCACCGGCGACGCCGGTTCCGGCGGTTGCATCGCCGTCGAAGGCGGCACCGGCACGACCATCACGGGATCGGTTCGCAGCAACGGCAGCGTCGGCGAGTTCATGACCGGCGGCTGCGGCGGTGTGGTCTGCGTCGACTCCGACTCCGGCGACGTCACCCTGGGGCTGAACAGCGAGATCGTCGCCACCGGCGCCAGACCGGACGGCGCCGGGGGGATCGTTGCCATGCTGGTCGGCGCCAACTACTCCGCCTTCGGACTGATCGACGTCTCCGGCCCCAACGGCGAGACCTGTGGTGGCGACCTGTGCATCGAGGCCGAAGCCGACGTTCTCACGTCGGCGGGCGGTACCATCGATGCCAGCGGCGGCGATGGCGGCGGTGAGCTCGACATCAGCGGCGGCCGCGACGTCAGTATCTTCGGCGACATCAACGCCAGGGCGCGACAGCGCGGCGGCCTCAGCGGCCTGATCGCGGTTGAAGCAGGCGTCCGCGGCGCCGGCGCGGGCAACCTCAGCGTCAGCTCCGATCTCGACGCGAGCGGCGCAGCGACGTGCTCGGACGAAAATGGTTGCGGCGAGGGTGGATCCATCGATCTGTCCGGTTGCAACGTCACTCTCACCGCCAACTCCTCCCTCGACGTTTCGGCACCGCTCGGCGGTGACACCCTGATCACCGCAAGAGGCAAGCTCTCGGTGCTGGGCACGATGGCCGCGCAGAGTACGGGCGGCGATGGCGACGACGGCAGTAACGACCTGGTGCACATCGCCACGATAGCGCCAAACATCGCCGGATCTCAGAATCCCGCCGCCGGCGTCACCGCACAGGCCGCCTGCACCGGTCTACCCGACGACCCGGAGAACTGCCTGCGACCGTGCCCCGATTGCGGCGACGGCGTCGTCGATTTCCCCGAAATATGCGACCCGGGACCCGACCCATCGGAGACGACGTGCGGAGAATGCAGCCTACTTTGCGAACCGCTTTCACCGGAAAGCTGTGGCGACGGGCTGACTTGTACCACCGACAGCTGCAGCCCACTCACGGGGTGTTCGAACGTACCCATACCTTCCGCCTGCACTGAGCCACCTACTCCCACGCCGACACCGACGTGGACCAACACCAACACACCGACCCAGACCCGAACTCCGACGATGACCGGCACATTGCCGACGGCGACGGCAACCGAGACTCCGACGAGTACTCGTACGAGGACACCATCGGCGACCCCGACGGCGACGGCCACCCACTCCAACACGCCAGCCGATACGGCGACACCGGACACGCCGGCCTGCCCCGGTGACTGTAACGGCGACGGCAAGGTCGGCATCAACGAGCTCATCACCGCGATCAATATCTCGCTCGACACTCTGACGGTCGACGCCTGCCAGGCCGCTGACCGCAACGGCGATGGCGCGGTCGCCATCGATGAGCTGATCTCCAGCGTCCGCGCCAGCCTCGACGGCTGCCAGGAACTCGCTGCGCTCGTGGGCGTGGACACCACAGGCTGAGGCGAGGCCGGGAAGAAACCGTGGCGAAGACCGAATCGACCATGCTCGAATTGAGCACGCCCGCACCGGATTTCCGACTGGCGGACACGACCGGAACGATCGTCGACCTGAGCTCGGTGGCGCGCGGAGCCAACGGACTTCTGGTCGTCTTCCTCTGCAACCACTGCCCCTTCGTCATTCACCTTGGCGTCCAACTGGCCAGCTTCTCCCGCGAGTACGCCGACAAGGGCCTCGCCATCGTCGGCATCAACAGCAACGACGTCGCGACGTACCCGGACGACGCTCCCGACAAGATGGCCATCGAAAAGGAGCGCGTCGGCTACGCCTTCCCCTACCTCTTCGACGAATCGCAAGCAGTCGCAAAGGCCTACCGCGCCGCCTGCACCCCAGACTTCTTCCTCTTCGATTCGGATCTTCGACTCGCCTATCGGGGGCAATTCGACGACAGCCGCCCCGACAACGGCGTCGCCGTCGATGGCGCCGACCTCAGGGCCGCAGCCGACGCAGTACTCTCCGGCAAGGCGGTTCCGCCGGTGCAGAAACCCAGCATCGGCTGCAACATCAAGTGGAAATCCGGCAACCGACCCAACTACGGCTAGCGACACCAAACCGCGCGTGAACTTCCTCCTCACCAACGACGACGGTATCGACGCACCGGGACTGGCCGCCCTGGCGCGGGCGATCGACGACCTGGGAACGCACGACACGGTCGCACCGCGCGACCCACAGTCCGGCGTCAGTCACCGCATCACGATGAGTACGCCTCTACATCTCGAACACGCGGGCAGCGGACGCCACAGCCTCTCGGGGACCCCGGCCGACTGCGTCCGCGTCGGCCTCGCCGAGCTCGGACACGACCCGGTGTGGGTTCTCGCCGGGATCAATCGCGGCGGGAACCTCGGCGCCGATCTCTACACCTCGGGCACCGTCGCCGCCGCCCGCGAGGCCACATTCTTTCGCAGACGCGCCATCGCCCTCTCGCAATACGTCGGCCGCGGCCGTGAAGTCGACTGGGACCTCACCGCGCGCCGCACGCGCCGGGTACTCGACGTCGTTCTGGCTCGTCCTCTCGCCAGGGGCGCGTTCTGGAACATCAACCTGCCCCACCCCGAGCATGACGACGAGGAACTACCCCTCGTCTTCTGCCGCGCCGACACCAACCCGCTCGACGTACGGTACCGCCGCGAGGGCGGCGAGCTCTTCTACGCGGGCAACTACCACGAACGCAGCCGCCAACCCGGTCGCGACGTCGACACATGTTTCGCGGGAAAGGTGGCGATCACGGAGGTCCGGCTCGAGTAACACGACGCCACAGGGACGCGGCCTTGCCCTGGGCACGGCGACGGCCATCACCGAAGTGCGGCGAGAGAAACGAGGCACACATCGACTATCGCGCAACCACCGGCGCGGCCGTCGCTCCGACCACCGCGCCGGTTGACTGACTACTACCGGGTGGATAGCGTCTCTGGGTTACCGACCCGAGACCGGTTCCGCGGTCTTTGATCCGGGTCGCACAACCAGCGCCGTCGCGGCGCAACCACACGAGTTACGACTCTCTAAGGAGTACGACGATGAGTGTTCACGGCGGAAAACTGGCGGCGCGCGCTCTCAAAGAGGCGGGTGTCGAGGTCATTTTTACTCTCTCGGGCGGGCACATCATGCCCCTCTACGACGGTTGCCGAGAGCAGGGAATCAAAATCGTCGACGTCCGGCACGAACAAGCCGCCGTCCACGCAGCCGATTCCTGGGCGCGCTGCAACCCGGGAAAAATCGGAGTCGCCGCAATCACCGCCGGGCCCGGCGCAACCGACGGCGTCACAGGCATTGCCAATACCTGGCGCGCCAACTCGCCAATCCTGATTTTCGGTGGCCAGGGGCCATTCGAGAATCTCCGGCGCGGCTCGCTGCAGGAAATGGATCACATCGGTGTCATGCGACCGATCACCAAGTACGTCGACGCGGTCTACCAGACACACCGCATCCCCGAGTATGTCGAACTCGCCATTCGCCACGCGGTATCCGGCATCCCCGGGCCGGCTTACCTGGAAATTCCGATGGACATTTTCATGGGCGAAGTCGACGAGTCGACAGCCCCGGTGCCGAAGATCCGCACCAACCCTCCGCGTCTTTCGCCCGACCGCGAAGAAGTCAAGCGCGCTCTCGAGGTCCTGCAAAAATGTGAGCGGCCGATGCTGATGGCGGGCACCAGCGTCAAGTGGTCGCGCGCCAGCGCCGCCATGAACCGGTTCATCAACAAGACTCACATGCCGACCTACACCAACGGCATGGCGCGCGGCAGCGTTCCCCCGGATACGCCGGAGTTCATGAATCGCTCCCGACGCGACGCCCTCAAGGGCATCGACTGCATCTTTCTGGCTGGCACGCTGCTCGATTTCCGCATGCGCTTCGGTCAGACGATTCCCGCCGACGCGAAGGTTCTACAGGCCGACATGGACGCAACCCTGATCGGCCAGAACCGGCAGACCGACGTCCCGCTGGTCGGCAACCTGGCGTGCACCTTCGACCTGCTCATCGAGGAAATGGACCAGCACGGCATCGAGCTCGACTTCTCCAACTGGCGCGACGAGCTGCGCGCGATCGAGGCCGGCGCCGAGAAGAACATCCAAGCGGCGTTGAACAGCGACGAGGTTCCCATCGACCCGCAGCGTATGTGCCGCGGCATACGCGATTGGCTCGAGACCCTCGACGAGCCGATCGTCATCGGCGACGGCGGAGACATCGTCGCCACCGCGGCCAAAATCATCCCGGTCAAGCGTGAAGGCGGTTGGATGGACCCGGGCCCGCTCGGCACCCTCGGGGTCGGCATGCCCTTCGCTCTTGCTGCGCAGCTGGCAAACCCGGACAAGCGCGTCGTCATCGTCTACGGCGACGGATCGTTCGGCCTCAACGGTTTCGAATACGACACCGCCGTGCGCTTCAACCTGCCGATCATCGGCATCGTCGGCAACGACGCCGCGTGGGGCCAGATGATGCGGCCGCAGAACGGAATCTACGGATTTACCGACTCCACACTGCTCAACTACACCCGTTACGACAAGGTCGTCGAAGCGTTCGGCGGCCACGGCGAGCTGGTCGAGGAACCCGACCAGCTGCAACCGGCCCTCGAGCGAGCCGCGGCATCGGGCAAGCCGGCTCTGATCAACGTCATCATACGTCGGGACACCGATTACAAAGGCGGCATCTACGTCTGATCGCAGATGGGCGCTTACGAACAGCTGGGATCCTTCTACCTGGGACGACCCATCGATGAGGCTTCGGGCGATCCTCGCCCGGAGCCTTTTCTCTACGACTCCAAGGACCTGACCACCCACGCCGTCTGCGTCGGCATGACCGGCAGTGGCAAGACCGGCCTCGCCATCACCTTGATCGAAGAGGCCGCGATTGACGGCGTCCCGGTGATCGCCATCGATCCCAGGGCGACCTCGGCAACCTGTTGCTGACCTTCCCGAAGCTGCGGCCGGCCGACTTTCGGCCGTGGATCGACGAACGCGACGCCGCGCGCAAGGGCAACACACCGGAAGAACACGCGCGCTGGACTGCCGGCCTGTGGCGACGCGGACTCGCCGACTGGGACCAGGCACCCGAACGCATCGCCCGCTTCGCTGAGGCCGCACAGCCGGCAGTCTACACTCCTGGCAGCCAGGCCGGACGGCCAATGAGCGTCCTCAAGTCCTTCGCCCCCCCGCCCAGGGCCGTGCTCGAGGACGGCGACGCTCTGCGCGAGCGAGTCAGCGCAACCACCTCCGGGCTGCTCGCACTGCTCGGCATCGCGGCGGATCCCATTCGCAGCCGCGAGCACATCCTTCTCTCGACCTTGTTCACCCGCGCCTGGCAGCAACACCAGACTCTCGACCTGCCGACCTTGATCCAACAGGTCCAGTCGCCGCCAGTTGCCCGGGTGGGCGTGATGGAGCTCAACACCTTCTACCCAGCCACAGATCGCTTCGGACTAGCGATGTCCCTGAACAGCCTGGTGGCAGCGCCCGGATTCAAGGCGTGGACGGAAGGCGACCCACTCGAAATCGGCAAGCTTCTCTACACCGCCGAGGGCAAGCCCAAGGTTTCGATCGTCAGCATCGCCCACCTGTCAGACTCCGAGCGGATGTTTCTGGTGACGTCCCTTCTCAACGAAGTCGTCGCCTGGATGCGCGCCCAGCCGGGGAGCCACAGCCTGCGCGCCCTTCTTTATATGGACGAGGTCTTCGGGTATCTGCCGCCGACCGCCAATCCACCATCGAAACTCCCACTGCTGACTCTCCTCAAGCAGGCGCGGGCCTTCGGACTCGGTGTCGTGTTGGCGACGCAGAACCCGGTCGATCTGGACTACAAGGCTCTGTCCAACGCCGGCACATGGTTTCTCGGCCGGCTGCAGACCGAACGCGACAAGGCCAGGGTCCTCGAAGGCCTCGAGGGCGCCTCCGCCACAGCCGGCGCGGCTTTCGATCGCCCCGCTATGGAGCGAACTCTGGCAGGGCTGCGCAGCCGCACGTTCCTGATGAACAACGTCCACGAAGACGAGCCAACGGTGTTCCACACTCGCTGGGCCCTGTCCTACCTCGCCGGGCCGTTGACCAGGGGGCAAATCCGGTCGCTCGCGCACGGCGGCGCCGAGACCACTGCGACAGTTGCCAGCGGCGGCGCCGCGCCCCGACTGGCGGCGGAAAGGCCGGCCGCTGCGACGGCGCCAAGACCGCTACTGGCCGCAGCCATCGAGCAACGCTTCGCGCCGGCACTGAGCGCACCCGATGCCGGGACGCGTCTCGTCTACCGCCCCTCGCTGCGCGCGCAGGCGACATTGCACTTCGCCAGGTCGATTGTCGGCGTCGACGAATGGAAACCGATCGCCATCCGCGCCCCGCTCGACACAAAGGTAACCGACCCCTGGACGCAAATGCAGCGCAGCGGCGAGTCCCTTCCCGACTTTTCCGACCACCCGGTAAGCGACGCATCCTTCGCAGCTCTGCCGGCGGCGGCGAGCCAGGCGAAGAACTACCCGCGCTGGAGCAAGAGCCTGAAAACGCGCCTCTACCGTTCGCAGACGCTCAACGTCTTCCGCTGCAAATCACCCAAACTGGTCGGCACAGCCGGCGAATCGGAAGGTGAGTTTCGCGGCCGCCTGGCAACCGCGGTTCGCCAGCAACGCGACCTCCGCATCGAGAAGCTGCGCAAACGCTACGCACCCAAGCTGAAACGCGTTCAAGAGCGCGTCGAACGCGCCCTGGTCAAAGTCGAAAAGGAACAAGAGCAGTACGAGCAACAGAAGAGCCAGACTCTGATTTCCATCGGCGCCACCGTGGTCGGGGCACTCTTCGGTCGCAAGCTGCTCGGCTCGAGAAGTGTCGGACGAGCGACGACCGCGGCGCGCGGATTCGGGCGGGCCGCACGCGAGCGCGGCGACATCGCGCGGGCGGAGGAACGAGTGGAAGACCTGCGCGAAGAGCTCGCCGAGCTGGAAAAGGAATTCGAGGCGGATGTCGATGCGTTGCGCGCCGAGATCGATCCAACCGCCTTCAACGTCGAAGAAGTCGCCGTCCGCCCGCGCAAGGCGGACCTCGCCATCGACCGCATCCTGCTCGTGTGGGAGCCGTGGAATGTCGACGACAGTGGCATCGCCGAACCCACGTTCCAACAGTAGATTCGCATACGGCTTGGCCGGGAGGGATCCACATGAGGCCTTGCCGGGAGGGATCCACATGAGGCCTTGCCGGGAGGGATCTACACGAGGCCTTGCCGGGAGGGATCCACATGAAGCTTGACGGTGTGGGATCAACATGAGGCCGAGCCGGAAGACGGTTCGACTACTGGCCGCCCTGGCGCTGGCGCTGGTCGCCGGGCTGCTCGACCTCGCACCATGGGAATCCGGGTCGCGCGCCCCGGCCGGGGACACCGCCAGTGTCGTCCGCGCTATCCAGCAACGCCTCTCCGATCAGCACGTCGAAGCCGACGCACGCGTGACAAAGATCCTCCCGGACGACACGTACGCGCCTCGTCATCAACGAATACTGGTCGACATCGGCGGGCATTCAGTCCTGATCGCCCACAACATCGACCTCGCACCACGCGTACCGGTCCGGCGCGGCGACCACATTCGCGTGCGGGGCGAATTCGAGTGGAACGACAAGGGCGGCGTCATTCATTGGACACATCGCGCCGCGCGTGGCCGAAGGGCCGGCGGCTGGATCGAGTACCGGGGCGAACGCTTCCAGTAGCGCGATACATCCCGAAATCCGGAGCTCCGACCGCGGCCGAGCCGCCGCGGTCGCCCGCCGCAGCGACCGCCCAACCACAAAGCAAAGCACATGGCTCCTCACCGCTAGTCGTTGCTCGTTACCATTCGCCCGACACGCGTCAGTCCGTTCGGCACCCCTGCGTGTGATCGGAGGAGCGGCCCGGTCACCTGACACGCGACCGGGGTGGTTCGGCGGCCGCAAGCGCAAGAGACGCATAGGTATAGCCAGGCAACTACGACACAGGTCGTACGCGCTGCGCTCCTGCACCCACAATTACGACGTTGATCGACTCTCGCCGACGCGCTCGAGCTGGCATCTTGATCAAGCCGGCAAAGTGCTACCACCAGCTCGGCCGGCGAGGAAGCAATGATGAGAGACACCCGAAGCATCTCGATTCGACGACAGAACGGTACAGCACTGCTCGGTGCGGTAATCGCGCTGATCGTCCTGCTCTCGATCGCCGCCGTCATGGCAGTCAACACGACGGCCGACACGCGCCTGCGCGGCGCTTTCGGCGACTCGATCACCGGCTTCTACGCTGCGGAATCCGGACTGAACATCGGCATGGCCCAATTCCGCAACGTCTTCCTCGACTACAACGTTCCCAGCAGCTCCGACTTTACCGCACGTTCGCTACAGGTCGGCAACCGCACGGTCACCTACGGACTGAGCGAACGATCGGGCAACCCGCAAATCGTCGTGGTGCCCGCAGGGGAAATGTTTGCCGGTACCAATACCTACCAGTACAGCTACCTGGTCCGTTCGGTGGCGGCGAACAAAATCGGCGATCGAGAAGCCAGCATGGGCGCCGAGTTCCTGGTGTCGTACATCCCGCTTTTTCAATTCGCCGCCTTCTATCGCAACGACCTCGAGATCCTACCGGGGCCGCGCATGACGCTGACCGGCCGAATCCACACCAACGGCGACCTCTACCTCAACGCGGGAGACGTACTCGACATCTCAGACGCTCCCGCGCAGGGGATCAACACGGTTCAGGTCTCCGCCGGTGGCGACCTCTACCGCGGCCGCAAGGGCGCGAATGGCTGCGGCGGGACCGTGCAGATCGACAAGCTCGAAGACACCCAGTCACCCTTCGGCGACCTCGATCCCCGCGAGCTCGGCTGTAACGGGTCGGACACGCGCCTGGTTCCCCAATCCGAGCTCGATATCTGGCAGGGTTCGATCAAAAGCCACATAAACACCATCAGCATTCCCGAGCCGGACATCCTCGACAAGGGCACCGGCGTCTTTTGGAAGAAAGCCGACCTGCGCATCGTCCTCCAGCTCAACCAGCCGGACCAGTTGCCGGGCGGACCGGTCCTACCTCACACGATCGAGGTCCAAGATGCCAGCGGCGCGCGCGACGCGGCCAAGACCACCGCCCTGCACGCCTTCATGGCCGACGCTGCTTGGAATGCCGCCAACAGTGTTCCCTATGCCGGAACCATGCCGATCTTCTATTCGGATCTACCCTTCGATCCCGACCCGGCGTGCGGCGGTTGCTCGGACAGCAACCCGACCTGCGGCGGCAACGCGAACGAGGCCTGCTACTCGCCGGTCGATCTGCCGATTCGGGCGACGGCGAACAACGCCTACGAAGCCGTGATGGGCCCCGGCCTCGGCACCTTCGACCTCGACTACCGCCGCGGCGGCTTCTACAACTGGCGTGAGGGCAAGTGGATTCTGATGTTGAACATCAACGTCGGCGATCTCATTCGCTGGAATCAGCAAAACGGAGAGCCGTTCTTCTCGAACGGCGACATGTCGCAGGGTGGCCTGGTGCTCTACGCCACCGTCGAAGGGCCGCTATCCGGCGCGCTCAACCGCTACGGCGTCCGCTTGTTCGGCGGCGCCAACCTGCCGTTGGCCGGCGGCATCGGAGTCTCCGCCAACCCGACCGGGCTCACCGTCGTATCCGATCAGGCGCTCTACATTCTCGGTGACTACAACCGCGGCAACGTCGCCCCGGCGACTCTGCAACCATGGTCGGATCCGAGGATCCTACCGCGCCAGCCCGCCGCAGCTATCGGCGACAGCATCAACGTGATGTCGGAAAACTACTGGAACCCCGGCTGTGCCGGAGCCCAATGCCGCGACGGCCAGAGCGTCACGCCACTGACCAGCGGGCCGCGCAACGGCGCCACCACCGTCATCAATTGCGCTTTCCTGGGCGGAGTCGACACGACGCCGGACGGGTTCGTGGGAGACTACAACGGCGGCCTCGAAAACTATCCCCGATTCCACGAGACTTGGTCCGGCAGATGGCTCCGCTACCGCGGATCCTTCGTATCCCTCGGCGAGCCAAGGCACGTCGACGGCGCATGGTGCGGCACCGGATCGACCTGCAACATCTACAATCCACCCAGCCGAGACTGGAACTTCGACACGGCGTTCAACGACACCGCGAATCTTCCCCCCCTCACTCCACGGTTTACGTTTCTCAAGCAACGGGTATTCGCCCAGGAGCTCAACTAAGATGGATGCCAACGATCGCGAACGCAGCAGTCGGACGATGAATCAACGCGGCGTCGGCGTTGTCGAGTTACTGGTGACGCTCACCATCATCGCCATCCTCGCCGGTATCAGCCTGACGTCGTTCGACAGCCGTCGCTACGACATCAACACGACGGTTCGCCGCATCACCGCCGATTTTCGCTGGGCACGGGCACGCGCAATCGTCTCCGGCGACCACTTCGGGCTGCGCGTCACCAGTGGCAACACCTACCAGATCGAGCACCTCGAAGAGACCAACGGTACATGGATGGTGAAGTCGGTGGTCAAGAGGACCGCTCTACCGAGCAACATCGCAATCAGCTTCGCCAAGGACCTCACCGAGCTCGACAGCCGCGGCATCGTCGTCTTCGGCGGCCCCAGCACCGCCGCGCCCATGTCGTGGAGCGTAACCGACGACCAGTTCGCTGCCAATCGAACGCTCACCCTGTACCCGTCGGGGCAACTCTATGCCAATTAAGGAGAAGATCGTGACTACCCTTCACAATGAGCACGGGGTAACTCTCGTCGAATCGTTGGTCGCCCTCGCCCTGCTCGGGCTCGGTGCGGCAGCGATCGGCAACTTCATGACCAGTCAGATCCGCCACACCGAGGTCAACTTCGCTGCCACCCAGGCCTACACGCACGCCTCCGATGAGATCGAGCGAGTCCGGGCGCTCCCCTTCGCCCAGATGGTCTCGGCGAGCACGACCAAGACCACCGGGGCAGTCACCTACACGATCACCTCGACCATCAGAAATGGGGTTCCAGCAGCGAACATGAAGTTCGTCGACGTCGAGGTGGTCTGGAACAGCCCAAATGGGCAAAAGAGCATCGATGTTCAAACGGTATACACGCAGATCACTCCGAGCTGACGACGGCTTCGGCAGCATCGAGCTGCTCGTCGCGATCACCGTGACCGCTCTGGGAATCGCCCTCGCCTCGGGTCTGATGCTGGCCGGCCGAAGCCATGTTCGACAGCAAGAAAAAGAGCTGGAGGCATCGCACGCCGGGCGTGCTTCACTCGAGACGATCCTCAGAGAGCTGCGCCTCGGCGGTGCCTGCCTACCCGAGACCGGTGAGTTCATCGCCCTCGAAGCGATCAACTCCGGCACCCACGACGAAATTACCACGCGTTTCGGGCTGACCTTCGACAACGACATGAGCTGTATCCAGACAGCCACCACCAGCGATGCCACCGCCGGCTCGACGACGATCGCCCTCGACAATGCCGATGGGTTCGCGGCCGGGACCCTGGTCTATCTGCGCCACACCAACGGCAGCGGCGAGTACTTCATCGTCACCACCGTCGATCCGTCTAGCAGAACTCTCGGCACCGATCGCGGCCTATTGAACGACTACCCCGCTACCAGCGGCGTCTACGCGATCGACGAGCGGAAGTTCTCGATCGAAACGCCTAGCGGCGCTCCGCCGCGATTGATGCTCCAGGTAGGCCGCGGCCTCGCTTACCCCTTCGCCCTCGGCATCGAGTCGCTCGACGTTCATTACGAGCTCGCCGACGGCTCGATCATCGACGAGCCCGGAGACGATCCGACCTGGCGATCACTGCGCCAGATCCACATCGACCTCACCGCGAGATCCCTCAGCAAGAGCCTGCAAGGCGACTACATTCGACGGGTCTTCTCGGTTGGTATCAAGCCGCGCAACCTCATTGGCAGCTAAGGCGGGCACGCCGTCGCGCGCGCTGCGACCCTACAGTTGCCCGCGCTCGGCCCGAGGTGCTAGTCATCCTCCGCAGTGACCGCGCGGCGCGTCGAGCGTCCTCCGGTCCGGCCGCGTGCGGCCGGACCGTTTCTTTCCATCGCGAGCGGGAGAAGTGTTCTTGCGGTACTTCGAGGATCTATCGGTTGGCGAAGAAACCATCTTCGAAGACGAATACCTCGTCACCGAAGATGAAATCATCGAAGTCGGAACACGCTGGGACCCGCAGCCCTTTCACATCGATCCGGTTGCTGCCAAGAAATCCATCTTCGGCGGACTGGTCGCGTCGTCCGCGCACATTTTTTCGATCTATGTGTGCATCGGCAATGCCGACGTCGACAAGGACAAGAACTTCGCCGCGGTCACCGCGCTGGGTTTCGACAATCTACAGTGGCACGCACCGGTGCGTCCGGGAGACACGCTGAGAAACCGCTTCGTCATCACCGGGATTCGGGAATCGCGGTCGCGGCCGCGCATGGGAATCGTCACCACCAGGGCGAGGTTGATCAATCAGAACGACGAGACCGTTTTCACGATCGAAGGCTCGTGCCTGGTGGAACGACGCCCGACCACGGGCAGGGAGGCGAACGAATGAGCTCCCCGGACACAAGCCAAAAAGTCGCATATCATGTGACTATTGTGCGAATCTCACGATCTTGCACAATACTCAGTCGACACAGCGCTCGCTATGGGGAACGGGGAGCAGGCCGGTACGGTCGCGCGGCAAAGGCGGCACGACCCTACCGGCCGCCATTTCCAACTCCGATTCATCAGCCGGCGTCGCGCAGCGATCACCACCCTTTGCCTCAGCCTCGCCTCTGCCCGAGCCACCGAGCGAAGCGAGTTTCCGCTGCGCTCGGTGGCGTGGAAGTAGCCCACCTACCCGGGTAGAGTCGGCCGATGCGGATCGCCACCTGGAACGTCAACGGACTGCGCGCTCGTCTCGACTTCGTCTTACAGTGGCTGCGCGATCGCCAGCCGGACGTCGTCGGCCTGCAAGAGCTGAAACTGACCGACGAGCAATTCCCACACGACGCCCTCGCCAGTGTCGGCTACCGCGCTGCCGTGTACGGCCAGAAGGCGTGGAACGGCGTCGCCATTCTCAGCCGCGCCACCGCCGAGGTGACGCAGCGCGGATTGCCCGGCCAGGATGACTTCGGATCTCGCCTGATCACCGCCAACGTCAGCGGGATCTCCTACACCACGGTGTACTGCCCTAACGGAAAGAACCTCGAGCATCAGGACTTCCCACACAAGCTGGCGTGGTTCGAATCACTGCGCGAGCACTTAGCCCGTACCCATGCCCCCGGCGAACCCATCGTCGTGGGTGGCGACTTCAACATCTGCCCGGCGCCGATCGACTCGTGGCGCGAGACCGCCAGCAAGGTGCCCCTAGGCGATCGGATTTTCCACACCGACGCCGAACGCCGCCAACTCCGCGATCTCCTCGGGTGGGGGTTGACCGATACCTTCCGCCACCTGCACCCCGACACCCAGGAGTTCTCCTGGTGGGACTACCGCGGTGGCGCGTTCCACAGAAAACAAGGCCTGCGCATCGACTTCCTGCTCGCGTCGCAACCGGCGCTGCAACGCCTGCAGTCGGTCGAGATCGATCGCGACTACCGCAAGAAGAAAGATGGGCTCACCCCATCCGACCACGCTCCAGTCATCGCAGTCCTCGACTGATCCGCGCAACGGCACACAACCGGTCGATGCGGGCGTTCCGGAAGGAAACGGGCAAGCGTCGCCGACATCCATTCCTTGCAAAGCCACGCCGGCAGCAGTATTTACAGACGACTGTAACTCCGCTTACCGGTATGTCCCTACCTGTCGAAAAAGGCGCGCCGGGTGCACCCCATCTGACCCGGCGCGGTCGGCGCAAGCGCGAGGTGCGCGACCGCATCGTCGAAGCGGCGGTGGCCCTATTCGAAAAGAACGGCCCGCAAAATACCAAGGTCGACGAGATCTGCGAGGTCGCCGACGTCGCTCAGAAGACGTTTTTCAATCACTTCGCGACCAAACAGCATCTGGTCAGTGAAATCGCCAGCACTTTTCTCGGCGAGTTGCTCACCATTCTCGACGAGCTACGGCAGAGCGAGCGCCCCGTCGACGAGCGGCTACTGGTCTTCTTCGAGCGACTCGCGGATCGCTGCGAGGAAGCCGGGCCGATGCACCGCGAGTTGGTGTTGGAAATGATCCGCGTGGCTCACATGCAGCGCGCGGAGCCGATGCAGTCGAGATTCTTGCACGACGCATTTCGCTCGTTGCTACAGGACCGCACCACCGAGCTACGCGCCGGTCAGAACATCGAGACGCTGACGGAGATGGTCGTCGGCACGTTTTATGTGCTGATGCTCAACTGGGTCAGTCTCGAGCGCTACCCGCTGCGCGAGCGTTCGGTCGCGGCCGGCCGATTCCTCGCCGAATCGCTCACCAGCCCGAGTGGCCGCTAGCGGCCCGGACGCCGGTCGGGTCGAGCACTCGCACCGGTGCGAGGTCGATTCCAGCCGCAGGACCGGGACTGCGCCCGTCGCTGCAAGGCCCGGCAAACGATGCGGATGGCACTGCGACACCGATCTCGGCTACAACGTCTCAATGACCTACATGCGGGTATTGCGGTTGGCGGTTCTGTCATTCCTGTTCTTCGGAGTGGCCGGGTGTTCGAGCGACGGTGGCGGGGGAAAAAGCGCGGGCCAGCCCATGCCGGTCGCGTGGACGGTCGAGGCTGACTCGGTCGGCGACGCGATCATGATCACACCGTCGACCGCGTTGAACGGCTCGAGTACCTACGCGCTCGTCGCCACCAACGGCATCGTCGATACCGGCGGGCGTTCGTACAGAGCCTCGAAAGATCTCGCGCGCGCGATGGGTGTGTTTTTAGGTGTGATCGCCGATGCTCCTCCCGAGATGTCCTACTCGGACGACCTCGAATCTCCCGACAACCCGTACCCCGACGCCCGCCTGGTTCGAGATGACGGAATCGGCGTCCCCGACCGCTACGTCCTGCGCGGAGTTCCGGTCACCGAGCAGACGGCCACGGCTCGGTCGATCCTCCGTACTGGCGCGAACCGCCTGGAGACCCTCGACGGCTACAGCACGACAGGTCCAATCCGCGTAGCACTGTCGGCGCCGGTGGACATCTCCTCGGTTACACCCGACACCCTGATGTTATTCGAGCGCCGCGACGGTGCGGCTGACCTGCCGGGGCTGCTGCGGATCACCGATCAAATGGGGGTCGCTCGCGATGACATCGCCATCGCGTTCTCGTTCCCTACCCAAAGCATCGAGGACGACCTGGTCGCGGTTCGGCGGCTGCTGCGCAAACGGATCGCGGATATTGCGGACCCGGTCGAGCTCGACGATCCGGATCCGGCCGACGATCTGCCGATAGGAATATTTGCGCCGGGGGATCCCGAGTTCGCCGACTTCTTCGCCACCGCAGCCGATGTCTCCCGGGTCGTGGCGGGCCTCGTGAGCTCGCCGAATTTCCGCGGCGAAGACGGAATCTGGGTCGCCGATCGCATCTCGGGAGCGGTGCAAGCGCCCGAGGAGGAGCTCGATTTCCTGCTGACGATTCCTTCCTCAGGTACCCCTCCCTATCCCGTCGTCATGGTTCAGCACGGCTTCGGCGGCAGCAACCAGATCGTACTCGACCTCGCGCAGGAGCTGGCGGAGCGCGGTCTCGCCGCTATCGGAATCAACGCGGTCGTCCACGGTCGGCGCGGGAACCCCCTGGAGCTGTTGCAAGCACGCCCTTTTGTCGCGCGTGACATCTTTCGCCAGAGCGTCGCCGACCAGATGGCCGTCCTGCGCGCCATCGAAGCTGGAATCGACATCGACAACGATGGCGAGCCGGACCTGGATTCCTCGCGGATGAGCTACATCGGTATCTCGCTCGGCGGCATCTTGGGAGCGACACTGGTCGCCGTCGAAGAGACCCTGCAGACAGCGGTGCTCAACGTCGCGGGCGGACGAATCGCGTTCCTCGGAGAAGCTGAAGGATTGCGGGATCTGGTACAGGGAGAGCTCGCCGCCGAGGTCGGGCTCGACATCGAGGCCCCTGAGTTCCAGGTCTATCTGCAGCGAGTCCTCGAGACGGGTCAGCACGCGATGGATTCGTTCGACGGCTTGAACTACGCCCGCAGGTGGTTCCTCGAACCGTTTCCGGGAGTGGCGCCGCACCGCGTTTTACTCCAGGAAGGAATCGGCGACACCCTGGTCGACAACGAAAACACCGAAGCGCTCGCCAAGGCCGGCGGCTTGGTTGCAAACGCGCCAGTTACCGACCCCGCGGGAGTCTCGGGCCTGTGGCGCTTCGAGCCGCCCGGCGGTCACGGGATCCTCGCCCGGCAAGACGTTCGAGACCAGGCATTTCGATTCCTCGCCAGCAACGGCACAGAAATCATCGATCCGTCGTAGCACTCACCGGGGTTCCAACTGGGTCCGACCGACGTCTGTCCTCGGCTTCAAATCGAGTAGGACCACGGATGGGGCCGAGTGGCCAGGATCTGTTCAGTTCCGAGGTGACGAACCCACCCCCCTCGCAATTCGGCATTTGGACGACTCCGGGTTCATGTACGCGTCGCACCAGGGTGTCGTCGCTTTCAAGACGTACCGACCCGACCATACAAGTCCCACCGCGGCTTTCGCGCGTGCGCGGGGCACAGCAAAGCAGCGCGCTGAGGAGTATGCCTGCGACCGCTGCATACTCCTCAGCGCGCTGCTTTGCTGTGCCCCGAGATC
>Ga0114931_10001864_pt1 | contig 26833 bp, 16 predicted proteins | sample 2SBtaG_FD_89579 | JGI IMG/M metagenome (GOLD analysis project Ga0114931, IMG submission 89579) | Deep subsurface microbial communities from Kolumbo volcano to uncover new lineages of life (NeLLi) - 2SBTROV14_V59a metaG | ecosystem: Environmental > Aquatic > Marine > Volcanic | place: Kolumbo... | reverse complement strand
GCAAGAGTGTTGATTTCATCAAGTTGGCATATGTTAACCGGGATTCCGATGGTTATATCATCCCATCCTGCCTGAGCAAAATACTTGGCCATGGTGACCGACGAGACAGTGATCTCGCTTATACCCTCCTGGCGAAACCACTCCCCAACAGCCCGGGACTGGTGAGTCTTGAAATGCGGACTGAACCTAACTCCTGCAATTCTGGCTTTGTTGGCCATGTGGAAAATATTCTCCCGGCACTTTTGCCCGTCTATCAGGGCAATAGGCTTACTGATCACTGCTGTCATATACGATATTGCCTCCAAGTATGGTCTTAACAATCCGGGTATTTAAGATCTTATTATCAGGAACCGTCATGATGTCCTGAGAAAAAACAGTGAAGTCTGCCGCTTTTCCTACTTCAATAGAACCCTTGTAGTTTTCTTCAAACTCTCCGTATGCAGCATCCAGGGTATAAGAACGCAAGGCCTGTTCACGGGTCATTTTCTCCTTGGGTTCATACCCTCCCGGAGGTGTTCCTTGTAAGGTTTGCCTGGTGACCGATGCAAAGAAACATGCGATGGGATCAATAGGTTCTACCGGCACATCGGTCCCATTAATCACCTTAGCCCCCGACTTTAATAAACTTTGCCACATATAAGCCCCCTCTTCAATTCGTTTTTTCCCGAGTCGATCAATGGCCCAAGGCCGGTCAGAACTCAAATGTATGGCCTGCATGGAAGCAATAACCCCTAATCTAGCAAACCTGGGTATGTCAACCGGATTAAGATGCTGTGCATGTTCAATTCTATAGCGGGAATCCTTAGCTAAAACGGGATGCTGGTTAAACGCCCATTCGTATCGGTCCAGTACTTCTCGATTAGTCCTGTCTCCGATGGCATGCGAGCACACCTGGAATCCGTGTAATAGGCCTTTCTCGGCGACATCTTTCACAAAATCCATTGAGATGGTTGCAGCTCCCCGGTGACCCGGTCGATCGGTATAATCTTCCAACAGCCAGGCACCCCTCGATCCCAAAGCCCCATCACAATTCAACTTGATGGACCTAATCGTATAAAAATGATCAACAGAATCAATCATAGACCCCTTTTTATACCATTCTTCCAACAACGACGGGTCCCGACCGGTCAACATCACATACATTCGTACACCCAATTTTCCTTCATCTTTAAATTTTTGATAACGAGCAAGTGTTTCACGCGGAGCACCCGCATCAACAAAACTCGTTATTCCATTTTTCTGGCAATTTTCAATGGCCAGTTCCATGGCTCTATCCTTTTGCGCTTCTGTACGATCCGGAATCTTGGATGCGATCAGCTTCTGAGTAGTCTCTGTAAATATACCGGTTGGATTACCTAATTTATCGCGAATGATTTCTCCTCCTTGAGTATCTTTTTGAATCTGTTCCACAGACAATTGGTTCACTCCAGCCAGTTTGATTGCCACATCGTTAGCGAAGGCGGCATGCCCGCTGGCATGAGTCAAATAAACAGGATTATCGGGTGATATGGCATTTAATCTTTCATTGGTTTGGAATCCTTTAATCATTATTGCCGGCTGAGGGTCCCATTTGCTCTGATGCCAGCCCCGGCCGAGGATCCATTCACCGGGTTTAGCCCTGGAAACCGCCTCTTTAACCATCTCCAACAGATCATCATAACTCCTGGTTTTCATAAGGTTCAAATCCATTTCACTATAACCCATTCCCATAAAATGCCCATGAGATTCAATAAAACCAGGCGTCATGGTATTTTGTTTTAAATCTATCACTTTGGTATTATCACCAATATATTTCTTTGCTTCAGTGTCAGATCCAACAAAAATTATTTTTCCTTTGAGCACCCCGACGGCAGAGGCTGTCGGTCGTGTCGCATTCATCGTATAGACTTTTGCATGAGTAAAAAGAACATCAGCAGGTTCATGTTGTTCAGAAACGTTACATCCACCCAACATAATCAGAACAACTAGTAGAATTGAATAAACTCGATCCATTTTTAATTTTTATGGGGAAAGTTAGATTAAATTCGAACAATCATTGATGCCGTCTAAATAATTGACATCATTACCTGCTGAAATAAATATCTTACTCCTGGATCTATGAAAAAAACAAAGTTCTTTCTGATCACCGCCATTTTGCTCAACGTTGGTTATGCTAGAGCACAGGACATGGGTGTATCATTTTCATTCTTTTTCCCAAAGAATGGCTACTTCTCTGCACCTGTAAGCCCCTTCTCTTTACGGGGTGTTGGGATAAATCTAACAAACCACCTTGCATTAGAAACTGGTTTTTCGTTGTATCGGATGTCAGGAATGAACGTTACGGACCTGCCCTTTGATAGCAAAAAACCACTTGTAGGACCGTTTTTTAACGTACTGGTACCGGTAGAACTCATACTCGAGGCAGGGAATAATGATGTATTGTTCAGGCTTAAGGGAGGTGTATTCGGCTATGTGAATTTTGGAACCAAAATAAATAGAGGCAACCTGGATGAGGCCTTTCGTCAATTCAAATCCTGGGAAGTGGCCAACAGCGATCCTGAGATGAGTAACAAACCCGGATTTGGATATGAATTTGGCACTGAAACGATCCTTTATCTATCCAAACAATTCGGAATATCCTTTGGAGCCAACTACTACCTGGGCGGATCAGATGTTTCTTTTAAGGGAAGTTTGAGCGGAGGCAATGCCAGCGGAGGACTTGTTACAGAATCGTTTAATTATCCCGACTCCAGGTTGGACTATACAGGTCTGGAAATCTCGGTCGGAGTTATTTTTAGCAACAGATAAACTATTCCTGAATAAAATATTTTTTACAGAATGCCAACACTCTTTTAAATTGATCGTAGTTACAATAGGTATCATCTTATGAGACGTTCTATTCCTTCCTACCTGCTATGAGGAGAATTAACCTACCGTTTATATTTCTGTTTGCCTTTTTTTACAGTTGCCAAAGACCAGAACATGTCAGTCAGAGGGAGTTGGACAATATTGCCCAAAGCTATGTGAAACTATCTCTTGGTGTAGGACAGTACAGTCCACTTTTTGTGGATGCCTACTACGGCCCTGAAAGTTGGAGGCCTTCAGGAAAGAAAAAAGATGTTTTGCCCTATGAGGAGTTCAAATGGCAGTGTATGAACCTTATGGATCGTCTTAAAGATTTGGACAACTCTTATTTGGATTCCCTGGAATTATTAAGGTACAATTTTTTAAACAAGCAACTCTTGGCTGTTTACACCGAATTGGATATGATGGCTGGTAAATCGCTCCCATTTGATGTTGAATCTATGGCGCTATATGATGCTGTTGCCAAAGAAAAGGGTCAGGCATATTATGACTCACTCATGAATAATCTCGACCGGTTACTGCCGGGTAGTGGAGATATAACAGAGCGCTATTTAGCCTTTCGGAAGCAGTTCATCATTCCTATAGATAAAGTTGATACCGTGTTCAAAGCGGCCATAGCAGAAGCTCGAAAAAGGGTAAAAAAGTACATTAAACTTCCTGATAATGAGAGTTTTACGATAGAATATGTTCAGGGGAAGCCCTGGTCAGGTTATAATTGGTTCAAAGGAGATGCTCACAGTGTCATCCAGGTAAATACCGATTTACCCATATCGATCGACAAAGCACTGGACCTGGCCTGCCATGAAGGATACCCAGGACATCATGTTTATAATACACTATTGGAAGACCGACTTGTAAAAAATATGAAATGGTATGAGTTTCAGATTTATCCACTTTTTACACCGCAGTCCTTAATTGCCGAAGGCTCTGCTAATTATGGGATAGATATTACTTTTCCTTTAAAGGACCGAATTGCCTTTGAAAAACACACGTTATTCCCTCTTGCAAGTCTTGATATTGATGAAGTAGAGCATTATTACCTGATAAAAAATATTCGAAAGCAATTGCGTTCATACGAAGTTGAGATCGCCCGAAAATATCTTTCCAATCAGTTGAGCAAAGCAAATGCTCTCATCATGATGAGACATTATTTTCAGTTTTCACCAGGACGCGCACTACAACGACTAAACTTTTACCAAACCTACCGCAGTTATATAATCAACTATTCAGTTGGGGAGAAACTGATAAAAACTCATGTAGAGGAACAAAGTCGGAATAAGCAAGAAAGATGGCATTCATTTATGGAAATTTTATCCACCCCAAGAACGGCTTCAACCTTATGAAACTGGCAAGTCAACAATAAATTCCGTTCCTTTTTCAAGTTCGGAATTAACGTCCACCTTACCGGACATTTTAGCAACACTCTCCTTTACTATGTAAAGACCAAGACCCGATCCCTGGCCTGTTTCATGAGCCCGGTAAAACATATCAAATATTTTAGGGATTCTATCCTGTTGAATACCGATACCATTGTCGATCACTCGAAGAATTAAATGATTCGACTTGTATTGAACAATAATTCTTACAATGGGATTGGAAATATAATCTTTTGAGTAGCGATACGCATTAGACAGCAAGTTGCTAATGATCATTGACATTCGCCTCTTGTCAATTTTCACTTCCAGATCATCCGAACATTCAACTTTTAGTTTGATCCTTTCGTTTGGATTCATATAGGTAAGCGATTCAGCTATTTCTACCACCAGTTGTTTGATGTTGCAGGATTCTTTTTCTATCTCCAAACGTACGTTTCTTGAGTAATTTATGATCTCTTTGATGAAGTCATCCAGTTTTCTCACACTGCTTTCCATCTTGTCGAGGTAGTTATTCAAACTTTTATCGTCCGGATCAAGCCTTGCAATGTTGACCAACCCTAATACAGAACTTAAAGGAGCCCTCAGATCATGAGATACGCTATAAACAAATCCGTCCAACTCTTCATTAAGTTTTTGGAGTTCCCTGTTCTTTTCGACAACAACCCTCAAACGTAGCCAATAAATCAAAAAGGTAAATCCAAGAAATACAAGAATGACCAAACCAATAAACCAATTGGTTTCGTAAAAGTAAGGTCTGATTTTAAAATCAAGAGAAGCCGGTTGTACTGCCCATACCCCATCATTATTTGTACCATCTACCACAAACTTGTATTCACCAAAAGGTAAATTGGTATAAGTCACCTGTCTTTCAGATACATTTTCCACCCATTCAGGATCAAATGGCTCAAGTCTGTATTTAAAACGAACTTTATCCGGAGCCCGGTAACTAAGCGCGGTATAATGTAAGGTATATTTTCGATGCCCATGACTAAGGCTAATTGGATTATGATCTAGACTAATTTTCTCACCATCTGCCTCAAGTGATTCAATGATCACCTTCGGAGGAATGGTATTTTTTATGATTTTATTCGGATCGAGATATGAAAGACCGTCTAACGTAGGTATCCATATCTTATTGTTGGAGTCCTTGAGCATTCTGGTGGCACCTGTACATTCCCGGGTCACCATGCCGTCCATTTCATTATAAAGTACAGCAGATATGACTGGTTTTTCTTGGTTTAGACTTTCAACAAGTTCATTATGGGAAACCTGTACGAGTCCGAGGTTCGAACTCATCCAGAGATGATCCGATGAGTCTTCAACAATATCAAAGATTGTCTCGACAGGTAAACCTTGTTCCTTTCCAAGGAGACGAAAGCCATCGGTCGTTTTAGCAAACAGGCCAATGTTCGTAGCCAACCAAAGTTGGTCATTCTTTCCAAAAGTTATGTTGAATATAAGTGGTACCTCATTTTCCTTTCCTACCCTGGAGCTCTCAACTTTGCCATTTGGATAAATGGTATTCAGGTACCCATCATAGGTGCCGGCCAGGATCCTGCCATCAGGCGCCTGATCTATGCAAAAAACATATTCTCCCAGAAAACCATCATCCGTATTATAAATCTTAAAGGAGTCGTCTTCATTAAATCGTACCAGACCTCCATTCCTGGAACCTACCCAAACATGGCCTTCGGCATCCTGAAAAAGGCATCTGGGCTGGTTGGATGGAAAGCCATTTTCGGTTGAGAAAAGTGATTCCTTATTGCCACTTTTTTTGATAACACCTTTGTACGATGCAATCCATAAATTACCCTTTTTATCAAGAAGGATATCCTTAATGCTCATATTATCCAACGGAGTATTTAGCTTCATCCTCCAAATATCAGCTCCTTTCATTTCGTCAATGGAGCCATTGTCTTCTCCAATGTAAAGGGTACCCTTCGGACCTTTTGAAACAATATTGACCTGGTTACTTGAAAGTCCGTTCTTCATGGTATAATTAATAAAGTTACTTTCCTTCAATGACACCAAACCTCCCTTTTTGGTGGTTAGCCAAATATCTTTCTCCTGGTCTACATAAATTCCCGAAATCTGTCTGGAGGTTAGTCCATTTCGATCATCAATAAAATCAAACCCTCCGGTAAGATCTACTCTACCCATACCTGATTCTGCAGCGATCCAAATACTAGTATCATCAAAGGCCAGATCATTGATTTCCAAATCATCAGTCCCTGAAACTATCTCCCAGGTAGTTGTAAACTTAAGTAGGCCATGAGTTGTACCTGCAAAAAGTGTATTATCCTTTGTTCTTAGAATATTTATCACATTACTTGAAAAACCTTCACGCTCATTGAAGTTGATCAGGCTATCTCCGTCCATCTTGAATAATCCCTGACCTTCGGTTGCATACCAAATCTGATTTTTAAACTCAGTGATCGATGTGATGGTGGAGTTTTTGGTTATCTCATTAGCAACGGAAGTAAGAACACTATCTTTCATTTGATAAAGCCCATTCCCCTGCGTCCCAATCCATAATATTTGATTAGAGTCTTTATAAGACGACCGGATGGTAGTAGTAATTGGCAGATTGTAGGTTATGTTAGAAAATTGACCATTATCAATCCTTATCAAGCCACCGGACTGGGTACCACACCAGAGGAAGCCCTGGTCATCTTTTTGTATGAAGTTAAATGAACTGGAGACAAATTGTTCTTCGTTATCGGCATTAAAAGCCACAAATCTAACTCCGTCGAATCGCAGTAGCCCATTGAATGAGGCGATCCAGAGATAGCCTCGGTCATCTTGAACCAGATCACGCAGATTGTTAGTGGTAAGGCCATCCAGCGTTGACCAGTGATTGATGGCATAATGCTGCAAAGGCAGCTTCAGCTCCTGAGCATTGATGAACAGGGGCAAGCAGGCCAAAGCCAGAAAGAATGATATCTTCATTCTGTTTTATAGAATAACTTAACTAACTATAGCCAATAAAAAAACCCTGGTGTATGATTCCAAGGTTACGAATATAGTTTAATTATCCTACTATTTGACTTTCTTCACTACAGCTTTGAAAGCCTCGGGATGGTTCATGGCTAAATCCGCAAGAACTTTCCTGTTAAGTTCAATATTCGACGTAGCCAACTTTCCCATGAATTCTGAGTAGGTCATTCCTTCAAGCCTGGCTCCGGCATTGATTCGCTGGATCCATAGTTTCCTGAATTCACGTTTTTTTACTTTCCTATCCCTGTAGGAATAGGTAAGACCTTTTTCAACGGCATTTTTTGCGACGGTCCATACATTCTTTCTTCTACCCCAATATCCTTTGGCGGTTTTGAGCACTTTTTTACGTCGGGCTCTTGCTGCGACCACATTTACACTTCTTGACATATTTTTATGTTTTTGGTCATTGGCGATCCATTCAAAGATTCTTAAAACCAATGCCCTGGTTCAACATGATACCTTAAATATTAAGCATCTTCTTAACACCTCTCACATCAGCCCGATCAACCAGACCGGTATGAGTGAGGTTACGCTTTTGTTTGGTCTCCTTTTTTGTAAGGATATGGCTTTTATATGCATGTTTGCGTTTGATTTTTCCAGTTCCCGTAAGAGTAAACCTTTTTTTAGCGCCCGATTTTGTTTTTACTTTCGGCATATTTTTCGTTTATTATTTCTTTTTCGACTTAGGAGCAAGCAACAAATACATCCTCTTTCGTTCAAGCTTGGGTAGCTGCTCCACTTTAGCATATTCTTCTAATTCCTGCGCAAATTTCAACAATAAAATCTCTCCTCTTTCCTTAAATACAATCGTTCGCCCAACGAAGTGAACATAGGCTTTAACCTTAGCGCCATCCTGTAAAAAGTTGATGGCATGTTTAAGTTTAAAGTTAAAGTCGTGATCATCAGTATTAGGTCCAAAACGAATTTCTTTTACAACTGTTTTTTGCGCTTTGGATTTTATTTCCTTTTGCTTCTTTTTCTGCTCGTATTTAAATTTCGAATAATCAATGATCTTACAAACAGGAGGATCCGCTTTCGGTGATATCTCAACAAGGTCAAGGCTTTGATCCTTTGCCATTTGTAAGGCCGTATTGATCGGATAAATACCGATTTTTATATTTTCTCCCACCACCCTAACATGCTGAGCAGTGATATGGTGATTCACTTTATAAGGTTCTTCAACCCGAACATTTATGGGTCTTCTCCTTTTAAAACGTTGTTTACTAATTTCTCCCTCCTTCTTTTAGTATAAAATAAGGTGCAAATATCGGATTTTTCTAAAATAAAAGAGATTTACACCCGTTAATTTAAACTTATAGTATATTTTCTACCTGATCCTGGACTATATTGATAAAATGATCAAGAGAAAGGCCGCCCAGGTCTCCTTCACCCTGTTTACGCACTGATATATTCTTGTTTTTTTCTTCCTGCTCGCCGACAATGATCATATAAGGGATCTTCTTGATCTCTGCATCCCTGATCTTTCGTCCTATTTTCTCGTCCCTGAGATCAAGCGTCCCCCTGATGTCTTTGAGCTTCAATTGATTAAGTACCTCTTTGGCATAGGATTCAAACTTTTCAGAAATCGGTAACACAACCACCTGATCCGGACTCAACCATAAAGGAAACTTGCCAGCACAATGTTCAATCAATATTGCTACAAATCTTTCCATTGAACCAAATGGCGCCCGATGGATCATAACAGGAGTATGTTTTTGATTATCGGCCCCCACATATTCAAGGTTAAATCTTCTAGGCAACTGATAGTCAATCTGAATGGTACCAAGCTGCCATTTCCTGCCCAGTGCGTCTTTTACCATAAAGTCCAGTTTCGGACCATAGAAGGCCGCTTCACCAATGACAGATTCAGTAACCAATTCCCGTTCGTCCGCCGCTTCCTGGATATCTCTTTCTGCTTTATCCCACAGATGGTCATCTCCAATATATTTTTCCTTATCGGTTGGATCGCGTAAAGAAAGCTGAGCTGTATAGTCTTCAAAGCCCAATGCTGTAAAGACATGAAAAACCAGGTCTATTACTTTAATAAATTCTTTTTTTACCTGGTCGGGCCGACAGAATATATGGGCATCATCCTGGGTAAAGCCTCTAACACGGGTAAGACCATGCAATTCACCGTGTTGTTCATACCTATAAACCGTACCAAATTCAGCCAGACGAATAGGGAGGTCCTTATAAGAATGTGGCCTGGACTTATAGATTTCGCAGTGGTGGGGGCAGTTCATTGGTTTCAGCATAAACTCTTCACCCTCCTGAGGAGTGGACATAGGCTGAAAGGAATCTTTACCATATTTTTCATAATGTCCTGAGGTGATATACAATTGTTTCCGCCCAATATGAGGAGTGATCACCTGATCATATCCTGCCTTTACCTGCGCCTTGCGCATGAATGCCTCCAGACGGTCTCGAAGGATCGTGCCTTTTGGCAACCATAATGGAAGACCCATACCTACTTTTTCTGAGAAGGTAAACAACTCCAACTCTTTACCAATCTTTCGGTGATCTCTCTTTTTTGCTTCTTCAAGCAACTCAAGGTACTCCTTCAATTCTTTCTGTTTTGGGAAAGTAATGCCATAGATCCTGGTAAGCATTTTTCTGTGCTCATCCCCTCTCCAATACGCCCCAGCGACATTCAGAAGTTTAATGGCTTTTATAAACCCCGTATTTGGTAGGTGAGGTCCGCGACACAGATCTATGAAGTTGCCTTGTTGATAAAAGGTGATGGAGCCATCCTCCAATTCATTGATCAGCTCCAGTTTATATTCATCTCCTTTTTTGGAGAAATAATCAAACGCTTCTGCCTTTGAAACCTCTTTGCGCACATAATCATTTTTCTCCCGGGCCAGTTCCAACATTTTCTTCTCTACCTTTTCTAATTCTGCACCATCGAAGAGAAATTCTCCAAAGTCAACATCGTAGTAGTAACCATTTTCAATGGGCGGACCAATTCCAAACTTAACTCCAGGGTACAAAGCCTCAAGGGCCTCGGCCATCAGGTGAGCTGACGAATGCCAAAAGGTGGCTTTACCTTCCTGATCGTTCCAGGTAAGTAGCTGAACGTTGGCATCAAATGGGATAGGGCGGTTGGATTCCCAAACCTCATGGTTCACTTTAACTGCCAATACATTTCTGGCCAATCCTTCACTGATGTCCAGGGCAATATCATTACCCGTTACATTAATTGGGTAGGTTTTCTTGGTGCCATTTGGTAGACTTATAGTGATCTTGTTCATAAATTTTAGATCCTTAAAACTTTAAGGCAGGAAGGGTTTTGATAAGACTGTCGGCCAATTTTTTCTCCTCTTCTTTTTTTCGCTGCAAATATGCAATTTTTCTTTCAAGCATGGTTCTCTCCTTTCCTACTTTAGAATCGAGTGTATCCAATTCATACAGCTTTGTATAAATCTTCAACGATGCCTGATACTGTCTTAGCTTGTCAAGGGCCCTGGCTTCAGATAATAAACCGTCTTTCTCACGTGAAACTATTGCTGCCTCTATTCTTGAGTATTTCAGTACGCTGTCATACTCGTTTCTATTCCAATATATTTGTTTGACTTTTACCAATGACTCTGCCCGGTGAGATAAAGTCCAATGCTGCATATAAAGATTAATCGCTTCTTCTGTTGCATCCATTTGTTCCATCAATTCGGCTTTCAATAATATAAAATTCAGGAGTTTAGGCTTCCTGGACAACATCCGGTTAACTTCATTTAAAGCGAGTTCAATACTATCTTCACCCGCATATATCCTGGATAATGCCAAGGAGGCCTTATCCATGTCAGGCTCCTTTTGGATACACTCCTTAAAGCGATGGATGGCTTCCAAAGTATCTTTTCCCATGAGATAGGATACCCCGTACAAATAATTAAGCATCGGTACGGGAGTTACATCATTAACCATGGAACCCATCATTCTCAGAAACTTAGTGGTGTCTCCATCATCAAGGGCTAATTGCAATTCCAGAATCTGATGATTCAGGTCTGAAAATCCCAGATCATCAGCAATGGCAGATTCAGTTCGGGCCAACAAATTTTTACCCGCTAATGAGGCATATCTGGCTAACTGGTCATGATAGGCCGCATTGAGGGGAGCCAGTTTGATGGCTTTCGATATACTCACTATTGCGTTGTCCAGGTCACTGTCTTGAGCATATAGTTTTGCCAAAGAAGCCAATCTACCTTCGTCGAGTTGTGAACCGGAGCCGGCCAACAACTTAATCTTCTCCTTAGTAGGTAGCAAATCGTTTCGTTGATCTACCATCTGATCATGAGAGTAAGGCGCGTGCATACAACCTGTCATAATCAGAAGGATAAATATGAGCCTGAATTTCTGCATATCTCAAAGGTAGTTTGAACCTTGATGATTTGCTCTGCACAATTAAAATATATCCTTATGATGATCGACAATAGGTTATGAGTGAAGGAAAAAAAACCAGGGACCCAAAGAAGAAAATAAAGCTTGGGAGTGTCAAGTACGTATTTAAAAATATCATTCTACCCCGAAAATGGCTCCTGATTGGAAGCCTGATGATCATCATTGTCAACAGGTTGGCCGGGCTGGTCATTCCCGGCGCTTCTAAATATCTCATTGACGATATTATTACTCCCGGCAGGTTCGATAAGCTCTGGTTGCTACTGTCAGTTGTTGGGGTGTCCGTTATTATACAAGCCACTAGCTCATTTTCACTAACCCGTTTACTTAGTGTTGAAGCCCAGTACCTCATTGCGGAACTTCGGTCCCGCCTTCAGCAACACATTATCCGACTACCCGTCAGGTATTTTGACAATCACAAGACCGGAGAACTTGTGTCGAGGATTATGTCTGATGTTGAAGGAGTACGTAACCTGGTCGGGACAGGTTTGGTTCAATTATTTGGAGGGATATTGACGAGTATCATTTCCTTTATACTGCTAATCAATATCAGCCCAACCATGACCTTCTACGTACTCGTTCCCATGTTGGTATTCGGGATTATTGCCATGAAGGCCTTTGGAATTATCAGACCAATATTTAGAAAACGCGGGGAAATCAATGCACGTGTCACCGGACGCCTTACAGAATCTTTGGGAGGCATTCGAGTGATCAAAGGATTTAGCGCTGAAAAATTTGAAGTGAATGTTTTTAAAAATGGAGTCAATGAGTTGTTTGAAAACGTAAAGAAATCCCTCACTTCAACAAGCATTGTTACCAGTAGTTCTGCCCTCCTTCTCGGGCTGGCCAGTATTATTATTATGGGAACGGGAAGTTTACAGATAGCGGCAGGTCAGATGACCGTGGGTGACTTTTTCGCCTTTACCCTTTATCTGGGTTTTCTTGTTGCGCCTATAGTACAAATGGGCAACATAGGTAGTCAGATTACCGAGGCATTTGCTGGACTCGACCGTATGGAAGAAATCTTGCACACGCCTGTTGAATCAAATCTCGGGTTAACTGAATTACCCGAACAAATAAGAGGTGAGCTAAGGTTTGACCATGTAGCTTTCTCATATAATGAGGACGTGGATGTACTCAAAGACATCACATTTGATATGCCCGCGGGGAGCATGATCGCCTTGGTTGGTACTTCAGGATCTGGAAAAAGTACTATTGCAGGTTTAGCAGCTGCTTTCCAACATCCTGAAGAAGGGAAAGTTACTGTAGATGGAATAGACCTGGCCACTGTAACATCGGAATCCTACAGGAAACATCTGGGAGTTGTCCTGCAAGACGACTTTCTATTTGAAGGGACTATCAAAGCAAATGTTCTGTTTTCAAAACCAGATGCCAGTGAAGAAGAACTCCTAGTGGCTGTAAAACATGCCTATGTTAATGAATTTTCAGATCGATTTCCGGACGGTTTAAATACACTGATTGGTGAGCGAGGTGTAAAGCTATCTGGAGGTCAACGACAAAGACTTGCTATTGCACGGGCTATTCTGGCCAATCCTACTATACTGATTCTTGACGAGGCTACCTCAAGCCTTGACACAGAATCAGAAGCATATATTCAGCAAAGTTTGCAACACTTGTTGAAGGGGAGAACCACTCTTGTTATAGCACATAGATTAAGTACAATCAGACAAGCAGACATGATCCTGGTCGTAGAGAATGGTCGGATCATCGAACGAGGGAAACACAATTCACTGATGGAAAAAAAGGGCCGCTATGCAGAGTTGTATGAATACCAGGCCAGGATCTAGAAAATATGGGACTTTTCGAAAAGTGTATTAAACAGAAGATGGAATGATCTTCTACCTACTGGAAAAGAAAGTTGAATACATTTTTATAATTATCCTAGTTTTTCCACTTGATATTACATCCAACGCTGGGCTTTTGATCTGGATTAATTGGATTTCCATGGATAAGATCGTTTAAAGCTTCACGAATGTCATCGCCTGTTACAGGTATTTCATTACCCGGACGGGCATCATCAAGCTGGCCTCGATAGACAAGTTCCAGGTCTTTGTTAAATAAGTAAAAATCAGGTGTACAGGCAGCATCATATTTTCTGGCCACATCTTGTGATTCATCATAAAGGTAGGGGAATAAATAGCGAAATTGTTTCGCCACTTCCCTCATATTTTCAGGAGAGTCTTCAGGATAGGCCTCCACATCATTTGAACTGATAGCAACAAATGAAATCTCATCAGAAGGGTAATCATTTGCAAGTTGAACAAGTTGTGACTGAACATGTTTAACGTAAGGACAATGATTACATATAAACATAATCAGTGTTCCTTTTTCACCTCTAAGTTCAAATAAAGACAGACGTTTTCCTGAAATTACATCTGGGAGTTCAAAATCCGGAGCAATAGTGCCTAACGGTAACATGTTTGAAGGAGTCAGCGCCATAACCAGAAAGATTTATCAAGGTGTTCTATATTATTCATCAGTCCAAAATTAGTATGATTGATACAACCATCAATCAGTAATTTAGGTTCAAAATGAAAATAATCAGGGATTTTTGATGATCAATTTTATTATTTTAATAGCATTTTTCAAGTATAAATTATTTTATCAGGAATTAATTAAATGAATTTTTAATTTCATACAACTATGAAAAAATATTTTCCAGGTATTGAAATTCCTGGAATTTGATTTATTTACAGGAAAACCAATCAATCATATTTTTTTCCAGTAAACTAATCCCTGATCATAGGATTAACCAATTTATATCCTTCAAATAATAGGCTACATTACCTATTTTGCCAACATTAACTTCCTCCTGTGATGAAATTGTGGGTGATGTGCTAAAATGAAAACGCGAAGGAAATTTCTATTTAATCCCCTGAAAAGGCCCATGCCATATGTGGGTATCATTCTCGCTGTTCTTATCATTGTTTTTCAGCAAGCCATTAGAAATTATACCGCTGATATCGTAGGAACCATTCTGGTAAGAACAATAAAGGACGCTACAAAAGGCAACTATACGATCCGCTATAGTTTGGTGCGGTTCGACATCATTACCAATGAACTCAGGATCAATGACTTATCACTGACCTTGGATACAACAGTTACTGAACGTAATGCCTTTTTGCAGTCACATGCCAACCTTCTAAATATCAGCACCCCCGTTGTGGTGCTAAAACTTAAAAGTCTGTTTCAGCTCATTGCCAATGATAAACTTCTTATCAACTATGTAGGTATGCAGAATCCGGGAATGGCGTTAACCAGAAGCAATCGGAAAACACGTTCTTTATCGGAAAGCCAACAAAATACTAGAAATGTTGCCTTTTTAATCCAGAATTATTTTAAGTCCTTGGAAATTGACAGTATCCAGATTAACAACGCCTCATTTGAACTATATCAGGGTGAAAACAAATCAAACCCTGACTTTCGTATTGGTCATTTGACAACCATGGTCAAGGATTTTAGGGTAGATCCGGAGGCTCCAAATCATATTCTTCAAGGCATGTCTGCCAATTATCTGGATCTTGAAATCAAAAATCAAGATATCGTTCTCAGGGATCAGAATCAGAAAATTAGTTTTAAAAAGCTTCAAATGTCCTCATTTGACTCTCTTATTCTTGTGGACTCATTATCCATCTCTACCATTAACAAGACAAAAGGAGGATTTGATGTTGTTTTTCCTCATGTTAATCTTGAAAATGTGGATTATTCAAGTTGGTTTTTCAACAACAAAATACATGCCCGGAAGCTGGTTATACAACAACCTGACATCTCTGTGAACATGAAACATAACGAGGACACACCCAAACCTGATGGAAGTAAAATGGTGAGGCTGATTGAAGGGTTTGACATTGATCAACTGATAGTTAAACAAGGTGTCCTGGATATACAAGGAACTTTCCCGGTACATATAGGAAGATATGACCTTGAACTAAATCAATACCGGCTGGACAGCAGTAAAATAAGTCATATGGATCTAATGACTGAAAAGTTGGACTTGCAGGCCGAAATGGAAGAGGTAGAATGGAGTCTGCCAGACAGCATTCATCAATTTTCTACTGATCATCTAATGCTCAAAACATATGACTCTGTGCTCAGGGTTATGGGATTCCACATTAAACCAATCAAAACACGCCGTGGATATCAACTTCTTAAACATCAGGGTGTGCCTTCCAGATTAACCGTAAATGGAAGGCTGGCCGAGATATCAGGATTTGACTTCAACGAACTTCTGAACCATCAGCGACTAAAGGCAGACTCCCTCACTGTTGAGAACACGCGCGGATATATTACAACCTTTCCATCAATAAAGCGGATTCCTTTAAGGAAGAAAAGAAACTTAAAATTGAGCCTGAATCAAATGACCTTGCTGGACAATTACGTCAGGATCAATAGCTGGCATCATGGTTTGAGCCATATCAGTGAGTTTATGGGCTTGGATCTAGGGGCTTCTGATGTTGAATTGAACTCTATCAATATTCTGGCCTTGAAGAATGTGGATATTACCTCATCATCAGGCCAAATCACCTTGCCAGAAATAGGTCATACGTTGACTTATTCTCATCTCAACCTTCACAACTGGAATAAATATTTTGTAAAGGCTCTGCAAATAAAACCCGACAGTGCTGATCTTCCCCTGCCTCAATACAGTCTTAAATTAGCCAATGTTCTCAGCACCAAGTTTAACCCAATTGGTGGAAGAAATATGAAATCTATCCAGATGGATACACTCATAGCAGAAACCCTGGATTTGGATATTCACTTGAAAAACGGGCAACAAAATCAGTTATTTTCTACCAAACCGTTTTATGCAACCTATACAAAAATCGGTTCCGGTAACATTAGTTTTCGTGATCAGAATATAAAATCAACCGTCCATGACATACGTGGAGAAATCAGCCATCTGGTTATTGATCCTACTGCCGCCGATACCCTTGACTGGGTAAAATTCGATTCGCTAAATACAAGATATAAAACTCTTACTTTGGAACTTCATGATCAAGGCCTGAAAATCAGCTCCGGAGAAGGAAGAATATCTGATATTGACAGTTTGATTTCCTTCACCAACGTCAGGGTCAGCAACCAAACAGTGAATCAATCACTCATGATCAAGCGCATTAATATCAAAAAATTACAAACCCTGAACTTTCTAAATCACAAGCAATTACTATTCAGGTCAGCACAAATCCGTAAAATACGGTTTGACGGCCTTCTTAATCAAAGAAAGAGACTTTTATCCATAAATGAACTTAGGGACCAGTGGCTGGGAGTTATTCCGGAATTAAGGTTTGATTCACTTGTAACTTCCAATGGAAGCCTCAATCTGAGGTTGAATAATGCGTCCAGCCGAATTCAGGCAAAGGATTTTTCAGGCGCTATTTATGGCTATTCCTTTGACTCAACAATGGAAGCAAGTCAGTTATTTAAACCCAGATATTTTCAGGTTGGTGCTGGCGCTCTGTCATATATTTCCAAAACTGATACAATAACTATTAATGCAGTTTCCTCAAACCTCATCAGTGGCCAAATAAAGTCAGGAGCACTCGACGCCAGGATTCACATGGATCAAGCTATCACAAGAATGACTGCAAAATATATTCAGGGGGACGGAATTGACCTCATCAGGGTAATGGGCTCAAATTTCTCTTTTAACAACCTTGCTATTGGTCAATCTAAACTCGAATTGACTCTCAACAAATCAGGTTTGACGGAATCAAACGAAACCTATGAACAGTTATTAAAACATCGGTTGATCAATTTACTTTCTGTTGATGATCAATCTAATAAACCGGGAGACCTGATAAATAAAGATGTTGAAGACTATAAAGCATCAAACCAAACCGCCTCACAAATCCCTTCAAGCTTTGCTCAAGACACTATCACGACTGCAAAAAAAACACAGACAGCAAAAGAAATCATACAATATTTACAAATACCCAACATCGATTTTAGGTTGACTAATCCTGACAATCCTAACAGCCCTCTCAAATCTTTCCACATTGGTCTTTTTGCAAATGAACTTGATATGACTTCTATTGACGGAGTCAAATCAGCAGATATCACGGCAAAGATATATAATAAGACTATTCACCTTCCTGACAGTTTAAACACGATCCACTTTGATACGCTTAGTTTTAGTTCAGGAAAGCGGAATGTAGAGTTGAAGAACCTGTCATTGACCTCCAGGGTTGACAAATTTCAATATGCTGAACGTGTGGGACATCAAGTGAATTGGAGCGACTTAAAGAACCTGGACTTGTCCATAAGTGGTCTCAATTTTAAGAATCTGATACAGGAAAAATCAATCAATGCTGATCATATAAAAGTTCATCGAGCTAATCTTTCCCTTTTCAGAGACAAGAACTTCCCATTCCCTGAAGATCAGGTACGCGAGATGCCCCAGGTAGTGCTTCATAAACTAAAAACTCCTGTGAAGGTTGATACCGTATCCATTGATCGATTTAACGTGGACTATTCCATGAGGCTTACACCCCAAATGAGCATAGGCCATATCCGTTTTAATAATATTCAGGCCAATGCCTACAACATCACCAACATCGACTCACTCATCCAGGTTAATCCTGCCGTTCGGATAAATGCCAGTTGCAAACTAATGAATGAAGGTTTACTAACCACCAATTTTACCTTCTTGCTACATGATCCTGATAATAGATTTATATTCGATGCACACTTAACAAAAATGGGAATGAAGGCTTTCAACAGCATATTAGAAGCTTCAGCATTTGTTACGGTAAACAGTGGGGAAGTTAAATCGGTGAAATTGAAAGCGGAAGGGGATGAAAATTACGCTTTAGGGAAAATGACTTTCCTTTATAACAACTTAAAAATTTCTACAATCAATAAGAAGAACCTGAAGACCACGGGTATGGGCAAAGTGATCAAAACCTTCTTTGCAAATGCTTTTGTTGTTAAAAAGAACAATCCCAACTATAAGATCTTTCCACGGGAAGGAGACATGTACTATGAAAGAAATCCGCAGAAGGCAATATTCGACTATGCCGAAAAAACAGCCATGAGTGGTGTGGTTAGTAGTATTGGAGGCCGAAGCAATAGGAAAGAAATAAAACGAATACAGAAAGAAAGCCAACAACTACAGGAGATTAACCTACAAAAACAGCGCAAGAAAAAATCGAATTCTTCCGGCAATCCTTAATGACTTACTTCTTCCTGAAATAGGAGCTGTCGATATAATAAATCAATTTTATTGAAAATGAATTTACTGCTGGTTCCCTGATTGCATTATTAAAATTCTCAAAGAAATTCGACTGAATCACATTGCTTGAACCGGAAATAGAATTTTTCCATACTGCTGTAACAAAACTCCCTGGTGCGATCTGCCATGAATATACCATATCAATATTAAAAGCATTAAAGCTGGTATTGTGAATAGGAGTACCATCCTGGTTATAGCCATTGTAACTGCTTTCAACAAGACTTCCATTCAATTGAAGATTATAGAACTTTCCATACTTCACCCAACTCCAGTAATGACGAATGCGCATACTTAAAGCCATCCTATTATTGAAGGTGTAATTAACAGCCAGTAAGTTTTCATAGGTCCTTTGATCTCGTAATCCGAAAATAATACTGTTAACCTGATCTTGAGAATCATATTGAAGTGTAACATATCCTTTTCCATCCGTCAGAGCCCTCATGGTAAAATCCAGCTCTACATTCAGATTATTATTTACCCGAAAGGTCGGATTCAGGCCACCAAAGACTGTTCTAGCATGATCTGAGGGTCGAAACCACTGCCCAGCATAAGCGTTGATAAGTAAAGGCTTCCTGCTATCAGTTCCATAGAAAACAAAGTAGTTGAAATTTAACCCAGATCTGAAAAACCGACCCTCTACCCGGGGCTCAAAATAATCGTAATTGTCGGTAGGGTTAATTCTAAACCCAAAGCCGGTACTATGAAAATTCTTGAATTGGGTATTGGCATTTATTCCGATTTGAGCATTGGCAAATACATTTGGGTTATATAACCTGTTGTATTCGTTCCATAAATTGATTCTTAGCCGATTAAAAATCTTGAACGGCTTAAAGACGTTATAACTGATATTTGACCGGAGTGATACCTCATTGGGTACTCGTTGAAATCCCAAATCATTGATTTGCCAGGTATCGCTTTCGATATTGGTCCCAACATTAAATTGGATCTTACCAGAGACTTTTCCAAGAAACAAACGGGTTTTAAACCCTGTAGTTGTATTATGCACTCCTTCATTTACGGAAAAGACCTGGCTATATCCAGCATTGCCACTGACACTCCATGTATTTGATTTATCGCGGATCCGAAAATCCGCAAGGGTAACATTGGCATCTGGAGCCTCTCCTCGACGCATCACATTGGTATTGATAATGCCAACATTGGAATTATTCTTCAGGTTTTGATCAAAAACGATCACATTAAAATTCGTAAATGGATCGACCAAAACTTTCCTTTCCGAACCATCTGACGTATTTCTTATATGAGCATAGCTATTATTAGTCATCGCGTTGAAGAATCCTATTCCTAATCCATGTTTTGTCCGTCCTGATATTTTCGTGGCATTAATCATAGGTGCTATCGTTGGGGTACTCTCTACCACTTCATTTGGCAGCAGGGTAGATTCGTCCACACTTCCAAAAGACTGCCCCACCCTTCTGGAATAAAAGATTCTACCTTTGTTGAACAACTCCAGACCCTCCGTAAAGAAGGGCCGGTTCTCATCGAATCGAACTTCAAAGGGTGTTAAATTTAGCACAACATTATCCGATTGTGTCTGTGAAAAATCTGGAACAAGACTCACGTCAAGAGTGAAACTTTCATTTATCCCATACTTCAGGTCCATCCCACCCGCAACATTGCTATTCCAGGTACCTGAGGTGCCATCATGTGTGGTCACAGTGGTTAAAAACGGTGTTAACGAAAGCCTGAGTGCCGGCTTAATGCCATGCAATCCATGAAGCTCGCCTGACTGATTAATAAAACCTTGCTGAGCCTGATCGACGTAATTCCAGGTACTTTCTTCATTTAGGCGCTTGCTCATTCTATAGAAATTAAGACCCCATACAGGATCTTCTTTTTTAGGAAAACGAATGGCCGAATAAGGAATTTCAATTTCGGCAATCCATCCATCATCAGTTACTGAAACAGCGCTGTTCCAGACGGCATCCCAATTATCATCAAAATCATTTGGAGTAACAAGGGCATCCTCCTGAACACCTGCAGCCGACACACTATAGGTATAAGCATTTTGGCCTTTCAGGTAAGGGTCAATGATCACCCCGAAAGCATCAACATTTTTGTCGAGGTCATCCCTAACGCTCAATTCCCTTGGCAGAGATGCCGGATCAGGGTCGCTCATAAATGCCCCTATATAGAGGGCACTGCTATTGTAGAGGACCATTACTTTTGTTTGATAAGACCCATCGGCCCCATTGTCAGGAGAAAGCTGATAAAAGTAGCCATCAAACACCTTGGCCCTTTTCCACACCTCATCGTCAAGGCTTCCATCAATTTTGGGTTTGTGATCTACTCGGACAGCCTCAATTGTTCGCAGGGAATCCTGAGCGGAGGATACTGAAGGTTGAAAAAAGATCAACCCCAGAAGGATGACCAGACCTTTTAGGATGTTTGAAGACACTAGTTGTTAGGTTATTTATTTTGAGCCCACAAAACTCAATATTCATAACGTGATCATTTATAAAAAGTGACAAATCCGTGGATTTTTTTACCCATTTTTATGATAAGTGGTATAATACAATGACTCATCCCATGAGAAAATAGTTGCACAGATGAATATTGGAATCCTTTCAGACACACATGGTTGGCTCCATCCTTCAGTGAAAAGGCATTTTAATGGATTTGATGAGATTTGGCATGCCGGTGATATCGGATCCATTGAGGTGATCCGTGATCTGGAAAAGATATGCCCGGTAGTACGCTGTGTATATGGAAACATTGACAACCAGGAGGTCCGGGCAGACACAACGGAAAACTTGCACTTCAAATGCGGCGGTCTTTGGGTCACCATAATCCATATTGCAAACAAGCCACCAAAGTACAACTCCGAAACCCTCAGACTCATCGAAAACAACCATACGGATATATTGGTCTGTGGTCATTCGCATATACTAAAAATAATGCATGATCACATGCATAAATTATTATATATCAACCCAGGTGCGGCAGGTTACCATGGATTTCATAAGAGAGCCACCCTGGTACAGTTTAAAATTACTGACGGTCAGCCCACAAACATGGAAGTAATTGACCTGGGTCCAAGAGGTAAGTTGTTAGTCCGGTAAGCAAGTCTATTCGTATTTAACCCAGAAAATTCAACAGAATATTCCATCCAGTGGGCTGCCCAATGTTAAATGATTGATAATCTGTTCATTAGGTTTCAAATAAACTTTAATTATAAAAAACGTAATACCCAAATATAGGTGTTCAATTTTAGGCAATATGCAGGGTTAACCCTTTCATAAGTAATTAATAATCAATAGTTATCAACCATTTTAAATCGTTATTCTTGAAAGTGTCATGAATAACGCGGGTTAATAAAGAATACACTAGTTAGTACCTTCATGACGGGATGGATTAGGTCTACCTATAATTAATTGCAGAATTAAAGAGAAAACGACTACCAAGATGGCCCCAATAGGATTAAACCAGAGGTATCCTAATTTCAAATCTCCTGATCGGGTAAGAAAATACAACCAGATAATGACCACTTCACTCAGAAATGTAGCGATAAACACGGCATTCGACTTTACATACTTGAAAGCAACTGCTACAATGAAGATGCCCAGGATAGGTCCATAAAATACCGATCCTAAGATGTTCACAGCCTGGATAAGGTTGTCGAGCTGGGAAGCAAACACCGCAAATAATAAAGCCAGTATCCCCCATGAGACCGTAAACCATCGGGTCATGGTCAGGTAGTGGGCATCTGATTCTGTTTTGTTGAATATCCTTTTATAAAAATCTATAACGGTAGTCGATCCTAGCGCATTTAATTCAGATGAGGTTGAACTCATTGCCGCAGCAAAAATCACCGCCATCAAAAGGCCAATGATCCCATGAGGAAGATGATGCAATACAAATGTGATAAAGACATAATCCGAGTCCTTGTGTTCTACGCCAGGACTAACCTTGTCAATAACCTCAACTGCTTTTTTCTCAATACCGGCCTGGAGACCCGCCAGGCTGTCAACCTGGTTACCAAGGTTGTCCACCTTTCCTTCATTACCTTCATTATGAGCTATAAGTAAAGCATCAATTTTCTTTTTCTTCAGATTAAATATCTCACTATGTCTGCCCTCCAATGCCTTAAACTCAGTTTCATATGAACTTCCTTGCATCTTAATTACCTCGGACTGATTGAAGTAGACAGGAGGCATATAAAACTGATAAAATACAAACATGAGGACTCCTACCATGAGGATGAAAAATTGCATCGGGATTTTAAGGAATCCATTGAATAAAAGTCCCAGACGAATTTCCCTAACCGATTTTCCGGACAAGTATCGCTGCACCTGTGATTGGTCAGTACCAAAATAGGCAAGGAAAAGAAACAGCGCAGCAGTAAGTCCAGACCATATATTGTAACGGCTTTCGGGATCAAACTTCAGATCTACAATATTCATCTTGCCCATTTTCCTGGCAATCAACAAGGCTTCGTCGAACCCAACCGAGCCGGGAAGCTTCCAAACCAGTACACCAAATGCGACGAGCATGCCGGCCAGAATCACCGCCATCTGGTGCTTTTGAGTAACAGCTACTGCTTTTGTTCCTCCTGATACAGTGTATGCAATGACCAATAACCCAACAATAAAGATGGTGACATTAATATTCCATCCCATAATCGCTGTAATGATGATCGCTGGCGCATAAATGGTAATCCCTGCGGCCAGTCCCCGTGATATCAAGAACAAAAACGCCGTCAAAGCCCTGGATTTGAGATCAAATCTATTTTCGAGAAACTCATAGGCCGTAAAGACCTTCATTTTATGATAGAGGGGTACCACATATGCAGACAGAATGATCATAGCAAATGGCATCCCAAAGTAAAACTGAACGAAGCCCATTCCATCTTCATAGGCCTGCCCAGGAGTAGAAAGAAAGGTGATGGCGCTAGCTTGAGTAGCCATCACTGACAATCCGATGGTTCCCCACCCCATTTTATGATCACCTAATAAATAACCCTCAAGACCTTTACTCCCTCTCGTTTTGTAAATACCGTACCCAACGATGGACAGCATTGTGCCAAAAAGCACAACGAAATCAATGCTGTTCATAAATAGGTTTCGGTCAAGTGACTAAATGCATAGATAGCACCTCCAAGATAAGCTATAAACAAGAGATAATATACTTCCCACAGAGCAAAAATGGATGGATTCTCTGATTGTGATTCTTCCGTCTGATTCATTGTTTGCTTTATTTGAGTTGACCGGTTTGGATACCGTTGGTTTTTGCGGAACTTCCAAGTGAAATAATATTTGCAAAGAGCCGGTATGCTCCAGGCACACCTGCCGGAAGTTCTCTAAACCACGAATATCCCGTATAAACATAATACCCTTTGCCATATTTTGTTATCAGCAAGCCTCCATCCAGGGCTTTGGTTTCATTTGAATCATGACCCGATAACACGGCCTTGTAGTGGCTGTCCCATGACGACGGAAAATACAGTCCACGCTCCTGTACCCAACCATCAAAATCCTTTTCCACTATTGTATTAGGAAAATTCATCACCGTATGATTGGGCAGCAGAACATGTATTTTTGCTGTTTCCTCCGCAATGCGGCTGTCAGCAGACCTTCCCGTGAACGCTAATGGATAGGGGGCAAATTGTTCCCAATTGATCCTTCGTGTCGTGTTGTACTGTGTCACCAGTGTTCCTCCTTCCTTCACATAACTCAAGAGGATATCTTTTTTGGCAGGAAGCCATTCAAGAGTATTCACAGCCCGTATGCCCAGCACCACAGCATCCAAATTCTGTAAATTTTTCTTAGTGATATCGGCCTGACCCAGCATCCTGACTTCAATTCCCAACTGCTCAAGAGCTTCAGGTACGGCATCTCCCGCCCCCATGATATAACCTACTGTTGTTGCAGCAGAGTGGATGGTTATTTTTTCCGCTTTGATCTCAGCCTTAGGTAACAATACTTGATAAGGAATATGGGTGTATTTGATCTCCTTGATCGAATAATTGTAATCCTTATCTCCTAATCTAAATTTGGCAATTATGGATGCCGATTCATCGTGGGCCGGCGGAATCGCAGTAAAAGTGACCAATTGTTCATCCCATTTATGTTCAAGTGATATGTCCACCCTATCAGGAGAAATTTTCCATTCAGGAGGTGCAGTCAAAGTCAACGATCCTTTGACATTGGACTTCCCTGCCATGACTACAACCTGCAACTGCTTGGCTTTGGTCGTGAAAATATTCACAGGGGTATTAAAATTTGTGAATACAGGAGGTGTCACAGTCAAAGGCCGATGCATTTCCCCGTTTACACGATCGGTCCAACGATAGATCACAGGTATTGTACGTTCCAGGGTATGATTTTCAAGCGCCAAAGTAATTCTTACTGTGAATGCAGGAGGATTCTGTGCAAGGCCCCGCATTTTTTGAGATTTTACCGTGTACATACCCAGTGTATGAGGTTCTTTCAGCCAGTAGGGGCCGCTATAATCCCGATCAGGGGAAACCTGCTGACTTAGATTAAGAATGTTTCTTTTATTATCAGCCAGGTTCAAATTCAAGGAAGAATCCATTGAAATAAATTTAATTTTTACCAGTTGCCATGGCAGATCAGACCGGTTGACCAGTTCCAGGTTAGTTTTTAGCTTCTCACCCGGTACCACAGTATAATCTTGTGCCCAAGAACCGGTAAACAACCCAGAGCATTCCATAATCAATTCATCCACTTCAGCTAATTTTTTCTTTCTCCAATAGTCATCGGCCACCTGTGCAATGGCATCACGAACTGAAAACAGCTCTTTTACACTTGCTTCAGGATGCATAGGATCAAAACTGCTGATCAGACGGTTCACTTTTAATGTGATAGCTGATTTACCTACTCTCTTCCAACTCAAATCTATGCCGCTAAACAAATCATCAGAACTTGCCAATCCATCTACCACAGTCATATATTCCATTTGTTCACCTCTCACCCTGGAGACTCCAAAACCCTGGCTTTTATGCATTGATCGACTTTCGGCTGCAATCTCACCAAAGGATAGACCAAGCAGTGGATTAAAAGCTCCGGCATCAACTTTGATCACTCCCGCCCGTTTTTCAATATCTTTGTCCCACCATCGGCCTGAGTTGATAGCAATGCGTGTAGGCTGCCATTTTTTAACCAAAGTCAGTTGCCCGGGATAGGCATTGGTCCCGGCAATTTTGAACGCTTCTTCTGCCAAAATAGCGGATGAAGTATGATGTCCATGACCCGCCCGGGCATCCGGGGGGAATCTTGTAATTATCACATCAGGTCTGAATTTGCGAATTACCCAAACCACATCACTCAGCACTTTATCCTTATCCCATATTTTCAATGTTTCATCTGCCGTTTTTGAATAACCAAAATCGTTCGCCCTGGTGAAGAACTGTTGTCCTCCGTCCAATCTTCGGGCTGCAAGCAATTCCTGTGTCCGGATAACCCCTAAACCTTCACGAAGTTCCGGACCAATTAAATTCTGACCTCCATCTCCTCGTGTAATAGCCAAGTAAGCTGTACTCACCAAGCGTTCATTTCCCAAATAGGCAATTAATCGTGTGTTTTCATCATCCGGATGGGCCGCTAAATACAAAGCCGAGCCAAGAATGTTAAGTTTGTTCATCTTAAGCAAAATCCTGGAGGCATCATCTTCAATGGTTTGGGCATTAGCATTGACAAAACCCAAACAGATCAAAATCGAGACTATTAGCAGACGAAACATATACGAGAGTTTAATTTATTTACCGAATAACTACTAAAGTGTTCAAAATTTGTTATAAACAAACCAAGGAATCATTACAGGGGTTAATATTACCTTCAAACGGAGAATTGCTCTGTTAAGCGATTGCATATTTTTAACCCGCGTTATTCATGACACTTCCAGGAATAACGATCTAAAATGGTTGATAACTATTGATTATTAATTACTTATGAAAGGGTTAACCCTGCATATTGCCTAATATTGAACACCCATATTT
>Ga0114931_10001863_pt1 | contig 26843 bp, 19 predicted proteins | sample 2SBtaG_FD_89579 | JGI IMG/M metagenome (GOLD analysis project Ga0114931, IMG submission 89579) | Deep subsurface microbial communities from Kolumbo volcano to uncover new lineages of life (NeLLi) - 2SBTROV14_V59a metaG | ecosystem: Environmental > Aquatic > Marine > Volcanic | place: Kolumbo... | reverse complement strand
TTAAGGGGAGGTGTCAAATGGCCACGATTCTCGTTGCCGAGGACTCGCGACTTTCTCGTCGTATGGTGGTCGATGCGCTAAGAGACGCAGGACACGACGTGATCGAGGCGGTCAACGGCGAAGTGGCGCTTGAAGCCTTTCGCCAACAGCAGCCGGATTGCGTCGTTACCGATCTGCTGATGCCGGTGATGACAGGGCAGGAATTATTAGGGCAACTGCGAGCTATGAATTCCAAGGTGCCTGTGATTGTCGCTTCGGCGGACATCCAACAATCGTCGCGTGCCGAATGCGAAGCGTTGGGAATCAGCGGGTTTCTTCACAAACCGATTAAGCCTCAAGAGCTGGTTCCCTGCGTCGAGGCCGCCCTCAAGCAAGAAGCGGGGGCAAGCCAATGACTCTTTCCGACGATCAACTCGATGCGTTGGCTGAGGTGATTAACATCGGCGCGGGGCGTGCCGCCGCCGCGCTGAGCGACATCACCGGTTCGCGAATCGAACTCACCGTCCCCCACATCCGTGCTTATCGTGTCGATGCTTTTCACGAGCAAGCCAAGGCGTTGGGCGGCGATCTTGATACGCTGATCACTCAATCGTTCGAGGGTGGAATCTCGGGGAGAGCGCTACTCGCCTTTCCACGCCAAAGCGCGGTTCACCTGGCGCACGTCGTGGGCGATGTTCAGGGCGATCTTGACGAATTGGATTTCGACGCCCAAGGGGTGCTCGAAGAGGTCGGCAACATCTTGCTCAATGCCGTGCTCGGCTCAATTGCCAACCTGCTCCAATGTGGCTTGACTTACGAACTACCGGAACTGCGATCGGAAACCCCGGCCGCCGAACTTCTCGGCGGACCGTCGTCACAAGACGTTCGAACGATCGTCGTCGCGGATACGCACTTTGGAGTTGCCAGTCGCAACATCGCCAGCTCCCTGATTCTGGTGTTTGAAATCGGTTCTCTCGATACGTTGCTCGGCGAGCTGGTCACCACACGCTCCGCCTGATGAAACAGAAGCGAGCCATGAGTCTTCTCAAAACCACGGGAAGCGTCGGCTTTTCAGTCGACCAGTTCGATCTGTTGCCCTTGGGCGTCTGTGTCGTGGATCGGGAATTGAACGTCCACGCGTGGAACGCCACGCTGACCGGGTGGACCGGTATCTCCAAGGCGGACGCCTTGGAGACGAACCTTGCACGGCATTATCCGCATCTGAAGTCCCCCCGCTTTCAGATCCGCCTGCGCGACGTCTTTCAGTCGCACCAACCCACGATCCTGTCGCCCGGGCTGCATGGTTTTTTTATTCCGGTCAGCTTGAAGGGCGAACCTGGCAAGCAGATGATTCAAAAAACGTTCCTGCAAACGTTTGACGATGCCAGGCAGCATGTGCTGGTCGTGGTCGAAGACGTCACGGCGCAGTTCAGAAAAATTGAGCAACTGCGTCTTGAAAGACGCCGTCTTCAGGCCAGCGAGGCGCAGATCCGGGCCATCCTCGAAGCCGCCGTGGATCCGATTATTACGATCAACGGCGAGGGAGAAATCGAGACCTACAATCCCGCCGCCGAGCGCCTGTTTGGATACGCGACCCAGGAGGTGATCGGCCAGAATGTCCGTGTGCTGGTGCCCTCCCCACATCGTGAGAAGCACGATGAATACCTACAGAATTTTTTCTTAACGCGAGAGTCGGAAATCGTCGGCATCGGACGCGAGGTCATCGGGCAGCGTAAGGACGGCATGAAGTTTCCTATGTATCTTGCCGTCAGCGAAGTGGTCGTCGGTGCCAAGGGGCGCGATCAGAACGCTCCGTTGGCCGCACGCCTCTTTACCGGCATCATTCGCGATCTCACCGAACAAAAACGTGCCGAAGCCGACCTGCTGCGAACGAAGGAGTCCGCCGAAGCCGCCAATCGGGCCAAAAGCGAGTTTCTCGCCAATATGAGTCACGAAATCCGCACTCCGATGACCGCCATTCTCGGTTTCGCGGACATTCTCATCAGCAACGTCACGCTGCCGGAAAACATCGACGCCGCAAGCACGATCAAGGAAAACGGTGAATATCTGCTGGGAATCATCAACGATATTCTCGATCTGTCCAAGGTCGAAGCGGAGCAAATGAAAATCGAACGCATCACCTGCGTGCCCCATGCCATCGTGGCGGACGTCATCTCGCTGATGCGCGTGCGGGCAGCCGCCAAGGGGTTGCGGTTGGAAGCCCGCTTCGACGGGCCGATTCCCGAGTCCATCCAAAGCGATCCCACCCGGCTGCGACAGGTTTTGGTCAACATTGTCGGAAACGCCATCAAATTCACCGAGACCGGCTCGATCCGCGTAACAACCCGGCTAACCGATGAGTCCGCGGGCAACCGCAAGCTGAAATTCGAGGTGTCGGATACGGGGATCGGGATTTCAGAAAAGCAAATGGAAAAGCTCTTTCAGCCGTTCACGCAGGCCGACAGTTCGACCACGCGGCGCTTTGGCGGCACCGGTCTAGGGCTTACGATCAGCAAGCGGCTGGTCGAGATGCTCGGCGGCGAAATCTCGATCTCTAGCACGGTGGGCCAGGGCAGCACTTTCTCGATCACCGTTTCCACCGGTCCGCTGGACGGCGTGCCGCTGCTACACTCCGATGGCGAGTGCATGGCCGGACGGACCTCGCAGGCGAACAAAAAAGAAACCCTGGATGACGTCCGCCTCGACGGTCGAATTCTGCTTGCCGAAGATGGTCCCGATAACCAGCGCCTTATTTCCTTCCTGCTCAAGAAGGCCGGCGCCGAAGTCGAAATCGCGAAAAACGGCGCCATCGCCGTCGAGAAAACGCTAGCCGCCCAGGCCGCGGGTCAGCCGTTTCACGTCATTCTAATGGACATGCAGATGCCCGTGCTTGACGGATACCAGGCAAGCGGATGCCTGCGGGAGGCCGGCATTACGACCCCCATTGTTGCCCTCACGGCGCACGCCATGGCAGGCGATCGGCGAAAGTGTATCAAGGCCGGATGTAGCGACTATCTCACCAAGCCGATTGACCGCCAACAGCTTATCGCGACGGTTGCCCGGCACGCCGAATCATCGTCGCCCACGTTCCAAGTCGAAGCCGCGGCCTCGTCAGAAGGTTGAACGACCGCAGGCGAGATCGCGACGGCGCGAATCGTCGTTATCCTTCCGGTCGACAGACTCCGCGAGCAACGGTCTTCAAGTCGCGAACCGGCCGCCTGCCGAACTGCCAAGCGCCAAGCATGTCCTGATTGTAGCCATGTCGCGGTCCAGTAAGTATGATTGGGCCGTCCGGATTGGTCCGGCCAATGATCTCCGCCCATCCACCAGGAGTCGCATCATGAGCCAAAGAGAAAGCGCTTTTCGCCGTGCCATGGTGGCCGGCATCTTTTCGTCGCTGATGTTCACATCCGCCATCAAGGCTGGCGAGACCGTCAAACTGTTTAATGGAAAAGACTTTACCGGTTGGCAGCGGTTCGTCGACCCGCGCAAGAGAGACGTCTCGCCCGAGGATATTTGGTCAATCCGCGACGGCGTAATCGTCTGTCGCGGCCAGGTGCCCGGCTATTTGCGGACCGAGAAACAGTATGCCAACTACGTCTTGCGGATTCAGTGGCGATGGGGTGATGAAATTGCCAGCGGGCGCAATAGCGGCGTCTTTGTACATACCGTGGGCAAAGACAAGATTTGGCCCAAGGGCATCGAAGCTCAACTTGCCTCGGGCCAAGCCGGGGATTTCTGGCTCGTCGACGGCGCCAAGCTTACCGTCGACGCATCGCGGCAGGATCCCAAAGTCGCCCGGCATTACTTCCGCTTGAAAAGCGAAGGACCGATCGAAAAGCCGATCGGCCAATGGAATCAGTACGAAATCACCTGCCGTGGCGATACCGTCCGTTTGGTGATAAACGGACATCTGGTCAACACGGGAACCCACTCTGAACTGACGCGCGGAGGCATTCTGCTGCAAAGCGAAGGCGCGGAAATCCACTTTCGCAACATCGAGCTTCAGCCGCTCGATTAGCGATCCCATGCGGCGGCTGTGTCTGTCTGCTTGGAAGGCGCCTTCTTGGCGAGAACAAACGCCACATCGCGGTGGGGGCGTTCCCACGCCGCGATGTGGCGTGCCGTGAGAACGAACGTCATAGCGCCACGAAGCCGCGCAACGTCGTACGCCGATGACTTGTTGACGAACGAACCGCGACCGTCCGTGGGCCATTCGAAAGCCGGCTTGTTCTGGGCGCTCAATCCGGGGGAAAACAGCGCATGAACCGTCGCCGATTTCTTGAACAATGCGGCTTGGCGGCTAGCGCCTTCGGCGCGCCGGCCGTTTGGACCGCCGCGCTGGAAGCGATGCCGATCCACATGGCGTCCGCACGCGAGATACGCGCCGATGTGGCCATCGTTGGAGGCGGACTTGGAGGTTGCGCCGCGGCGTTGGCTGCCGCGCGCGATGGGGCCACGGTGGTGCTCAGCGAACCGACCGACTGGATCGGTGGCCAACTTACCTCGCAAGCAGTCCCGCCCGACGAGCATCCTTGGATCGAGTCTTTCGGCTGCACGCGCGCGTACCGGCAACTTCGGACGCGAATCCGTGATTACTACCGGCGACACTATCCCTTGACGCACGAGGCACGCGCGTCGGCCTACCTCAATCCGGGACGAGGTAAAGTCTCGAAGCTATGTCACGAACCCCGCGTCGCGCTCGCGGCGCTACAGTCATTGATCGCGACGTATCTGGGCAGCGGTCGAGTCATGCTGCTGCTGAACCACGTAGCCGTGGAAGCCGAAACCGCGGGTGACCGCGTGCAGTCCGTCCACCTGCGCGACCAACGCAGCGGCGACATCCGCGTGCTTTCGGCCGACTGGTTTCTGGATGCCAGTGAAGAAGGCGACCTGCTTCCTCTGACCAAGACCGAATATGTCACCGGCTTCGAATCACGGCAACAGACCGGCGAGCCCCACGCGCCCGACGAAGCGCAGCCGAAGAACATTCAATCCTGGACCTGGTGTTTCGCCGTCGATCATCTGGCCGGTGAAAACCACACCATCGACAAGCCGCAAGATTACAGCTTCTGGCGATCTTATGTTCCTGATTTGAAGCCCCCTTGGCCCGGAAAATTGCTTAGCTGGTCGATGTCCAACCCGCGTGATCATAAGCCGCGATCGGTGATGTTCGACCCGTCGGGTGGCGAAGTTGCCGGCACTTTGAATCTTTGGCTGTACCGCCGCATCGCGGATCGTGCCAGCTTCGCGTCCGGCACGTATCCGAGCGACGTGACGCTGGTCAACTGGCCGCAGAACGATTACTGGCTTGGCAATTTGCACGAGGTGGACCAACCTGAGCGCGACCGCCACCTACGCGAAGCGAGGCAATTGAGCCTTTCTCTGTTGTACTGGCTACAGACCGAAGCTCCGCGAGCGGACGGTGGCGAGGGTTGGCCCGGGCTGCGGCTTCGTGGCGACCTGATGGGCACGACCGACGGGCTGGCCATGGCGCCCTATATCCGTGAGTCGCGAAGAATTCTGGCCGAACAGACCATCACCGAACAACTGGTGGGCACCCAGGCACGCAGCGAAAAAACCGGTTTGCCGCGCAAGAAAGTTTCGGCCGCCAGTTTCCAGGACACCGTGGGCATCGGCAGCTATCGAATCGATTTGCACCCCACCACCGCTGGCGATAATTACCTGGACATCAGCTCGCTGCCGTTCGAGATTCCGCTGGGCTCGCTGATTCCGCGCCGCCTGGAAAACCTTTTGCCGGCCTGCAAGAACCTTGGCACGACACATATCACGAACGGCTGTTACCGGCTGCATCCGGTGGAATGGAACATCGGCGAGGCCGCCGGCGCGCTGGTCGCCTATTGCGGGAACCACGGCGAGATGCCACGCCGCGTCCGCAACCACAAGCCGCGGCTGGCCGCCTTTCAAAACCAACTCCGCCGGCACGGCGTCGAGCTGAGATGGCCTCGCGTCACCCCGCGTTAATCGCCGGCAAACGTTTGTCTTTTTACGCGGCGCGCGCCCCAGCCGCCCGCTCGCGCCGGCGAAGAATCCACTTCTGAAGCTCAACCGCCCAAAAGACGATTGAGCTTACCGCCACGCAGATCAACAAGTCGATCGCCTTGAGCGGCGCCGTTTTGAAGAACGCCTGCAGTGCGGGAAGGTAAATCACGGCCATCTGGAGCACAACGGTCAGCGAGACCGAGACGGCCATGAACCGGTTGCTAAACAGCCCAATCGTCAGCAACGAGTCGCGATAGGCCCGCAGCGCCAGCACGTTGCCTAGCTGGCTGAGCGTCAACACGGTAAAAACGATGGTTCGCCAGTAAGCATCGTCGACTCCCGGCATGCGCCAATACCACCAACCCGCTGCCAATGAGACGGTTCCCAGGCAACCACCAATCCAAAGAATGTCCCATCCCATGCCGCGGGTAAGAAAGCTTTCGCCGGGCGGGTAAGGCGCCCGGCGCATGGTGTTACGTTCCGCCGGCTCAACCGCCATCGCCAGTCCCGGCAAGCCGTCGGTGACCAGGTTGATCCATAAGATTTGCAGTGGCAAAAGCGGCAGCGGAATGCCCAGAAACGGAGCGGCCAACATGACCCATAGTTCTCCCGCATTGCTGGCCAAAATGTACTTGAGAAATTTGCGCAGGTTATCGTAGATCACGCGCCCGGCTTCCACGGCATTGACAATCGTGGCGAAGTTATCGTCCAGCAGCACCATGTCGGCCGCTTCCTTCGCGACATCGGTTCCGGTGATGCCCATGGCCACGCCGATATCCGCTTTTTTCAAGGCCGGTGCATCGTTCACGCCATCGCCCGTCATGGCAGCAACCTCGCCGTTGGCTTGAATCGCCTCGACAATGCGCAGCTTGTGTTTCGGCGCAACCCGCGCATACACGGAAACCTGCTTCACCACGCGGCGCAATTCGGCGGCCGACATGGATTCCAATTCGTGTCCCACCAACGCGTTGGGCTCATGGCTGATTCCCAATTCGCCGGCAATGGTCAGGGCCGTCAGCGGATGGTCTCCGGTGATCATCACCGGGCGAATCCCCGCGGTCTTGCAACGGGCGACCGCCTCAGCGGCCTCGGGGCGTGCCGGATCGGTCATGCCCACCAATCCTAGAAAAACCAGCTCGCGTTCGATCGTCTCGGCCGTTGCATCGTCTTCGAGCCCATCGAGCGTTCGATAAGCCACGCCAAGCACCCGCATTCCCCGCTGTGCCAATTCGTCATTCGCGCGAACGATCCTGTCGTGGACTTGCTCATCCAGCGGGTTGGCCGCTTCACCGGTCCAATAGGCCGAGGCAACCTCGAGCACGGCCCCCAAGGCGCCTTTGGTGAAAACGACATACGGGTGACCCGCGGCCCAGGCCGAAAGATCGGTCAACTGGTTTTCGGGCGTGGCCCGCCCCACCTGATGAACCGTCGACATGCGTTTTCGAGATGAATCGAACGGAACCTCCGACGCACGGGGCAGCCACGCTTCGAGATCGGGTTTCAGGAAGCCGAATCGCGAAGCCGCCACGACCAAAGCGGACTCGGTCGGGTCACCAATGGCTTCGAATGTTTGGTCGCCGTCGTCGTGAATTTCGAGGTCGGCGTCGTTGCACAAATCGCCGGCGACGAGCAACAGCTCCAAGGCCGGGTGTTCGACGAGCCATCCCCGGGTATCGCTTCCGCGTAATCCCTCGTTTCGCCCGAGTTCTTCGAGCAAATCGATACGATGGCCGGCCATATCGACGATGGCGACCGTCATGCGGTTCTCCGTGAGCGTGCCGGTCTTGTCCGAGCAGATCACGGTGACCGAACCCAAAGTTTCGACCGCCGGAAGACGACGAATCAGCGCGTTGCGGCGCAGCATGTCTCGGGCGCCGATGGCCAGCGTCAGCGTGGCGACCGCTGGCAGCCCTTCAGGAACCGCGGCGACCGCCATGCTGAGGGCCGTCATAAACATCAGTTCCAACGGTTCACCTCGGACCAGCCCCTCGGCGAACACGACAGCGACAATCACCACGGCGACTATGGCGAGCGTTCGCCCGAGCCGGTCTAGCCGTCGCTCAAGGGGGGTGGGCTCGGCATGCACGGCACGCAACATCTCGGCGATATGGCCCAGCTCGGTCTGCATGCCGGTTGCCGTCACCAGGGCCTCGCCTCGGCCGTAGGTAATCACGGTTCCCATGAAGACCATGTTGCGCCGATCCCCGAGCGGAAGCACTTGCCGGCTTACGAAGCGAGCGTCCTTTTCAACCGCTTCCGACTCGCCGGTGAGTGCCGCTTCCTCGACGCGAAGGTGCGAGCTGAGCACAAGTCGCCCGTCGGCGGGCGGCCGATTGCCTGCTTCGAGCAACATGACGTCGCCGGGAACTAAGTCGCGCGCGGAAATCGTTCGCGTGTGGCCGTTGCGGCGAACTTTCACATGCGGGACCGCCATCCGTTTCAAGGCGGCCATCGCGCGCTCGGAGCGATAGTCTTGCACGAAGCCCAGTATGGCGTTGAGCACCACAATGGCCCCAATGGCGACCGCGTCTCGCCACTCCCCCAGAAACGCCGAAATCGCCGCCGCGGCAATCAGCAGCACGACCAGCGCGCCGCTGAGTTGTTCCCACAGGATGTAAAGCTTGCTGCGCGAGGCCGCTTCCACCAACTCGTTTTTTCCATATCGCTCGCGCCGCCGTGGAACCTCGGCCTCGTCGAGACCGGTCTTGGGATCCGTTTGGAACTGTTCCAGAACCTCGGAGATTTCCAGACGATACGGTTCGCTCACGTGCGCGCTTCCTGACGGCTCGCGTTGCATGGCAACCCCGCGTGCGGCCCGCGGCGCGCTGAATCCCGGACGTACCAGTTGGAAAGGGGGCCACCGATTCGGGAGACACACCGGTCAGGCGCCCCCCCGCGACGATAGAGCGAACGCTCCGGCCAGCACCCACCAGTCGGAGCGTCCGGATTGCTGCTTTCAGGTTCCTCCGGCCCTTGATCCCCGCCACGCGTCATGGCCGACCGTTCTCGACGTCGTGAACTGCTTGGGCTGAGATTCGATCCGTGCGATGCGATTTTGTCGCGTTATGGAAGACGCCACATTACAAGGGCCGCCCGAAAGAGGCAGCTCGCATCCGTCTAGACGAAGCGCCAGGCACCACGACCGTCGGCGGTCAAGCCTGAACGTCATAGCCGGACTCGTGCAGCCGGCTGCGCAGCGCTTTGAAATCCTCGAGCTCCTGCTTCAGCTCGTCGTGATATTCGCTGGTGCGGCTACGGCGGATTTCAGGGCCAAGCTCTTGAATCCGTGCGTCGATCAACCGCAAAATCAGTTCATGTTCTCGCGGTGTAATACTGATATCCATGAGTCGTTTTCCTCTCTTCAATGGCGATTGGTGAAGTACTTATAACGGGGGCGATCGAACAATGCCAACAAAACTCCGCAGACCTCGCCGTCGCGTGATCTAGGCTTTATCTCTCTTGTGTCTGAAACCGATCGATGAATCAGGCAGGAAAAAAACCGGCTTGAGTCTGCTAAGTGGTCTTGTTGATTGAAATCGCCTTGAAACGCGAAATCGGTCAACCGGCAGTGGCGAATGTTAGCGATGCTTTTCCAGGTCGTAACGTCGGATTTTACGATCGAGCGTCGACCGCTCAATGCCCAGGATGTTGGCGGCTTGACTCTTGTTCCAACTGGTTTTCTTCAAGGTTGCCAGGATATGCAACCGTTCCCATTCGCTCAAGGAAAACGGCGTGTATTCATTGCCTCCGGCAATGGAAAGCTCGGTCGTATCGCCGGCCGTTGGCAGCTTCGATAGCAACAGATCGCTCTGATCGATGAACTCATCGTGGGCCAACAATACGGCGCGTTCGATCACATTGCGCAGCTCGCGAACATTTCCCGGCCAACGATAGCTTAACATACGATCCATCGCGCGTGGTGTGAGGCCTCGAATCTTGCGGCCGGTTTCCAAAGTGAACTTCTGCAAGAAGTATTTGGTCAACGCCGGAATGTCTTCCGTTCGCTTGCGGAGCGGGGGCACGACGATTTCAAACACGTTCAGCCGGAAATATAGATCGCGGCGAAAACGCCCCTTGGCAACATCTTTTTCCAGATTACGATTCGTCGCCCCGATCACGCGCGCGTCGACCTTGACCGGCTCGCTACCTCCAACACGCTCGAACGGGTGGCCTTCGAGCACACGCAAAAACTTGGCTTGCGTGGTAGGGCTCATTTCGCCGATTTCGTCGAGCATGATGGTGCCGTTGTGGGCCGCCTCGAACTTGCCGATTTTGCGGTCGGTGGCGCCGGTGAAAGCTCCCTTTTCATGTCCGAACAACTCGCTTTCAAGGAGCGTTTCGGAAAGGGCCGCGCAGTTCAGGCAAATAAACGTTCCGTTTCGACGAGGGCTTGAAAAGTGAACCGCGCGGGCGACCAACTCTTTTCCCACCCCGCTTTCACCGAGAATCAAGACGGTTGCTTTGCTCGGCGCCGCGCGATGAATCTGTTCGTTGATGCGGACGATCACCGAGCTGTTTCCGATAATTTCACTCTCCACGCCCAGTTGTTCACGCAGCAGCAGGTTTTCGTCGATGGCAACCTGCAAATTCTCCGACAGCTCTTCGCGCCGCGAAAGGTTTTCTAGCGCCACGGCCGCCGTATCGGCCACGGCCAAGGCGAACTCCAGACCATCCGGATCAAGCACCCTGGCCGCATCGGTGGAATAAAGATGCAATAGCCCGAAAACCTTGCTTTCCCGTCGAATCGGCGCGCAAATGACGCTCGTCGCGTGAATCTCCCCTTGACTATCGCGTGTGCTGATTTTGCTGTCACCTATCACGTTGCGTGCCAGGACCGCTTCGCCCTCGCGCAGCACGGTCGACGCCAAAAAACCGGAAACACGATGATAGGTCGTCGCTGGTTCGGCACGCGAAGCGAGCACGTGAAGATCCGCGCCCGTCGGGTCACCTTCGAAGTGTCGTGGTAACAGCAGCAGCGCGCCAGAGTCCGCATTGGTCAATTCGAAGACGCCGTCCAAGGCGATTTCGGCAACCCGGGTTGGATCGGGCGCCTGAGCCAGATCGAATGCCAAGCGACAAAGCATGACTGCCGCGCGACCGGCACGCGAGACTTCGGTTTCGTCCTCAGCAACTGCCCGTGGCCTTAGATATCGCGTCTGACCTTGGCGGTGAGTAATCTTGGTGGGGGCATGTTCGTTTTCCGTCAGCACGTTCGAGTCGCCAACGGCGCCGCCCTCCCCATTGCCCCCCGCCTCCGACACGCCGACACGCGAATCCGGAAAGGCGGTTGAAAGATCATGAACATACGCAAGCTGAGAACTTCCGATGCGGATCATTTCGCCGGGCAGTAGCGCGTGATCGCGGTGGATGTACTCTTCTCCCACCGCCGTGCCGTTACGGCTGTCCAAGTCTCGCAATGTCCACTGCCCATCGGACAAAAATAGCTCGGCGTGGCGCCGGCTGCAGCGTTCGTCTTTGAGCACCACCTGATTGGTCGGCGCACGACCGATCGTCACCGACTGCCCCGGCACGAGCCGAAACACATCAGTCCACTTCGAACCTTCGCGAATGACGAGATATGCTAGCATCGAGCATGACACTACCCGCTCGATCGACCGAAGAGATCAAGACAACTCAGTCGAGTGGGTAGAAGGACTAGTTAGACTCCAAATGGCTCGCAACCCTGTTCGAATCTTTACTTTATCGCCGTAAGCCATAGCCCTGCAAGTACCTCCTGCTCCGCACTGTTTCCCGCCGTCCGGCAGAAGCCGGCGCGGCGCGGCGTTTTTCTTTGATCGAAAGCGAGCGTAAAACGGCACGGATCGTTAAATTTGATTGTGGCTTTGGGTTGCGGCGTTTACGATGGATTTCTACGCATCGCCGCGCCGCGACCCGGTTCGGCCTTGCTTTGCTACGGAACAGGTTGATTCTTTTCGCGTTTCGATCGAAGCGCCAAAAACGGGAGATTCCCTCATGTCCGCGCTCCGGCGTCCTCGTACCACACGCCATCCGGTGACCACAAGCCATCGAGCCGGCGTTGGAAAGGCCCTGGTTCATGCCACCCTCATGGCCGCTTTGTTGGCCTTTTCCACGTCTTCGGCGCAAGGGCAGGTTCCTCCCGGTGGAGGCGGCGGCGGTGGCACGACGGTCATCGGCGGGTTTTCCCAGAATGCGGTGGGGGGCGTGTCGATCAACCCCTTGGGCATCCTTTCCAACGTCGGCGTTAACGCCAAACGCGCGCTTGGCGAACTTCGCCGGCAGTCTGAAAACGCACTGGATACCGATATCAGCGCCGTCAGCGAACTCCGTAAGGTCTCGCTACGTCGGCTTGAAAAGGTGATCGTCGACCGGCTTGCCAAACACGAGCCCCTGACCGACGCCATGCGGCTTCTGGCTGGGTTGCAGCGAGTTCGCTATGTATTTGTTTACCCTGAGCAGCACGACATTGTTCTGGCCGGTCCGGCCGAAGGCTGGCAGATCGACGCCGAGGGCAACCCCATCGGACAACAGTCGGGCTTGCCGGTCTTGAAGCTCGAAGATTTGATCGTGGCCATGCGAAGCAGCGGGGCCGCGCCGGGATCAAGCTTCAGTTGTTCAATCGATCCTACGCAACAAGGCATGCGCCGCTTACAGACGTTCTTGCGAAGCGACCGCGCCCAGCGCATGAGCCCGCAGATGGTCTCGAGCATGGAGAAAGCCTTGGGGCCGCAGACGATCAGCGTTAGCGGGGTACCGGCAACCAGCCACTTTGCCCGCGTTATGGTGGCGGCCGACTATCGCATGAAACGCTTGGCGATGAACATGGATCGCTCGCCGGTGCGCGGCGTGCCCAGCTATCTGCAGATGGCCAGTACCCGAGGCAGCATGACACCGCGTTGGTGGTTGGCGGCCGATTACGACGGCGTTTGGAAAGATCCGGCAGGGCTCGCCTGGGAGTTGCAAGGCATGGGCGTCAAGGCCATGGCCGAGGATGACTTTTTCTCCCATGAAGGTGTACGCCAGCGATCGGCCCGGGCGAACCCCATGGCCCAAAAGTGGGCCGACAACATGACGCGTCACTTCGCCGAGCTGGCCCGGGCAATTCCGATTTTCGGCGAGTTGCAAGGCTGCATGGATCTTGCGGTCGTCTCGGCGTTGATCTTTAAGGAGCATCTGGGCGAACGGGCCGGTTTCGAGATGTCGCACCTGCTCAGCCCCGACGAACTGAGCGTGACCGAATTCCCGGCACCGCGACAGGTTGACACGAAGGCCAGCGTGCTGAAAAAAGGGCATCACTGGATCATCAGCGCCTCGGGCGGTGTGCAAATCAGCGGCTGGGAAATTGCCGGTCACGCGGACGCCAAGGCGTCATTAAGCGAAGTTCAGCGGCAAGCCGCACAGCCCGACGCCAAGCAGTGGTGGTGGGATTGACCCCGAGCACCCCGCCCCCGTGGATCATCCACGGGTCATGGCCGCTTACTTTGCAAGGCGGCATTCGGCGAAATCACGACTGCGAAAATTCACGCACCGCACCGCCTGATGCCATACGACCGGCAGGTGCGTGTCGCAGTAGCCCTGCTCCGCCGCCTCGGCAATGGACCCCACACCGTCAGGCAAGGCGGACTTCAAGAGCACCAATTCGTCCGCTTTAAGCTGCCTTGCGATCCAGCCGGCAATCGAGTCGCTCGTGACGTGCCAGCCAACGGGCAGCACGTTGCCGGGAAGTGCCGCTTTGGCCGATAGCACACGCCAAGGATCGAACATCACTAGCGGCTCCGGCGGCAGCTCTTCAAAGCTCTCGCACCACACCATCTCCGTGAGCAAAGAGGCGACCAACCTTGCATTGAGCGACATGGCGCGAATCGCCAGTTCGTGCGCGATTGTCGCATCAAGTCCGTGGACCTGATCGAGACGGCGAACGGCGTCAGCCATTGGTCCTCCACCAACCAGAAGAATCGTCCGCGCCGGCGACTGCGCGGCAAGCCACGAGCGCAGCCGAGGCACAAGCTCGTCGAGCATTAGCAGGCTTCCGCCCAGCTTGACCACGCGTCGTGGTGGCGGGCTCACTGGATTTCCTCACGAGCCAAAACCGCCAGCGCATGGGCTGCTGCGCAGCGTGACACGGTTCGCCCCAGCAGATCGTTGAGCGAAACGATCTTGGCCTTTGGGCACAAGCGCTCAGCCATCCGCCGCGCCAAAAACTCGCCCTCGCCAGAAACCACGACGGTTCGTGGAACACCGGACATGCGGCGCACCACCTGTTTGACGGCGATGGCCACTTTGGCCGCCTGAGCGCCGGCAATCACCTCGGCGGCACGCAGCGCGTCGGCCCCGTCGAACATGTCGCGATCCGCGCAGATCGATCGAGCCAGACGATCGCGGGCGGCCGTTTTCGTCGCCGGGCGGCCATCGGCCGTATGTCGCGCGTCGGGTTGCTCGGGCAACTCACCCAGCGTGACGTAGGCGTCCCATGTCGTCGCGAACACCTCCTGTGCCGTCGGACAACGTCCCCCGCGCCACGGCAACGAGGAAACCAACGCGCAGACCGGGCTTCGCCTCACGCCGGTATAAACCAACTCGCCGTGCAGCAGTCGCTGAGGATCGGTTCTTCCACGGGCAACCGGCCGACCCCCGTCGAGAGGAATCAGGTCTGTCGTAGTCGAGCCGACGTCGATCAATAGCGCCGCTCCCTCGCTCGCGTAACGACCCGTGAATCGAGCCAGCGCGTGCCAGTTCGAGGCCGCGGCCAACAGAGGGTTTTCGCCAGCCGCCACCGGCCGAACCATGGTACCGGTGGTTAGATAGACCCACGTGTCTCGCCCATCCGCCGCGCGAACTAGACCATCGAGAATCGCACGCACGCCGTCGGACTTCGTCTCGAAACAGTCGGCCAACTCGCCGGTCATGGTCACGGCCAAACGGCGAGCAGTGGTAGCGCGCTCGAACATTTCGGCCAGCGTAGCGCCCAGCCGATTCGGCTGCTGCCACAAGGGGAAAAAACGCGACGCCGAAAAGCCGCGACCGTCCGCGATTTTCAGATTGGCCCCGCCGATGTCGACACCGAGCCACATGGGGTTGCCCTCCGCAGATCATCTCGTGTGTCGCGTCACATTTCCCGACGAATCAAACTCAAGCGGTCCCAAATCAAAGCCCAGACTGAAGCGCTGCCCGTCATAGATCGCGAGCATCGCGCCGGCCAGGTTTTTCTCGCAAGCCGCACGCAGGCCCAAGTAAGAGGTTGTCAAACGAGGATTCACTTCGATCACGAAATCCTCCTCGGCTTGCGGGTCGTTGCCCAGAATCATGTCGATCCCCAGATATCCCCGCATTCCGGGAAAACTTTCCACGACTCGCAGTGCTAGGGCTTCGGCCCGCTGAGCGACTTCGCCGGCTGGCAGGAACGAGCCCCCCAAATAACGCGGCCATGCTTGACCAGAAAGGTGTTGGCGGCAGGGTGGCAACACCAGCACAGACTCCGGACCGCACAGGACCGACACACTGAGAGGCTCACCGGGACAAAAACGTTCGATCCGTACCGGTTCGTCCGGCGGCCATGCTTGAGGGAAGTGAGCAAGAAAATCGTCAAAATGATCGATCCGGTAGACCCCGATGGAGCCAGCACCTTGACGAGGCTTAAGCACCGCGGGCAACGGAAAACTGCGGGGCAGCCGCGAGCGGGGACCTAATATACGACCGGGGGGAACCGGTACTCCGCATTCCTTCAGGTGCCGGCAAGTCGCGTGTTTGTCAGACGTAATGCTCAAGATGTAAGGCTCGGATGCGAGCAGGTTTCCGCCTGAGTTGACCACTCGGCGGCAGCAGTCAAGAAACTCTCCCCACAGCTCAGGGGCAATCACCAAGGTCGCGTCCGCTTCGATGGCGAACCGTTCGAACAACCCCCTCCCCTGTCCAGCGGAGGCGACCGTGTGCTGCTTCGCGCCCGGCGCATCGATGGGCTCGAGCCGATCGTCACGCAACAGTGTCACCCGAAGGCCCAAGTCCACGAGATCGCGTGTCACGGCGGTCACCATCGCGCGCCCTTCGCGCAATAGGCTCGCGGGAATCGCCTTGTCGCGGCCCAACCATCCTCCGCCGGTGACGAACTCGTAAACGAAGATATTCAAAAACGCATCCTCCCAAGCACGATTCCGCCGGTGTGCCGTACCCAGGCGGAGTGCAATACGCGGCGTCTTGTTTGCGACCGATGAACCTACGTGCCGCAGCGATCTGAATTCGCGGTCCGTAGTGTAATAGAACCAGTGTAGCGTGCCCGTGGCCGAGGCTGAATCGCGCCGCCCGTCGCGCTTGCACCTTTGCATCCTTGCCCCATATCGTGCTCGGCACTTACCACGCGCGACTGCGACCAAAGGCGAAATGGGGGCGAAATGCCTCGGCCGCGGCCACGCCCGCCTGAGCGCCGCGGACGGTGGCCTGCCGCTCGAGGAGTTGCTCCAAAGGCGCGAAGTCGGCGTCCTCCGATCGGGCAAGCTGACTCGCGTGACAGGCCAACATGCGATGCTTCAGTTGCAAGTGCGAGCTAATATCAATTGACAACGTCGGCTCGAAGTTGAGCATGTCAATTGTGTCCATCCACCACAGCGCGGGCGGACGTTTGAGCGGTGCCCCGCGTGTCCTTTGCCCTCGTGAGGCGGCGAGCCACGTCGCCGCATCGGCCAGTCGACCGGCCGCGCGATGGTCCGGGTGGTAATCCTCTTTCCAATGAGCCAGAACCAACGTGGCGCGAAAGCGTCGCATGAATTCGGTCAGCTTGCGCCGCGTCGCCGGATTGTCGGTTAGCGTGCTGTCAGAGACCTTGCCTTGATACAACGTCGCGCCGAGAAGTTTGGCCGCGCTTGTCATCTCTCTGCGGCGCTGCGCGGCGAGATTGTCAATCGCCGTCGTGGGTTGTCCTTTATCGCCTCGACACATCACGCAGACGGCCGCTTCTCCCCCCTCGGCGATGGCGCGGGCCAGCGTGCCGGCACAAAGCAGTTCCGCATCGTCAGGATGGGCGACGACGGCCAACACGCGCTCGCCGCTGAAATCAAGCTTCATGGCGTGGCGTCCGGCAGATCGAGTTGCACGGGTTTCCCGCTGTCGACCGAGCGCTGCGCCGCCAGACACATGGCCACCGACCACATGCCGTCAACGCCCGTCGCCGAAAGCGGGCCGCCGCCCTTTATGGCGCGAACCATCATGGCGATTTGATCTTCGAGCTCGAAAAGTTCGCCCGTGATTTTTTCCAACGGAATATCGCGAACCGTATCGCCGTTGAAATGCTTGAGCCCAAACGTCGGCTGCCGGGTTCGATCCATCGCCCCGCTCCAACGGGCCCAGAGCGAGCCTTCAGTGCCGGTGAGTTTGACGGTTTGATGATGTTCGAACCCGCAGAGCGTCTGCGTGACAACGGCATAGGCGTCTCCGGGGAAGTTGACCATGGCGCTGAAATTATCTTGCAACTCCGGGTGTTCGGCCTGCCGGGAATTCGCCCGGGCAAAGATGGAAAGTGGGTTTCCGGCCGCATGAAGATACCAGCGGGCCAGATCGAAAAAATGAATCGGTTCTTCGAGGATCCAATTGCCGACGCGCTCGATGTCGAATCGCCAGCCGCCGGAGCCGAGCCGATAAGGATTCCGCCAAAGTTCGATCAGCACATATTTCGGACGTCCGATCGCCCCGTCGTCGACAAGTTGCCGCAGCTTGCCCCACAACGAGGAAAGCCGCAACTCGTGGCCGACGGCAAGCAGCCGGCGGTGGCGATCGGCCAACTCGATCAGACGGCGGCAATCTTCGACCTTGAGCGCCATCGGCTTTTCGAGCAACACATGCTTTCCCGCCTCGAGCGCGGACGTGGCCACTTCGGCGTGCAGATGGCTCGGCAGTACGACATCGACCACGTCCACGTCATCGCGGCGAACAAGCTCGCGATAGTCGGCCACCACTTCGGCGGCCGGATGATCGGCCGCCGCCCGCTGGCGCGATGCAGCGGCCCGGACACACACGCACCTTAACACCGCGCCCGGCGTCTGCACGATCGCGGCGGCATGGTGGCCTCCCCAAGCCCCGTAACCGACCAGACCGAAGCGAACGTGTGGCGCTGCCGGCTCCGCGGAGGTGTTTTCAAGCATCGAACTGACGTTCAAAGGGCGTTTGTTAACCAAGGGACGTTTTAGTTGACGTTGTACCCGCTGCCGTACAGCGTGCAAGCGTGTTCCGCTTGCCAACCGCCGTCACGCGATTATGGCATCCGCGAAAGCGAATACGTTTGCAACCCTGCACCGCGAGCGGTTACGATCACCGCCAATCCTCGCTTGCCACGAACCAACCTTGCTCGTAGGACGAAAAGGCAATCGTTTGGCTCTCTTACACGAAGACCATCGCCCATGGTACGACGGAATCACGCGATACCAATGGATCGTGCTGTTGATCGCTTCGCTGGGATGGATCTTCGATGTCTTCGAGGGGCAGATCTTCGTGGCCAGTATGAACGAGGCAATGCCCGATCTGCTATCCGCCGGCGCCTCGACGGAAGACGTTCGCTTCTACGAGCAGGTCACATTCGCCGCGTTTTTGGCGGGCGGGGCGCTCGGCGGCGTGCTGTTCGGCATGTTGAGCGACCGCATCGGGCGGGCTCGGACCATGAGCTACACGATTCTGGTGTACTCGCTCTTCACCTGCCTTTCGGCGTTTTCACAAACCTGGTGGCACATGGCGGCGTTTCGTTTTCTGGTTGCCATGGGCGTCGGCGGTGAATGGGCCGTGGCTAGCTCAATGGTGGCCGAGGTGTTTCCGCGCCGTGCCCGAGCCTGGTCCGGCGCGATCTTTCATGCATCGAGCATCTTCGGCACCTGGCTGGCGATTGCCGCGGGAGTGCTGATTGTTGGCAACCCCCGCATCGGCTGGCGGTGGGGCTTTGCCCTAGGGACGCTGCCGGCGCTGTTGATTCTTTGGATCCGCTGGAACCTGCGCGAATCGCCCGAGTGGCGGCGAACCAACCAAACCGGGCAGCGCTCCAAGGGGCGGATCCGCGACTTGTTCGCCGGGCGATGGCGGGCGCGCACGTTGATCGGTGTCGGGCTGGCCTCCGTGGGGTTGGCCACGTTTTGGGGCGTGCATATCTACGGCAAGGATGTATTGCGGGCGGCCAAAGTGCGTGAACTACTGGCCGCTGACGAAAGCATCCCGGCGGCTGATGGCACGCGGAGCCGTCTTGTGATCGAAGCCAACCTGGCGACGATCAAGCGCTGGGAAATGCTCGGCATGTTCCTCGTAACCACTGGGGGCGGCATCGGACTGGTGGCATTCGGCCCGATTTGTGAGCGTCTGGGGCGCCGCGGGGCCTTTCTGTTGTTTCATCTCGGCGGATTGACGAGCGCCTTGATCCTGTTTCAAGTCTTCGCCGGCGCGAGTACGCTCGTGCTGATCGCATGGCTACCGGTATTCGGCTTTCTCACGCTCGGCATGCACGCCGGCTATGCGGTCTACTTTCCCGAGCTGTTCCCAACCCGGTTGCGCGGAACCGGCGCCGGGTTTTGCTTCAACGTCGGCCGCGTGCTGGCGGCGCCGATCTTACTGCTTAGCGGTTGGATGCAGAGCCGGTGGAGCTGGTCGCTCGACAACGCCGCCAGCGTGCTGAGCCTGATCTTCCTGGCGGGAATCCTGTTGTTGCTCGTGGCCCCGGAAACTCGAGGCCGCGAGCTACCCGAGTAGCGGCACGATCGGGCAACAGGCCAAAGTCGGCCGATCGCCGTATGGCACGTCATTCCACTCGCATCGCCGCCGTCCAGTTGACGCGCACACAGATTAGCCGGAAGACATCGCCGGCGAAAGGCGCTGAAACGGACACTAGCCAAGACTTCGCCGCGCATGACTGCGAAGTGCCGCTAGCCGGCACCGCTTAATTGGCAACGCTTCAACGCTTGGCCCCAAGGCGTCGTTTACGCAGCATCATGATCGATGACAGCGCGGCCATGGCGGCAAGCCAAGCCGAGGCCGGTTCGGGTACGATAGGACCGGTACCAGGCCCGGAGCCAAGATCGATGCCCAGCGGAGTGCCGCCTTGGTTGACGAACGTCGTGCGGTCAGTGAGCAGGTGGTTCCAATTATTCGCCCAGAGGTGCAAGCCCGTGGCACTCAGCTGCGTCGGCGGGCCGGGAAAGTCGACGTCAAAGAAATAGAACGAGCCTGTGTCGAAGACGGTCGAGTCGTTGCGGCGAATCGTGTAGTCGATCGTTCCCAACAGGTTTCCGGTAAACGAACCGTCTGGCAGCGTGATCGTCCCGCCGCCGACCTCCATCGTCCAAAGGTCGTTAAGAATCGGCGCCGGACCAAGCCCTTGGACCGAAAGCACACTTGGGCTGAGCGTCAGGTCCGTGGCGTCGATGTCTCCCAAGAGCATGCCGCTGATGCGGCCGAGCAACGTCCCGCCAGGATAGAAGGGCGCGAAGCCAGCCGCATTGCTGGCATTGTGCAAAAAGCTGAACTGAAAACCGCCGGACGACCCCTGGGAAATGTTATATGCGATGGGCGTGGCGCCGGCCTGGGTAAACGACAAAACCGATAAAATTAGTGCGGCATTGAGTGCGCCCAGAATCGCGGCGCGATGACGACAGATCATTAGCGTGGCCCCGTGTGGCTAGGGAGACAAATGAACTAACAAGAATGGCCCGCATCCCTACGCCATTTCCCTTGAGGTCTAGTGTGCCAGATCCGCGCAACGGCGCCAAGCGTAAAGATTGTAAAACTTCACAAATAGGTCTTTGCCGCTTACCTTTGATATGCAAATCGGGCCGCCGTGGTTCAACCGAGGGCGCTCAAAGGGCGCTCAAACGCCGTTGAAACGCGACGTTTCACGCCAAGAGGGATCGCTTCGTGGGAAGAAAGCGGGCGGTGCCGAATGGAAGCTGTCCCAAGGTCGTCTAGGCGATGATGTCATGCACGACATTGCCGTGAACATCGGTGAGCCGGAACGGTCGCCCGCCGAACTCGTACGTCAGCTTCTTGTGATCGAGCCCCAAAAGATAGAGCATCGTGGCATGCAGATCGTGAAAGTGAACTTTGTCTTCAACGGCGAAATAGCCGTAGTCATCCGTGCGGCCATGTCGAATGCCCCCTTTCACGCCGCCACCGGCGAGCCACATGCTAAAGCCTTCGGGGTTATGATCCCGCCCGTCGCCGCCTTGTGAGACCGGCGTGCGACCGAATTCGCCGCCCCAAAGCACCAAGGTGTCTTTGAGAAGATCCCGCTGCTTCAAATCCGCCAGCAGCGCGGCGATCGGCCGGTCGACTTCCAAGGCGTTGCGTGCATGCGACTGCTTCAGCTTGCTATGCGAATCCCACTTGTAGCTGTGCGAAACTTGAACAAAGCGTACGCCCGCTTCGGAAAATCGCCGGGCCAACAAACACTGGCGGCCGAAATCTTCGGTGACCGGCTGATCCAACCCGTAAAGTTCGTGGGTTTGCTTCGTCTCGCGGGAAAGATCTTGAATCTTCGGGGCAACGCTCTGCATGCGAAACGCGAGTTCGAACGATTCGATGCGTCCTTCCAAGCCGGGATCTTCGACTTTTTCTTCGGCCCGCCGCCGATTGACCCGCTGAAGAAAATCGAGTTCCAGCTGCTGCAAATTGCGAGGCGTGTCGGAGTGGATGAAGGGAATCTTGGCGTCGCGGGCGGCCATCAGCGCATTGCCGATCGGCGTGCCTTGATAGGCCGCCGGAAGGAACGCGGCGCTCCAGTTGTTCACCCCGCCGTGCGACAACGTCGGGCAGATCGTGATGAAGCCCGGCAGACTCTGGTTTTCCGTGCCCAAGCCGTAGGTGATCCAAGATCCCATGCTTGGACGAATGAACGTGTCGGAACCGGTGTGAAGTTCCAGCAGCGCGCCGCCGTGCCGAGAGTTCGAGCCGTGCATGCCGTTGAGGATGCACAGATCGTCCGCATGACTTGCGACATGCGGAAACAACTCGCTGATCCAGGCGCCGCTTTCTCCGTGCTGGCCGAACGACCAGGGCGATTTCAACAGGTTGCCGGTTTGCGACGAAAAGACGCGTGGCTTGGAAAACGGCAACGGCTTGCCATCGTCTTTTTGCAGTTGCGGTTTGTAGTCGAACGTGTCAACGTGCGACGGTCCACCGTGCATGAACAGAAAGATGACACGTTTGGCGCGCGGGGCGAAGTGTGGGGTCTTCGGCGATAGCGGGCCGCTTTGCGGCGCGGAGATTGCCTCGGCGGCTGAAGATCGCTTCGTTCCACACAGCAGATCGGCCAGCGCGAGCCAGCCGAAGCCAACGGCCGACTGCTTGAGCATTTCGCGCCGCGTGGTTACCAGGTTGAACGATTGGCAGCCTTGATCTCGCATCATTTCACTCCAGATAAAGAAACTCGCTCGATGCCAACAGGACACGGCAAAAACCCTTCCACGCCAGCAGCTCGCGCCGCGATTCGTCCGGCTCAACTTCGGTTGCCCGGGACTCGTAGTCGCTGAAAAACTGCTTCACCTCGGACACCTCATCCGCCGTCGGTCGACGTCCCAACGCCAAGGTGAAAGCGTAAGCAATGCGGTTTTCCGGAGAATCGTCGCACTCGGCGATCAGCCGCCCGGCCATGGCGGCGGTTTGTTGGTCGAGAAAACGGCTGTTGAGCAGAAACAATGCCTGCGGGGCAACCGTCGTTGTCGAGCGGTCGCCTTGCAGCGTGCTGGGGTCGGGGAAGTCGAACACCTGAAACATTTCGTATAGCGCGCTGCGAATCACGGGCTGATAAATGCTGCGCCTCACATTTGCGTAAGCGAGGTCTTGCCGCGACGTCGTCGCCGTGACGTAGTCGTGATCCTTGACGCCCATCAGCGATCCGCCTTGAGTCGAGTCGAGCGTTCCCGCGACAAAGAGTACGGCGTCACGAATCTCCTCAGCGTCCAAGCGTTGCCGGTTCATTCTCCACAGCAAGCGGTTCTCGGGATCGATCGCCGCGGCCTTGTCTTGATAATCCGTGCTCATCTGATAGGCAGAGGACTGCATGATGAGCCGGTGCATCTGTTTAATCGACCAATGCTGCTCGACGAATTGGTGGGCCAACCAATCGAGCAAAGGCTGATTGTCGGGCCGCTCGCCCATTCGTCCGAAGTTGTCCGGGGTGCGAACCAAGCCGGCGCCGAAATGCCACCGCCAGATCCGATTGACCATCACACGGCTGGTCAGCGGATGATCGCCTTGCGTAAGCCACAAGGCCAACTCGCGCCGACCGCTCGTTTGGTCACCCCATTTCGGCGACTCGCCGCCGGCGAAAATTTGCGGAATGCGGCGCGGAACTTCGTCTCCTAGGTTGACGTGGTTGCCGCGGATGCAGATTCTCGCGTTGTGAACCTCTCCGTCGGTCACGCCCATCGCATAGCGAAGCGGGGGCGGAGCCGCCGCCTTGAGCGCCTGGAGCCGCTGCCGGCTCGCTTCGAGCTGGTCGCGCGTCGACGGTGGGTAGAATGACTTCACGTCGTCCGGCAGGCCGAACGGACCGCTGGGGTCGTACAACACCTGACGAAACGCTTCGAGCTGCTTGTCGGGCAACGCTTTCACCGCCTTGGCGGCTTCGACCGACTTAAGCGTCCGCCAGGCCACCTCGGCCTTGGCGAAGAGTTGCTGATACCGGCGAGCCAAGTCCGCACGCGCCGTGCCGACGAAGTCATCGGTCAGCTTTTCGAGCAACGTTTCGCGTCCAGCGGGCTTAGTCGCGGATCGAAGCGCTTGGTGGAGTTGGTGCCAAGGGGCGAAAATCGAATCGGGCTGCGTGCGTGTCTTTCTCAACACCTCGACCCACTGCTCAAGCAGTCGCGGGTTCAACGTTTTGGCGGCGGCCACTTCCTCCAGTGAGCGTGTTTCAGACGTGGCGCCGGCGACGTTTTTCAGCGGGACAAGCAGCAGACGATCGACGTGGGGAAACAGCGGATCGCACTCAAGTCGCAGGAGGTTGGTTCCCGGTGCCATGGTCGCCACGGCTTCGGCGAACCAGCGCTGCCCGTCGGGATTCCAACTGCCGGTTGTCTGGGCGGCAGCCGCGGCTTTGATGAGTTTGCCGTTGACGAAAAGCCGAAGCGGTCGCCGCTCGGCGGCCGCGTATCGCAGGCAAACCACGAAACGTCCGCCACGGGGAACGGCCACGTCGTACTCCGCCGACCAGCGCCCCGCTTTGTAGGTAAGAATGATCTCCACGCGAGGAGCTTCGGCTTGCACCGTGCGGTCGACGTTGCCGCGCGTAAACGCCTCGGCTTCGATGGCGATCAACCCGTCAGAGAGCTCATCGAGAGGTTGGCCGCTCTTGACGCGATCATTCAAGTGTTTGGCAAGCTGCTCCAAGACCTCGCCGCTGTCCAAAACGTCGGTCGCCGCCAACAAATAGTCACCCACCCGGCGGCGGGCCGCGGCGAGCAATTCGCGATTGGCCGAGGCTTTCAATTCGTCAATCGCCTTTTCCTCGGTCGCACGGCGGGACTGATAGGCTTCATATCGCGCGACGACTGCCCGCGACTCGACCGGGCGGTTGTACCAATGGGCGACGACCTTGAAGTCCGTCATCGTCTTGGTGCTCTTGAAGATGCCTGCCAAGGCATAGTAGTCCGCCATCGTAATCGGGTCGAACTTGTGGTCATGGCACCGCGCGCAGCCGAGCGTCAGGCCCATGAAACATTTGCCGATCGTGTCGATCTGCTCGTCGACGATGTCCATCTGCATTTTGACCGGATCATCTTCGGCCAGCATCTTCGGCCCCAAGGCCAGGAAACCGGTCGCCACAAGCCGATCGAGCACGGTCGATTCGTCGCCCACCGCCGGCATCAGATCACCGGCGATCTGCTCACGGACAAATTCGTCGTATGGCTTATCGCGATTAAAAGCACGAACGACATAATCACGGTAGCGAAACGCGTTGGCGTAGGCGAGGTTCTCGTCCATGCCGTTTGAATCCGCGTAGCGGGCGACATCCAACCAGTGTCGCCCCCAGCGTTGGCCGTAACGCGGACTAGCCAGAAGGCGCTCGATCACTTTGTCAAACGCCGCCGGCGAATCGTCGGCCAAAAAGGCCTCGACTTCCGCGGGAGTGGGCGGTAGCCCGGTCAGATCAAACGTGGCCCGGCGAATCAAGGTTCGCTTGTCCGCGGGGGCCGCCGGAGTGATTCCGCGCTGCTCCAACTGCGCAAGGATAAAGGCATCGATCGGGCTCTTGACCCAAGAGGAGGCCTTCACTTTCGGTTCGACAGGAGATTGCAACGGCTGAAAGGCCCAAAAATCGGTTTGCTCCGGCGAAAACTGCGACTCGGCGGCGACCTTGGCATGCGAGCCATCGGCGTCGCGGCGGACGTCGTTTTCCGGCCAAGGCATGCCCTGCCCAACCCATCGCTTGAGGATGGCCACTTCGGGCTTGCTGAGGTGACCATCCGGGGGCATCTCGACAACCGCGTCGGGCGTATAGCTGACCGCCTCGAGCAGCAGGCTCGAGGCAGGATCGGCCGGACTGATGGCCGGCCCCGAGTCACCCCCTTTGAGAATCGCGCCGCGAGAGTCGAGCCGTAGACCCGCCTCTTGCTTCTGGGGACCGTGGCATTTGTGGCAATGTTCCACCAGCAAGGGGCGAACCTGCCGCTCGAAAAAGTCGATCTGTGCGGGCGAAACCGAAGCGGTTTTCGCGGCCGGTTGCTCTGCTTCTTCCGCATAAGTTAGAGGCTGCCGAATCGCGCTGACCACGATCGCGGCGATCAGCCACTCCAAGGCGGCCCGCCCTCGAGTGCCCGCCATCTTGCGGATTGATTGTTTTCGATCCATTCGTTCGCTTCCGGTCAGCCTTCGGTCTGACAGACGCCCCGTTGCGCGGTTCTTCAGATTCTTCATTGCCGGTTCATGCCGATTCCTTGGTAACTTCTCCAGGGGGTTGCCAAGCCATGGCACGATCTCGGGCCGCGCGAATATGGCTGACTGTCCACTCTCTCGCATTGTCTCGATCAGAGTTTTGAATCGCTTTAACAATCAGCGCATGGTCGCGATGGCACAACATCAGCAAGTCGGCCGTGATGCGCAGCCGCGAGTGATGTCGGCCGAACAGCAACGCCATCAATCGGCAGTCTTGAACGATTTTCATCAGCCGCCGATTGCCGGCCGCCGCAAGAATTCCAAGATGAAATTCCGAATCCAAATGCAGAAATCGCTTCTTCAGCGCCGCGTCGGCCACATGGTCGGAAAGCTCGCGACAGCAGCGGGCCAACTGAAGAATCTCGCCATTCAGCGAATCAAGTTCCTCGATGTCATCGCGCGTGGCACAGTCGACCGCTTCCATCGCCGCATGGCTTTCAAGCGCCATGCGCACTCCCCACAGATCGCTGAATTCCTGCCATGAAAGCGACCTGACATACGTGCCGCAACGTGGACGGTATTCAACGAACCCTTCGCTGACAAATTGATTGATCGCCTCACGAACCGGGCTGCGGCTGATGCCGATCTCGCGCGCGATCGAATCGTCCGACAACCGGCTTCCCGGGGCATATTCGCCGGAGATGAGCTTGCCGCGTATCGTTTCGTAGGCCGCTTCTTTAAGCGTGTGAGCCATAGCGGGAACGTGGCAACTTTCGTGCAGATCACAAGGCAGGAATCAGAAGCGAGGCAGCAATGATTGACTAGAATTGTCGACAATTTAAGCCGCCTGTCCACTATAATAGCGGATTTATGTCGACAATTTTTGGGACGCGATCTCGCTTACCCTCTCCAGCGGACGACGCAAGTCGACGCAATCGCCAGGGTTGTAAACCATTGATATCATAGTGGTTCCACACGATTTGGCGGACTAACACGAGAGGGCTAACACGATGATCGTTCAGTGGTTGCCAATAAAAGATGCCGCGCACGGG
>Ga0114931_10001862_pt1 | contig 26854 bp, 20 predicted proteins | sample 2SBtaG_FD_89579 | JGI IMG/M metagenome (GOLD analysis project Ga0114931, IMG submission 89579) | Deep subsurface microbial communities from Kolumbo volcano to uncover new lineages of life (NeLLi) - 2SBTROV14_V59a metaG | ecosystem: Environmental > Aquatic > Marine > Volcanic | place: Kolumbo... | reverse complement strand
GTCTGCCGCAAGAACGGCGGCAAGCTGCCAGCCACCCCGTGCCCCCGCTGCGGGCGCGACATGGAAGTGGACGACCTCGAGGAGCAGTACCTCCTGTTCGTCCGAGAGCCGCTCTCGCAGTAGTCGATCGCCTCGCTCTGGCGGCGTGGTAAAACGCCGCCATGCAGACGCGAGACCAGCTCTACATCGGGGGACAATGGGTCGCGCCGGTCGGCACCGGACGGCTCGAGGTGACCAACTCGTCGACCGAGGAGGTGATCGCCACCATTCCCGAGGGCACCGCCGAGGATGCCGATCGCGCGGTCCAGGCGGCGGCCGCCGCGTTCGAGGGCTGGGCGGCGACGCCGGTGGCCGAGCGGGCGCGTCTGCTTCGCGCGATCCAGGCGGGCATGAAAGCGCGCGGCGAAGAACTGGCGCGGACCATCGCCGCCGAGGTGGGTATGCCGCTCGGGCTGGCCGGCAAGGTCCAGGTCGGCATGCCGACCGCGGTGATGGGCAGCTTCGCCGGCATCGCCGAGGAGACCCCGTGGGAAGAACAGGTCGGCACCTCGCTGATCGTCCGTGAGCCGGTCGGCGTGGTCGGCTGCATCACGCCGTGGAACTACCCGCTCCATCAGATCGTCGCCAAGATCGCCCCCGCGATGGCCGCCGGTTGCACCGTGGTGCTCAAGCCCAGCGAGGTGGCGCCGCAGAGCGCCTTCATCCTGGCCGAGATCATTCACGAGGCCGGCCTCCCCGCCGGCGTCTTCAACCTGGTCACCGGCGTCGGCCCGGTCGTCGGTGAAGCGATCGCCGCACACCCCGCGGTCGACATGATTTCGTTCACCGGCTCGACCCGCGCCGGCCGCCGCGTCGGCGAGCTGGCGTCGCAGACGGTCAAGCGCGTCGCCCTGGAGCTGGGTGGCAAGTCGGCCAACGTCATCCTCGATGACGCCGACCTGGAGAAAGCAGTTCGCGCCGGCGTCAGCAACTGCTACTTCAACTCCGGTCAGACCTGCAGCGCGCAGACTCGCATGCTGGTGCCGCGCTCGCGCTACGACGAGGCGGTGCAGCTTGCCGCCGCCGCCGCCGACAGCTTCACCGTCGGCGACGCCCTCGAGGGCAAGTCCAAGCTCGGCCCGCTGGTCTCGGCCACCCAGCGCGAGCGCGTCCGCGCCTACATCAAGAAGGGCATCGACCAGGGCGCCCGCCTCGTCACCGGCGGCGCCGAGCCGCCCGACGGCCTCGACCGCGGCTACTTCGTCCGCCCCACCGTCTTTGCCGACGTTCGCAACGACATGACCATCGCGCAGGAAGAGATCTTCGGCCCGGTCCTGTCGATCATTCCCTACGACGACGACGACGACGCCGTGCGCATCGCCAACGACAGCGTCTATGGTCTGTCGGGTGGCGTCTGGTCAGGCGACCCGGAGCGCGCCAAGCGCGTCGCCCGCCGCCTGCGCACCGGTCAGGTTGCGATCAACGGCGGCCAGTTCAACATCATGGCGCCGTTCGGCGGCTACAAGCAGTCCGGCCACGGCCGCGAGCTGGGCACCTTCGGCCTCGACGAGTTCCTCGAGATCAAATCCCTCCAGCTCTGACCCGGGGACACGCACCGGGGTGCTAACACGTCGGAATCGCGGGACTTCTCAGCACGAACGTCCAATCCTTCGCCACCGCCGTTCAACGGAGGCCGGCGGGCCGGAGTGCTATACAGCGGCGTGCCTCTCCTCGGCGCACAGGATCTGGTCAAGGCCTACGGCGATCGCGAGCTTTTCGCGGGCGCGTCGCTGACCATCGAGCCGGGCGAGCGGGTCGGGCTGGTCGGCATCAACGGCTCGGGCAAGTCGACCCTGGCCCGGCTGCTGGTTGGTCTGGGCGAGCCGGACGCGGGCCAGATCACGCGCGAGCGCGGCATGACCCTCGGCTACCTGGCGCAGGAGCCGGAGATGGACGGCGGCGCCACCGCGCTGGAGGTCGCGCTGTCGGGGCTGAAGGCGTGGACCGACGCCATGGTTCGTCACCAGGCGGCCAGCGCCGGGCTCGAGGCCGGGACCGGCGATGTCGACGCCCTGGTCGCCGAGCAGAGCAGGGCCGCCCACGCGATCGAGCGCCTGGGCGGGTGGGAGATGCGCTACCAGGCCGAGTCGATCCTCGGTCACCTGGGCATTCCGGCGGCCGACCAGGTCGTCGGCACCATGAGCGGCGGCGAGCGGCGGCGGGTCGCCATGGCCCGCCTGCTGGTCGCGCGGCCGGATCTGGCGGTGCTCGACGAGCCGACCAACCACCTCGACGTGACCACTGTCGAGTGGCTCGAGCAGCACCTCATCGAGCGCTTCACCGGCAGCCTGCTGGTGATCACCCACGATCGCTACCTGCTCGATCGGGTCGTCACCCGCATCGTCGAGCTCGACCACGGCGCGCTCTACTCCTTTGACGGTGGCTGGGAGGCGTACCTCACCGCCAAGGCCGAGCGGGCGGCGCAGGCCGAGCGCGTGGAAGCCAACCGCGGCAACTTCCTGCGGCGAGAGCTCGCGTGGCTCCGCCGCCAGCCCAAAGCGCGCACCGGCAAGCAGAAGGCGCGCATCGACCGGGCCAACCAGGCGATCGACACCGACGCCCCCGCGCGCGAGCAGGTAGCGGCCATCGCCGTCGGCGCCACCCGCAGCGGCAAGACGATCCTCGAAACCCAGTCCCTGTCCGTCGACGTCGGCGGCATGCGCCTGGTGCGCGATCTGACCCTGGTCATGCGCAAGGGCGATCGCATCGGCATCGTCGGCCCCAACGGCGCGGGCAAGACCAGCCTGGTGCGCGCGCTGCTGGGACAACTCGAGCCCGCCGCAGGCACGGTGACCCGGGGCAAGAACACCCGCATCGCCTACCTCGACCAGGGGCGCGCGGGTCTCGACCCCGACAAGAGCGTGCTCGAGAACGTCGCCGACAACGACCGCCACATCACCCTCGGCGACCAGACCATGGAGGCGCGCACCTACCTGCAGCGGTTCCTGTTCTCGGTCTCCGATCAGGCGCGCGCCGTCGGCACCCTGTCGGGCGGCGAGCGCGCACGGGTCGCTCTGGCGCGCTCGCTCCGCGACTCGGCCAATCTGATCGTACTCGACGAGCCGACCAACGACCTCGACGTCACCACGCTGGCTGCGCTGGAGGCGGCGCTGCTCGACTCTGGCGGCTCGGCGCTGGTGATCACCCACGACCGCTGGTTCCTCGATCGCGTGGCCACCTCGATCCTGGCGTTCGAGGGCGACGGCCGGGTCGTCCACGTCGAGGGCGACTACCGCGACTACGTGCGCTGGCGCGAGCGCGACCGCGCGGAGGCCGCCACCCGGACAGCCGCGGCGGCCGCGCCCGACCCCGGCGAGGCCAAGCCAGCGGCGCCCGCGCAGCAGCGCGACCCAGCGACCGCCAGGCTCACCTACGCCGAGCGGCTGGAGCTGGCCGGCCTGATGGAACAGATCGACGCCGCCGAGGCGGAGGTGAGCCGCCTGGAGGCCGAGCTCGCGAGCCCCGCCTTCGCCGCGCTCGACTACCAGGAACAGGCGACGTTCCTCGCGCAGCTGGCCGACGCCCGGAGCCGCGCCGAGGCGTTGGTCGAACGGTGGGGCGAGCTGGAAGCGCGCAGCGAGTTGCCGTAGTCGTTCGCGTCGGTCGATCTTCCGAGGCCAGCGGTTGACGCTGCCACCGCAAGCAGTCGAGCATAGGCGTCGGGAGAGGCTTCACATCCGCGCGACAGCGCGAGACGTTCGAGATGGGAGCGACCAGCATCGAGATCGACGAACACCCCAAGCTGAGCTGGCGCGAGGGGCTGTTCCTCGTCGGCCCCGATCCGCTGACCTCACCCTACTACTCGTCCGGCGCGCTGATCGTCGCCGGCGCCGGCTACGCGACCCCCGGTTTTCAACTGGGCCTCTACGCGCTGCTGTTCTTGCTGGCGCCGCTGTACATCGAGGCGGTGCTGCTGACGCTGTCGAACGGCGGCACGTACGTGATGACTCGCTACGCGCTGAGTCATCTGGGCAAGTGGGCCATCGTGGCCGCGGCGATCGTCGGCGTCGTGATCTCGTTCTCGTACGTCGCAACCGCCATCGTCAGCTTGCTCAGCTACAGCGACTACGTGTTGTCGCTGTTCGGCGATCTCGACCACGGCCGGGTCGCCGCCGGCGTGACCGCGAGCATGGCGCCGGCGGTCGGGTTCGGGGTGTGGGTCATGCCCAAACAGTGGCGGCGAACCACGCTGGTCGTCGTCCTGACCAGCATGGCCGCCCTGGTGCTGTCGACCCTGGTGCCCGGGCACGTCGTGGTGATGCTCGCGCCGCTGGTCCTGCTGCTGCTGCTCAACAACTACGGCCTCAGGGAGAGCGTGCGCGTGAGCCGCACGATCTTCCTGATCAACCTGGTGGTCATGGTCGTGACCATCCTCATGGGTGTCGTCTACCTGGTGATGCACGGGGCCGATTTCGGCCACCTCATCCACGGCGCCGACGTTCCGTCACCGCCCCAGCCGACCGATCACGGCAGCTCCATCTCGTGGCTGCCCGGCTTCGGCACGCTGCAGCTGTCCCTCATCCCGGCGGCCCTGGGCTCGTCCATCCTGGGCGCCTCCGTCGTCGAGTCGGTGATGAACATCCCCGAGGAGCTCAGGGATCCGCGCCGCGACGTTCGCCGCATCTACATGTGGATGCTGTCGGTGCTCGCCGTCATCGGCGGCTCCATTGCGCTGCTGATCTTCCTCGTGCTGCCCCCCGAGAAGCTGGTCGGTCACTCCGCGTACCTGGTCGCAGTCCTCGGATCCACCTCGGTCGAGGGCGTCACCGGCAGCCACCTCCTCGGCGAGGTGTGGCACCTGGTCATCGTGACCAACGCTGCGCTGATGCTCATCGGCGCGACCAACACCGCGTTCGCGGCGGCGCGCGGCCTGTGGGTTACCATGGCCCGCGACAACCTCCTGCCGCGGTTGGCCCTGCGCCAGAACGCCCGCGGCGTGTACGAGAACATCCACTGGATGATGCTTGTCGCCATCCTCGTCCTGTGCGGCGAGGCGTCGGCCAACAGCGAGATCCTCGAGCGGTGGTACGGCGCGACCTTCGGCCTGGTGATGTTCTCCGGCGTCATCGCCTTCTTCCTGTTGCGCCGGTTCAAGGCCGACGATCGCCGGGCCTACGTCGCCCGTCCCAACGTCACCCTCGGCGGGGTCAGCGTGCCGGTCTCGGCCATCATCGGCGGCATCTTCCTCATCCTGGCCCTGCTCGGCCTCTACGCCCAGTACCAGGAGCAGATCGGCACCCTCCGCCGCCTGCTCACCGTCCTCGGCTTCGGCGTGATCGCGGCGCTGCTCGCCTACAACCACCGCCCGATCATTCGCAGAGCGCGCAACTACCTCATCCGCGTCGTCGAGACCGTGGAGCAGACCGAGCTCGAGACCGACGACCGCAGCATCGTCGTCGCCGTCGGCGGCGCGCGCATGGGCGCGCTCATCCCCAAGGCGATCGGCCTGGCGCGGGCCCAGAGCTCGACCACGGGCGTGCCCTATCGTCGGCTCATCGCCTTTCACATGACCCCGACGGTCAGCACCGAGCACGTCTACCGCGTCACCCGCGGTGCCCTCACGCCGACAGGGATCGACAACAGCATCGTCCACATCTTCAATCAGCTGTCCGAGCACGTCGTGCCCGATCTCGACATGTACCTGGTCCTGGTTCCCAACCATTCACCGGGCAGCCCGCCGCTCAAGGCGGCCATGGATGCGCTGGTGGAGTTCCACCAGCGACATGGCTTCGCGGGCCACATCGTCTGCGTCGGCGACTATGGCCTCGACCCCGCGGCGTTGGGCTCCCTCGCCGAGCGCTTGAGCGGCTCCACGCTGGTGCCGATCCGCGTCTAGTGAGTCGGGCCGTGTTCTTTCGTCGGCGACCACGACGGGGCCAGGTCAAATCGCTTGCCAAAATATGACTGAAGACCCACAATATGGGTTGTCAGTCATATTTGGTAGCAAGTGGCACGTATCTCAAAGGAATTACGGGAAATTGTTCGGGAGCGGCTGATCGAGGCGGGGGCCCGTCAGTTCGCCGAGGCGGGGCTCGCAGGCGCGCGGATCGACGTCATCTCCCGCGACGCCGGCTTCGCCAAGGGCACCGTCTACAACTACTTCGCCAGCAAGCAGGAGCTGTTCGGCGCGGTGGTGGAGGAGGGCGCTCGCCGCGCGGCCGGGCGGTTTGCCCAGGCCGACCCCGGCGGCTCGGTACGCGCGCGGCTCCGAGCGGCGGCCGAGGCCGACGTGTCGGTCCTGCGCGAGCAAGAGGACTTCATCAAGGTGCTCGTGCGCGAGGCGATGAGCTTTCGTCCCGACACCTATCCGATCATCGAAGCCCATCTTGCGCCGTACCTGTTCGCGGTCGCGGGTGTGCTCGCCGAGGGCGTCGCCTGCGGCGACGTGCGCGACGATCGCCCCGTGCCGCAGTTGGCGCTGATGTTCGTCGGCACGCTGTCACTGCTGTACGTGCAGCACTGGGCATCCAATGGAGCGTGGCCGACGCTGGACGAAATCCCCGAGCTGGCAGTGACCTGGTTCTTCGACGGTGCCGCGTCGCACGCGGCAGGAGAGAGAGCATGAGCAGCTACGTGTACATGAAGGTGCTCGAGTCGACCCCGCAGCGCTACGATCGCGGGATTCGCATCTTGTCGCGGGGCAACATCGACGCCGTCTATCAACGGCTGGCCGAGCGCGTCGCCGGCCCCGGTCGCAAGATCATCGACGTCGGCTGTGGTACCGGCAACGTCTCGATCGCGTGCGCCCGTCGCGGCAGCGACGTGGTCGGTCTCGACATCAACGCCGGGATGCTGGAGGTCGCCCGCGGCAAGACCGAGTCGTCCGCCGTCGCGCCCGGCAGCGTCGAATGGCTCGAGCTGGGGGCGCTGGAGATCGAGGACCGCTTCGGCCCCGACGCGTTCGACGGCGCCGTCAGCTGCCTGCTCTTCAGCGAGCTCACGCCCGACGAACAGGACTACGTGCTGGCGACCCTTCGTTCGCGCGTGCGGCCCGGTGGCACCATCGCGATCGCCGACGAGGTCGCGCCGCAGGGGGGCGCGGCGCGAGTCTGGTGGCGCGTGCGCCGGGCGCCGCTGGTGGCGGCCACCTGGCTGCTCACGCAGACCTCGACCCATCCGGCGACCGGGCTGGAAGCGCGCGTCCGGGCCGCGGGCTTCGACGATGTCGCCAGCGACCGCATGCCCGGTGACTTCGCCGTGGTCCACGCGACCGTTCCCGAAAGGAGCGCGTGATGGGTTGGCTCCGCGACACGATCTTCCGGTTGATGCCTCACGCCACCACGCCTGGCCTGCGCCGGATCGGCAACCCGGGGCCGGACGATCCGGTTCTCGTCACCGGCAACTTCACCCTCACCGTGCGCCGGATGGAGCGCGAGTTGCAGGGGTACGACGTCTGGCTGCTGGTGGCCAACAGCCGGGGGATCAACGTCTGGTGTGCCGCCGGCGGTGGCCACTTCACCCATCACGATGTGATCGCCGCGGTTCGCGCGAGCCGCCTCGCGGAACGAGTCTCCCACCGGCGACTGGTCCTGCCCCAGCTGGCGGCCACCGGTGTCGAGCCGCGGCTGATCCAGGACGCCACCGGCTTCGAAGGCCACTGGGGTCCGGCGCGCCTGGAGGACCTGCACGAGTTTCTCGACCGCGGGTGCAAGGTGACCAAGAAGCAACGGCTGATGCGCTTTCCCGCCTGGGAGCGGGCCGAGATGGCGACGATGTGGGCAGTCCCGGTCGCCGCGATCGCGGCGCTGGTGCTGACCTTTGCCGCCGGAGGCCGGGTCGCCGCGGCGGCGGCCGCCGTCGTCGCCCTCGAGGTGTACGGCATCTTCCTCGTGCTGCCGGGCGTGCCGATCGTCGGCTGGCGCAAGTTGATCACCTTCGCCGCGGCCGTGCTGCTCAGCAGCGGCGCCGCTGTCGGGGCGCTGGCGCTGACCGGAGGCGTCGGCGCTGGCGCCATCGTCATCCTCTCGCTCACCGCCGCCGTCACCGTCGCCGTCCTGTCGATCGACCTCGCCGGCTCCACGCCGTGGTACCCGAGCAGCATCAACTCGCTCGGCAACCACTTTCACCTCGAGTTGATCACGGAGCGCTGCACCGGGGCGGCCGAGTGCGTCAAGGTCTGCCCGCGCGACGTGCTGCACATGGACGGCAAGAATCGCGTCGTCGACATCGCGCGCCCGGACAGCTGCCTGCTCTGCGGCGCCTGCATCGTGCAATGTCCGGACGACGCGTTGCAGTTCCGCTTCGAGGACGGCCGCGTGGTCGAGCCCGCGGTGGTTCGCACCACCCGCCTGAACATGCTCGGCCGCCGCACCGTCGCCGTCGACGCCGAGGCGCGACACGGCTGACCGAGGCTTCGCGCAAGGCCCGTGGCTGCGACGGTCGGGTCCTGGGCATCCCCGAGCCGTGGTTCTGGGCCGTCGCCTGTTCGGCCTTCTCGGTCGTGGTCGAGCTGAGGAAGAACGACGACTCCTACCAGGGAGGATCCAAGGAAGACGATCTGTGCCTTGCCGCCGAGTACGGCGTGGCCCCACATCCAGTGTGGCCTGGAGGTCGGGGATCCCGAGATCGAAGCCGTACTCGGCCCGGCGATGGTCGAGGCCGAGCTGCTGCCCCACGGCGACTCGGAGTACGAACGGTTCGCCGGGATGCCGCGCAAACAGGTCGTCTGAGGGGCTGCGGCGAACGGGCGGGCTCGCGCCGACCAACCAGTCCAACGCCCGGTACCCGCATCCCGTTCCGCGTCACTCCTTGGCGGGAATGCCGCGAGGCTACAAGAAGCGCACGCCCTGGGCGAGGGGCAGCTCGCTACCCCAGTTGATGGTGCAGGTCTGCCGGCGCATGTAGGCCTTCCACGCATCGGAGCCGGACTCGCGGCCGCCGCCGGTCTCCTTTTCCCCGCCGAAGGCGCCGCCGATCTCGGCACCGCTGGTGCCGATGTTGACGTTGGCGATGCCGCAGTCGGAGCCGGCCGCTGACAGGAAGCGCTCGGCCGCGCGCACGCTGTCGGTGAAGATCGCTCTCGACAGGCCCTGGGGCACGGCGTTGTTGGCGGCGATCGCTGCGTCGACGTCGTCGACTTCGAACAGGTAGAGGATCGGCGCGAATGTCTCTTGCCAGGCGATCGGAAGCTCGTGCTGAGAGACCGCGCGGACGATGGTCGGCTCGACGTAGAAGCCGTGCCGGTCGAGCGGCTTGCCGCCGCACAGGATCGAGCCGCCCTGCTCGGCGACGGTGGCGATTGCCTGCTCGTACGCGGCGACCGCCGACTTGGTCGCCAGCGGTCCCATCAGCACGCCGTCGTCCATCGGGTCGCCGATGGTTACGCTCTGGTAGGCGGCTACCAGCCGCTCGGCCAGGCGCCCGGCGATGCTCTTGTCGGCGAACACGCGGCGGGTGCTGGTGCAGCGCTGGCCGGCGGTGCCGACGGCGCCGAAGACGATCGCCCGCACCGCCAGGTCGAGGTCCGCGTCCTTCATCACGGCCACCGCGTTGTTGCCGCCCAGCTCGAGGATGGTCCGGCCCAGCCGCGCCGCCACCCGCGCGGCGACTTTCTTGCCCACCGGGATCGATCCGGTGAACGACACCAGCGGCAGCCGCGCGTCGTCGCACATCATCTCGCCGACGTCGACGCCGCCGATCGCCAGGGTGAAGACGCCGGCGGCGTCGTGGTCGGCCATGGCGCGATTGCACAGCTGCTGCACGGCGGCGGCGCACAGTGGCGCCTGGGGCGACGGCTTCCACACCACGGTGTCGCCGCACACCGCCGCGACCATCGCGTTCCAGGCCCACACTGCCATGGGGAAGTTGAACGCCGTGACCACGCCGATCGGACCCAGCGGGTGCCACTGCTCCATCATCCGGTGCTGCGGTCGCTCCGACGCGATGGTCAGGCCGTACAGCTGCCGGCTCAGGCCGACGGCGAAGTCGCAGATGTCGATCATCTCCTGCACCTCGCCCAGCCCCTCGCTGGCGATCTTGCCGACCTCGCGCGAGATCAGCTCGCCGAGGTCGGCCTTGTGCTCGCGCAACAGCTGGCCCACGCGCGCCACCAGCTGGCCGCGCAGCGGCGCCGGACGCATGCGCCAGTCGGCGAAACGTTGGTGCGCAGCGGCGACCACTCGGTCGTAGTCTTCGGCAGCGCAGCTCCCGATCTGTCCCAGCACCGTGGCGTCCGAAGGTTGGAGCGATGCCACCACTGTTCCCGAGCTTTCGCTCCAGCCCGTATCGCACGCGCCGGGGAGGCCTTCGGTGACATCCAGTCGTCGCAGTAGCTCGCTCATGGCGCGGAGTATATGCTGCGCACCATGAAGCGTGCAGTGGTTCTGGGAGGCGGCATGATAGGGGCGACGATGGCCGCGGATATGGCGGCGTCGGAGGGCTGGCGGGTCACCGTGTGCGACGCGCGTGCGGAAACCTTGAAACAGCTGGCCGAGGTGAGCGACGTCGACACGGCACAGGTGGATCTGTCGTCGGCGGACGCCATCGGCCGGGCCGTCGCCGAGGCCGACGTGGTGCTGGGCGCGCTGCCCAGCCGCATGGGCACGGCTCCGCTGGAGGCGGTCATCGCCGCGGGCAAGTCGTGCGTGGACATCGCCTTCACCATCGGCGATCCGCGCGCGCTGTCGCGCCGGGCGGCCGACGCCGGCGCGACCGTGGTGGTCGACTGCGGCATCGCCCCGGGGTTGAGCAACATGATCTGCGGCGACGCCGCGCGGCAGCTCGAGCCGTGCGACGAGCTGGTCATCTACGTCGGCGGCTTGCCGGTGGTGCGGCAGAAGCCGTTCGAGTACAAGGTTGGCTTCGACCCCGCCGACGTGCTCGAGGAGTACACGCGCCGGGCGCGGATGATGGTCGGCGGCCAGGTGGTCGCCCGCGAGGCGCTCAGCGCACTCGAGCCGATCGATCTGCCCGGCGTCGGCACCGTCGAGGCGTTCAACACCGACGGCCTGCGCACGCTGCTCGACCTGCCGGTTCCCGACATGTTGGAAAAGACCCTGCGCTGGCCCGGTCACGTCGAGCTGATGCGCACCTTCCGCGACACCGGGTTGTTCTCGCTCGAGCCGATCCAGATCGGTGGTGACATCGTGCGCCCGCGCGATCTGACGGCGGCGCTGCTATTCCCGCACTGGACCTACGAGCCGGGCGAGCCCGACCTGACCGTGATGCGAGTCGAGGCCCGCGGCGGCGGGCGGCGCCTGCGCTGGGATCTGCTCGACTACTACGACCCGGCCAGCGACACCCGCAGCATGTCGCGCTGCACCGGCTTTCCCGCCGCCTCGGTGGCGCGGATGATCGGCGAAGGACGCTTCCCGCTCGGTCCCGGCGTGTACGCGCCCGAGACCGCTGCGGGTGAGCCGGGCTTCCTCGACACCGTGCTCGCCGACCTGGCGGCCCGCGGTGTGCGCTGCCGCTTCGAGGAGCTGGCCGACGAATGAGCGACGCGGTGGCGGCGGAGCTCGACCGCGGGTTCGTCGACTTCGTTCGCGGGCTGGCAGCGGCGCCGTCGCCAGCATCCCCCGACGCCGTGGTCGCCGGCTCGTTGACCGCCGCCGAGGCGATCGCCATCTTCGACGCGCAGATCGCCAGCCGCCACCTCGACTTCGCTGCCCGCGCCCTGCGCGCCCGCGGCGCCGGCTTTTACACCATCGGCTCGTCGGGCCACGAGGGCAACGCCGCGGTGGCCGCCGCCGCGCGTCCCACCGACCCGGCATTCCTCCACTACCGCAGCGGCGCCTTCTTCGTCCGCCGGGCGATGCAGGTACCGGGTCAGACGCCGATCCGCGACGTCCTCCTGGGCATGTGCGCGGCCTCGGGCGAACCGATCGCCGGCGGCCGCCACAAGGTGTTCGGCAGCGCGGCGCTGGCGATTCCGCCGCAGACCTCGACCATCGCCTCGCACCTGCCCAAGGCGGTCGGCACCGCGTTTTGCCTCGACCGCGGCCGGCGCCTGGGCGTCACCCGCACCGCGCCCGACGACGCCGTCGTTCTCTGCTCGTTCGGCGACGCGTCGGCCAATCACTCCACCGCGGTCGGCGCCATTCACGCCGCCTGCCGCATCGCCGTCCACCTGCCGGTGCCGATCGTCTTCGTCTGCGAGGACAACGGCCTGGGCATCAGCGTGCGCACGCCGCCCGGATGGATCGCCCAGGCGTTCGGCGCGCGGCACAACCTGCGCTATCTCCACGCCGACGGCACCGACGCCGCGGCCGTTCACTCCGCGGCCCGCGAGGCGATCGACCACGCGCGCACCGCGCGGCGCCCGGCGTTCCTCCACTTGAACATGGTCCGCTTCATGGGCCATGCCGGCTCCGACGTCGAGCTGACCTACCGCACGCGGGCCGAGATCGACGCCGACCTCGCCGGCGATCCGCTTCGCGCGACCGCCGCGCTGCTGTGCGCCAGCGACGCGCTGACCGCCGACGAGATCCTCGACCGCTACGAGGCCGCGCGCGCCGAGGTCGCCGCCCGCGCCGACGAGGCCGCGGCCGCGCCGCACCTGCGCGACGCCGCCGACGTGATGGCGCCGCTGGCGCCGCGCAGCCCCGGTCGTGTCGCCACCGACGTCATGAGCAACGCCGGCTGGGGCGACCGCGCGTCGTTCTGGGACGGTCGTCTGCCCGAGGACGGCAAGCCGCTGCCGCTGTCTGGCCACATCAACGCCACCCTCGGCGATCTGCTGGCCGAGCACCCCGAGGTGATCGTCTTCGGCGAGGATGTCGGCCGCAAGGGCGGCGTCTACGGCGTCACCCGTGGCCTCGACAAGCGCGCCGGCATGGCCCGCGTCTTCGACACCATCCTCGACGAGCAGACCATCCTCGGCCTGGCCATCGGCGCCGGCATGGCCGGCTTCCTGCCGATTCCCGAGATCCAATACCTGGCCTACCTGCACAATGCGATCGACCAGCTGCGCGGCGAGGCGTCGTCGCTGCAGTTCTTCTCGCAGGGCCAATTCGCCAACCCGATGGTCGTGCGCATCGCCGGCTACGCCTACCAGAAGGGCTTCGGCGGCCACTTCCACAACGACAACGCCGTGGCATCGCTGCGCGACATCCCCGGTCTGGTCATCGCCTCGCCCAGCCGCGGCGACGACGCCGCCGCCATGCTGCGCACCTGCGTCGCCGCTGCCCGCAGCGATGGCAGCGTCTGCGTCTTTCTCGAGCCGATCGCGCTGTATGCCACCCGCGATCTCTACGAGCCCGGCGACAACCTGTGGATCTCGCCGTACGAAAAGGCGCCACCAATCGTGCCGATCGGCAGCGCACGCACCTGGGGCGACGGCGCCGACCTGCTGCTGGTCAGCTTCGCCAACGGCGTGCCGATGAGCCTGCGTGCCGCCCGCCGCCTGCAGCGCGACCACGGCCTCGCCGCCCGCGTCCTGGACCTCCGCTGGTTGGCGCCGCTGCCCCGGGACGAGCTCCTGCGCGAAGCTCGCGCCTGCGGTCGCGTCCTCGTGGTCGACGAGACCCGCCGCTCCGGCGGCGTCTCCGAGGGAATCCTGTCAGCGCTGGTGGACGCGGGCTTTGGCGGACCCGCAGCCCGTGTCACCAGCGCCGACAGCTTCATTCCGCTCGGCGATGCCGCCGAGCACGTTCTCCTGGGCGAGGACGACATCATCGCCGCTGCGCTCGCCCTCCCGACGGAACGCCCTGGGTGAGCGGACGAAGTCAGTAGCGGATGATCGACCCGAACGCGTTGTTGTTGCAGATCTCGACGCCGTCGACCACCGCCGACAGGTCGTAGTCGGGCAGGGTGCACGGCTCGTTTTGGCAGCGCAGCCGGCTGGCGCTGATGCCGACCAGCGCGGTGGTGTCGCCGTAGGTGATCATGTTGCTGATCACGGTGATCCGTCCGTCGCCGGGCACGTCGACCGAGATGGCGAACGACACCGTGTGGCCCTCGCCCGGGTGGCCGAAGTAGCCGACCATGGTCCGGTTGTTGGTGCCGACGTTCTGGATCAGGTCGTTGTCCGGCAGCATCGACTGACCCGGGTTGGCGCAGTCGAACTCGGGGGCGACCGTCAGGGTGGTGTAGAAGTCGGTGGTCTGGCGGTGGCCGTCGGCCGAGCTGTCCACCCGCACCGTCAGCGCGACGGCGCCGATGTCGGGGTTGTCCAGGGTGACGGTGTAGTCGTCGCCGGTCGCAGGCACGGCGTCGAGCCGGGCGCCGCCGTCGACCGAGTAGCTGACCCGATCGATGGTGTATCCGTCAGCCGGGGTCACCGTGACGTCGCCGCTGACCGTCTTGCCGACCAGGCGGGTGTAGCTGTCGTTCCAGGTGTTCGGGAACGCGAGCGACGGCGTCGCCCAGCTGACCGCCACGGTCTGGCGCTGGCTGAGGTGCTCGCCCTCATAGGTGACGTCGGCGACGATCTCGTTCGAGCCCTCCTGGTCCAGCGGGATCGTGGCGGCGTAGTCGGCGGTCAGTGCGGTTGACAGATCGAGCTCCTCGGAGTGAACCACGGCGCCGTCGACGCGTAGCTCGAGCACGGCGGGCAGATCCGAGTGGTGGCCGGCGGTCACTGTGCCCGAGACCCCGACCTCGAAGATGTTGACCGCCGAGGCGTCGGGCGCCAGCGTCAGCGACGCCAGCGCGACAGGCATGGTGACCAGCATCTTGTGGTCGATCTTCTGTGCGTTGTACTCCACCGCCACGGTCAGCTCGTTGCGGCCGGCGTGGAGCAGCTGCACGGTGACGTCGATCGGGATCGACCGCGAGTCGGCCGGGACCGAATCGGCGTAGACGACCGCATCGTTGTCGAGGATGCGGATCTGCACCATCTGGCTGGAGGTGTAGCCCAGCGAGATCGAACCGGTTACCCGGGTGACCCGGTCGGCGAGCTGGTCGGTCGACGCCGAGACGTCGATGCTGGTGACGGCGGCGCTGGCCTCCAGGTCGGCGTCGTCGACGACGCAGGCGGACGAGAGCGCGAACACGGCGCAGGCCGCGGCGATGAATCGAGTCGTGTCGTACATGGCCAACCTCACTTGCCCTGCTTGTGGTAGCTGAAGGCGATCTGCGCGCCGACGAAGGCGCTCGACTGCTGCAGGCCCTTCTTCGACAGGACCACGCGACCGACCAGCCCCAGCGTCGCGCCGATCTTCGAGTCGGCGCTGCGGCGGAACGAATAGCCGAGCACGACGCCGGAGTAGAAGCCGCCGTACTCCTTGGCGTAGTCGGCGGTGCCGTTGCCGAACGCCCAGCCCAGGCCGAGCTGCAGATCCAGCGGATGGCCGGTGCGGTAGATGAGGTGTGGGGTCAGGAACGCCAGCTTGCGCGAATCCGAGCGCGCGACGGTGGCGTAGTCGAAGCCCAGGCCAAAGCGGTGGGTGTCGCGGAGCTCGTCGCCGAACACCAGCGCCAGCCCGCCGCCGTACTGGAACACCGAGGTGCTCTCCAGCATCGTGTCGGGCACGTCGTTGAACAGCACCGGCCCGGCGCTGGCCAGCGACAGGTCGAGCTGGAACGAGTGAAACGTATCCGACATCGTTCGCGCCTCGGCGCCGGCCGCGCTCGCCCCCTCGTCGGCGCGCGCAGCGGCGGTGGCCCCCGCGATCAGTAGCAGTGAAACCAAGCTATGGACGATTCTCATCGAGCAAACTCCTCCCGTTCGGGCGCACTACGCCCGTGATGAAGAGCCGCAGGCAGAGCATCCCGTGCCCGGCGGCTCGCTTCCTCACGGCCTCGATGCAAGGGCCATGCACAACGTCGAAGCGCTGATTCGCGGGTGCTTTCGCACGGATTTCTCCGTGTGACGCCGCGCAGCGGGCGCGCCGGTGCTTTCGTCACATGCCTGCTGCATGTGCAGACATCGTCCACGAGCATGTGCGCCGCACAGTTGCAGCGCGGTTACACCGTAACCGCTTGCGCGTTCACGACCTGCGGCGGGACCATCGATGACAGGTGTCTGACCACGACCGAGAGCCCGAGGAGACGACCACCACCGCGGTGGTCGAGATGGCTCCCGGCGCGCTGGGGAGGCCGTCGCTGCTGGTGGTTTCGGAGCACGCCGCGCGAGTGGTCGAGTTGCCCGTCGATGGACAGGTGTCGATTGGCCGATCCCCAGACGTTCACGTTCGTGTGGAGGACGCCGGCGTGTCCCGGCATCACGCGCGGGTCACCGTGCACGGTGGTCGGGCGTCCATTTGCGACCTGGGCAGCCACAACGGTACACTCGTCGACGGCCAGCCGATCGACGGCGAGCACGGGTTGTGGTCGGGCGCGGTCATTCAGGTCGGCGCCACGGAGATCTTGTTTCGCAGCGTCGGCACGCCGCCGACCCCGGCGGTCGACCCGCAACAGCTCCACCAGCAACTCACGGGAGAGCTGGAGCGGGCGCTGCTCCACGATCGCTGCCTGGCAGTCGTCGCGGTGTGCGGTGGTGGCTTGGCGGAGGAGCTGAGCGGCCTGCTGGTGCCCGGGCTGCGGGGCATGGACCGGGTGGCCGTCTGGGCTGACGGCGCGATCGTCGTGCTTCCCGAGGTCGACGCCGACCAGGCCCTGACCACGACCCGGGACCTCCTCACCGCGGTCGCGGCCCACCGAAGCGGGGCACGCGCGGGGGTGGCCCTCTTTCCCCGGCACGGCAACACCGCCGCTGAGCTGATTGCCTGTGCACTGGCGACGTGCGACCGGTTGTCGCCGGGGACGGTCGCCATCGCCGAGCATCCGCGGACCGAGCGCGATATCGGTGGCAACCGGGTCATCGTCGCCGACGAAGCCATGGCCCGGGTCTACGCGGTGATCGACCGAGTCGCCCGAACCGATCTGCCGGTGCTCATCCTCGGCGAGACCGGCACTGGCAAGGAGCTGGCCGCAACCGCCGTACACCTCGGCTCGGGCCGTGCGGGCCCGTTCGTCGCGTTCAACTGCGCGGCTATTCCCGACGCGCTGGCCGAGAGCGAGCTGTTCGGCCACGAGAAGGGTGCCTACTCGGGCGCCGACAGCCGCAAGCCGGGCCTGCTCCAGGCTGCCGACGGCGGCACGCTGTTGCTCGACGAGGTTGTCGAGCTGTCTCCGGCACTGCAGGCCAAGCTGCTGCGGGTCATCGAAACCGGCCGGTTCACGACCGTCGGCTCCGTCGTCGATCAAACCGTCGATGTTCGCGTCGTCGCTGTCACCAACCGTGACCCACGCCTGGAGATCGAACGCGGCCGCTTCCGCAAGGATCTCTACTTCCGCCTCGCCGCCGCCACCGTCTGGCTCCCGCCGCTCCGCGAGCGCCCGCGAGAGATTCCGCTCATGGCCGCCGCGTTTTTCGAGGAGGCCTGTGCCGAACAGGGCCGCAGGGCGCCCGCCCTGACCGAGGAGGCACGTCGCCTGCTCCAGCAATACCCGTGGCCTGGCAACGTTCGCGAGCTGCGCCACTGCATCGGCTTTCTCACCGCGACCTGCACGGGGGACGTCATCGATGCCTGGCAGGTCGCGTCACAGCTCCAGGGCGGTGCGGCACGACCTGCGCCCAACACCGAGCCACCGTCGCAGTTCCGTCCCATCAAGGAAGAGATCCGCGAGCTCGAGCGCCGTCGCATGGCCGAAGCGCTGGAAGCTGCCGGCGGCAACCAAACCCTGGCCGCCGCCCTCATCGAGATGCCGCTTCGCACCTTCGTCGCCAAGCTCAAGCAGTACGATCTCGGTCACTCCCACTGATGTGACGCATTGCGCGAGCAGAAACTGCTCGACCGGTTGCGCGCCACCACGCAGATCCTGCTCGATAGCCTCATCCATGTGCGCCAAAACGGTGCAACAGGCTTCTGGCCCCGGGATTGCGCCTGACTCCGTCACATCGGGGGCGGCGCTGTTCTACCCCCTGACGAGGAGGATTGGATGGCAGATCGCGACCGCTACCGCAACCCCTGGCGAGACATCTACACCGACTACGACGAGGAGCCCCCACGCCCGGCCGTCAGCCCGGGAAAGATCCCGGCCACGGCGCGACTGGCCAGCCACGTGACGAACGTCGTATTTCGCGCCCCGGACCCTGGCCAGGCTGCTGGGCAACGGGACTCGAACGGCGTTGCTCCTGATGCCTCGAGTCAAGTCGACAGAGCCAGTGGTACCTCCGGCCAGCGGCTGCCCGACGACCTGCGCCGCCAGTTCGAGGGCTCGCTAGGAACCGACCTCTCCAGCCTGCGCGTCCACACCGGCCGCGAATCCGCCGAGGCCGCCCGCGCGGTCGGCGCCAAGGCATACGCGGTCGGGCAGGATGTCCACTTCGGCGCGGGCCAGTACGACCCGACGAGCGAGGAGGGTCAGACCCTGATCGCCCACGAGGTCGCTCACACGGTCCAGCAGCACGGCGCGGCGGCGAAGCGGCAGCACAAGTTGTTCGTTTCCACCGCAGTCGATGCCGCGGAGGTCGAAGCGGATCGGGCCGCCGATGCCATGCTGGCTGGTTTGCCTGCGGAGATCGGATCTGCCGGTGGATCTCGCAAGATATCTCGCCTGCAAGATACCGACGCGATCGAGCAAGCGGGCGACGCTGCCGCCGCCCACGCACAGGGCGCGTCCCTGGCCGTGGACTCGGCGTCGGTAACGGTCGACAGTGGGCGCGTAAACGAGCTGATCCAAGACATCGAAGCGCAGAACGGGCCCCTCAACGACGCCACTCAGGCAGGTACCCTCGATACGGTGAGGGGCGATCCGCAGCAGGCGTTGGCGGTCAACGCGGCGGCGAAGGCTGCGCTGGAGATCTTCAACGACAGGCTGTGGGAATCGGACGTCGACACCAAGGCGTTTGCCGTCCAGTACCGCATCGCCAACGCCGACTACGAGAGGTTGATGGCCGAGGCCACCCAGTATCTGGGCGCCGACATGGCCTTCGACCCGGTGGGCACCGCGGGCTCGAAGATAGCCGGGGAGTCGGGCATGAAGCTCGACAGCGGCATGGCCGAGTTCAACGCCTTCCGCACCGCGCGAGCCAATCTCAACACCGCGGCGACCAAGATGGAGGGCAAATTGACCAAGGCGCGTGGGGCCGCGAGTGCCCTCCAGGGCGCGCTGTATGCCGCCAAAGCGGCAGCTGCCAGGGCCAAGGCAGACGCGGCCAAGAGCAAGCTGAACAAGATCCGCGCGGAGATCGAAGAGACGGCCGCGAATGTGGGCAAAGTGGTGAAGCTCGCGTCGGCGGTCGCGGGCCTGGCCGGTGGCGGAGGCGAGACTGCCGAACTCGGCAAAGAGACGCCCGACATCAGCAACACCACCATCCAGCGCAGCCCCGACAACATCTTCGCCAACCCCACTCCGGGCCACTACGCGCTGAAGGATCAGCACGTCAACCCCGAGGGTGAGTCGTCCAAGCTCAAGCTGATCGCCGCGATGGGCAAAGACACCGCCGAGCTGGGTGGGATCGAAGCGGAAGGCCTGGCCGAGAAGCTGGTGACGGCGGTGGGCGAGTATGCCGAGAAGGGCAAGATCTCCAAGCTGCAGTCGGAGATTGCCTCGGAGATGGCGGTGAACGATACCTTCAAGGCCGCCGGCGCAACGCAGACGATGGTCGGTCACGTCGATACCCTCAACGCCGCCGCCCAGGAGCTGACTACCAATGTCGCGGCGTTCAAGGGCGCGAAGGCCGAGATGACCCGCTCTCGCGAAGCGCTAATGGCCGCGCTGTCGAAGAAGGGAGCCAAGGGCAAGAAGCAGGCGAAGGCGGTGTTGTTCCTGTCGGACGCCGATCGGTTCCTGGCGCAGGTGCGCAACGCGATTTCGGTCGGCCACCACCAGCAGAAGCAGCTCGAGCAGGCAGCCGATCAGCGCAAGAGTCTGCGCGGATCGGTCGGCGCGTACGACGGGCAGTCCAACGCAACGCAGGTCTACTATCAATGTAGGAAGATGAAGACCAAGGGACGGCTGTGGGGTACCAACAACTACTTCCGGCTGACCAAGGTCGACGTCAGCTTCTCCGATGGTGGCGGCCTGGGATACAACGACCGCGTTCAGGGCGGGCAGGGCAGCGTCGAGGGCGTCGGTGGCGCCAGTGATGTGGTCGCCCAGAACATCAAGCAGCTCGAGGAGCGGCAGAAGGAGGTCAAAGCCATGCAGACGAAGGTGCAGACCTCGCTCGGCGTGGGCGGTCCGGGACTGAACGCGTAGCGCCAGGACTAGCGAAGGACTAGCAACGCCTGTCGGCCGCCGGGCCGATCTGGTTGACGCTCATCAGGTCGAGGGGCGTGTCTAGACTGCCGGCGCGGAGGGCGGCGGCGATCTCGTCGGCCTGGCGGGCCAGGGTGATCGGGTCGCCGGCGCCCAGGTTGATCTGGATGCGGCCGCCGCCGATCGCTTCCTGCACGACGGGCGCGGATTGGACGTGGCCGTCGAGGAGGATGGCCAGCTTGTGGCCGGTCTGCTCGCGGGTGAGCTCAGCGAAGAAGTGGCCGCCCTCGTTGTCGAAGGTGAGCATGATGATCGGCTGGTTGGCGTTCGGTCGATGTAGATCCGGCCGCCCCGAGGGTAGACTGTGGGGTCCAACTTCAGGGCGTCGATGCGGCGGCGAATCACGTCGACCGCGGTCTCGAGGGCAGCGTCGCGCTGGTCCGTCGGGATCGACTCGGGCAGCGCGTAGATCAGCTGCACGCCGCGGCCGAACGGCGGCGCGTGGCGTTTGCCCGAGCATCCGACCAGGAGCAACAGCCCGATGAGTGCGGCGCGTCGCACCGGGCGAGCCTACAGGATCACGATGTCCAGCGCGTGCTCGAGCAACCAGGCCGTGCCGAGCAGGTCGAGGGCGACCGACGACAGCGGGACCACGACGCGGCGGTAGTCGTCGGTGCCCAGCCAGCGGGCGACGGCTTCGCGGAGCAGCGCGCCGGTGCCGGCCAGCAGCACGGCGGCGCCGAGCGCGACGCCGATGGCGAAGGCGACCAGCGGCGTGCCGATGGCGCCGTCGGGCAGGTGGATGGCCAGCGCGGTGGCCAGGGTCAGGCCGTGCATGGCGCCGAAGCTGAGCGCCAGCCACGGCCGCGCGCGCCGGTCGGGGCGGCCCAGGTTCTCGGCGGCCACGTAGATGACCGACAGGGCGACCAGCGATCGGACCATGCCGGGCGGTAGATCGATCCAGCCCAGGGTGCCGGCGACCGTGGTCAGCGAAGCGCCGGCGGCGAAGGCGACCGCCAGCACGGCGGCGCCGCGGAGCACGTCGGGCAGCGGGCGCACGGCAAAGCTGCCCGCGGCGCCGGGCAGGGCCAGGATCAGCATCAGCAGCAGGCCGACGAGGAACGCCAGGTGCTCGCCGCCGAAGATCTCGGAGGCGCCCAGGCGGGCGAACGCGGACCAGCCGCCGAGCACATCGCCGTCGAGCGGCCAGACGAAGCGGCGGGCATCGGTCTGGATCACGGTGTTGGCGTCCTGGCCGTCGACGCGCACGTGCAGGTTGCCGCTGTGGGTGGGGTCGATGTCGAAGAACAGGTGGTACTCGATGGCCAGCTCGCGCAGCGGTCGCGGGCAGAGGACGCTCCAGTGCAGATCGGCGAAGCGGTTGTTCTGTTCGATCACGTCGACCGCGCCGCGCTGCAGCTCGCAGCGCATGGCGCCGGTGTCGACCTGGATGCGGCCGAGGACGTAGTCGAGAATTTGCCCGGCGCCGGCGCGGATCTGCGCGGCGGTCGCCGGATCGACGAGCCCGACGCCGAGCGGCTCGCCCAGATCGAGGGCGTTGAGGCGCAGCCGGTAGTCGACGCGCCGGTGGTCGGCCGACACGGTGACGTCGGAGTAGGCGATCGATCCCTGGTGGGCGCGCGCCACCGACGGCGCCGCCAGCACCGCCAGGAGGGCGGCGCTAGCGAACCACGACCGGCCGGTGGATGCTCGAGACACCGTCTCCTTCCGATACCTCGATCTCGAGGTCCTGGCGACCGGTGGCCGCCGATTGCGGCACGGCGAACTGCCAGCCGACGTGGGTCTTCTGCCCGGGGCCGGGGATCTGCGGCAGCGGCGCCGGCTCCAGCCCGATCTCGGCGCCGCCGACCCGCACCGCCCCGGCCAGGCGGGCCTTGGCGCCGGCGACGTCGAGCTCGACCGTCAGGGTCTGTCCGCGCACGAGCACCCCGGTCCGGGCGGCGCCGCCGTCGGTGTCGGCGCGGCGGATGGTCATCCGCTCGATGCGCAGCGGCGCGTCCGCGTGGGCCGCTGCGGCGGGAGTTGCCTCGACCAGCGGCGGCTCGGACTCGTCCCCGGCCGCCGGGGGCGCCGCCTGGCGGTTGCACGCACCGAGAAGGACCACCGTCACCAGCCATGAAACCCGCACGCCTGTGTTGTATCGTCTCCGGTCATGGGCGAGAAGCCGGTTGTCATGGTTCTGGCCGCGGGCCTGGGCACGCGGATGAAGTCGGATACGGCCAAGGTGCTGCACGCGGTGGCCGGACGGCCGCTGGTGGCGTGGGCCGTGGAGACCGCGCGCGCTGCCGGGGCCGAGCGGGTGATCGCGGTGCTGGGTCACCAGATCGACGAGGTTCGCGGGCTACTCGACGCCCGCTACGGCGACGGCGCCGTCGAGGTGGCGCACCAGGCCGAGCAGAAGGGCACCGGGCACGCGGTCATGGCGGCGCTGCCGGCGCTGGCGGGCGAGGACGACGACCGCGTGGCCGTGATCCTGTCCGGCGACGCGCCGCTGTTCCGCGCCGAGCGCATCGCCGCGCTGGTCGAGGCCTGCGCCGGGTCGTCGTCGGGGATGGCGCTGGTGTCGACCCGCCCGACCCGGCCGGTGCACTACGGTCGTCTCGTGCGCGACGACGACGGCCGTCTGGTGCGCATCGTCGAGCACAAGGACGCCACCGAGGCCGAGCGCGCCATCGACGAGATGAACGCCGGCTTCTACGCCATTCGCCTGGGCGTGCTGCGCGCCGGAGTCGCCGCGCTGACCAGCGACAACGCCCAGGGCGAGCTGTACCTGACCGATCTGGCCGCTACCGCGGCCGAGCGCGGCGGCGCCGCCGTCATCGAGGCGCCGTTCGAAGAGATCTACGGCATCAACGATCGGGTCGACCTGGCCCAGGTCGAGACCGCCGCCCGCCGCCGCATCAACGAGGAGCTGATGCGCGCCGGGGTGACCATGGTCGCGCCCGACCAGACCTTCGTCGACGCCGACGTCGGCCCGATCGGCCGCGACGTGTGGCTGGGACCGGGGGTGCACCTGCGCGGCAAGACCTCGATCGGCGACCGGGTGCGCATCGACACCGGCTGCGTGCTCACCGACGTCGCGGTCGACGCCGACACTCTGATCAAGCCGCACTGCGTGCTCAGCGAGGCGCGCATCGGCACCGGCGTGCAGATCGGCCCGTTCACCCACTGCCGTCCGGGCACCAAGGTCGACGAGGGCGCCAAGCTGGGCAACTTCGTCGAGACCAAGAAGACCCACCTGCAGGCCGGGGCCAAGGCCAACCACCTGGCCTACCTGGGCGACGCCGACGTCGGCGCCGCGGCCAACGTCGGCGCGGGCACCATCACCTGCAACTACGACGGCTTCGCCAAATACCGGACCACCATCGAGGCCGGCGCGTTCATCGGCTCGGACACCCAGCTGGTGGCGCCGGTGACGGTCGGGCGGGATGCCTACGTCGGCGCCGGCTCGACGGTGACCAAGGATGTTCCCCGGTCGGCGCTGGCCCTGACCCGGGTCAAGCAGGTCAACGTGGAGGGCTGGGCCGACCGGTTCCGGGAGGCCCAGCGCAAGCGTCACGCCCGCAAGGACGACTGACGCCCGCTCAGCGGCGCGGTACGGCTTGACCCCCGTTTCCGCGCCGTGATACGCCAGTCCGGCCTGACTGTTTTCGGCCGGGCACCCCGAGTACCCAGCATTCGCGGAAGGAATAACAGGCATGCCCCAGATCCCCAAGGACGCGCAGGAGCTCTTCAACGAGCAGGTGCCGAAGGCCCTCGCGGAGCACCCCGACAAGGCCAAGGAAGTCAACGCGATCTACTGTTTCAAGATCACCGGCGAAGGCGGCGGTGAGTGGACCGTCGACCTGACCTCCGACCCTCCGACCTGCATCCCCGAGGACAACGGCTCCGCCCAGTGCTCGATCGAAGTCTCGCACGACGACTTCAAGACCATGCTGAGCGATCCCCAGGCGGGCATGCAGCTCTACTTCCAGGGCAAGCTCAAGGTCACCGGCGATCCGATGCTGGCGACCAAGCTGCAGCAGTTCTTCGACCTCGCCGCCAAGGAATAGCGGCACGAATCGACCTCGCGCGGGGCGGATGGTCGGCGGCGCCGGTCATCCGCTTTGCCGTTTTCGGAGGGAGCGCATGAGCGATCGCAGCCTGGAGGGAATCCGGGTCCTGGACCTGTCGCGGCTGTTGCCGGGACCGTTCCTCACCATGATCCTGGCCGACATGGGCGCCGACGTGGTCAAGGTCGAGGCACCCGGCGTCGGCGACTACATGCGGCAGATGCCGCCGGCCAAGAAGGATCTCGGCGGTCGCTACCTGGCGGTCAATCGGGGCAAGCGGTCGCTGGTGCTCGACCTCAAGAAGCCGGCCGGACGCGATGCGCTGCTGCGCATGGCCGCGCGGGCCGACGTGGTCATCGAGAGCTTCCGCCCCGGGGTGATCGATCGCCTCGGCGTCGGCTACGAGGCGCTGTCGGAGCGCAACCCGCGCATCGTCCTCTGTTCGATCTCCGGCTACGGCCAGACCGGACCGTATCGCGATCGCGCCGGCCACGACCTCAACTACATTGGCCTGGCCGGGGTGCTGGCGATGGGCGGCGAGGCCCGCGGCCGGGCGCCGGCGATGCCCGGGGTGCAGATCGCCGATCTGGCCGGTGGCGCGCTGTGGGGCGTGACCGGCGTGCTCGGCGCGCTGGTCGGGCGCGAGCGCACCGGCGTGGGTTCCCATCTGGACATCTCGATGACCGAGGGGGCGCTGGCGCTGCTGGCGGCCGAGTTTGGCAACCGCGACGCCGGCGCGGCGGCACCGACCCGCGGGGCCGAGATCCTGAACGGCGGCCTTGCCTGCTACGGCGTCTACCGGGCCGGCGACGGCAAGTACCTGTCCGTCGGTGCGCTCGAGCCGAAGTTCTGGATGGCGCTCAACGCGGCGCTGGGGCGCAAGGCCGACATGGGCGAGGTGATCCAGCCGCCGGAGCGGCAAGCCGAGATTCGCGCCGAGGTCGAGGCGATCCTGGCCACGCGGAGCCGCGACGAGTGGGTGGAGCAGCTGCGCAGCCACGACTGCTGCTGCGAGCCGGTGCTCGAGCTCGACGAGGTGCCCGAGCACCCGCTGCACCGGGAGCGCGGCGTCTTCTTCACCATCGACGATCCGGAGCTGGGTACGATCCAGCAGGTGCGGACCCCGGTGGGGGCTCCAAAGGCGCCGTCGCGCGCGCCGCGGCTGGGCGAGCACAGTCGCGAGGTGCTCGCCGAGTACGGCTTCGACGACGGCGAAATCGCGGGGCTTCTGGCCAAATAGCGGCGCCTTCGGGAACTCGCCCGATTCGAAATTATTCGCGCGCCGTGTTATGTGACCGGAAACCGGCGTAAGCGGCGGCCGGCGCTGCCGTTCCCGGTGCAAAGGAGCAGAAACGATGAGGACACTACGTCTACTCGCCGTACTCCTGACGGTCGCTGCGGCGGCCGCCTGCGGGAGCAAGAACAAGAAGACGACCGAGACCCCGGCGTCGACCTCGTCGGCCGGAGCGGATGAGGCCAAAGCGCCGGCACCCAAGGCCGAGACCGCGGACACCACGCCGGCCAAGGATCCGGCGTCGCTCGAGGACATCATCTACTTCGAGTTCGATTCCAGTGACCTGGGCGCGGACGCGCGCAAGGCGCTCGACGAGAACGCCGACTGGATGAAGGAAGACGCGCAGCGCGAAATCCTGATCGAGGGTCACACCGACGAGACCGGCACCGCCGAGTACAACCTCGGCCTCGGCGACCGTCGCGCCCGCTCCGCCAAGGCCTACCTGGTCTCGCTCGGCATCGACGAGAAGCGGATCAAGATCATCACCTACGGCGAGGAGCGTCCGGCGTCGACCGTGGACGCGAAGAACCGCCGGAGCGTGTTCGTCGCGACCAAGAAGTAGCTCTTCAGGGCAGGAACACGCGCCGTTCGAACAGCTCGGCGCGTGTGTCCGCGCTGCTGTCGAAGAAGCCGGTCGCGCAGCCGAAGGCGACGCCGACGAGCAGGTTTTCGCCCTCGTACAGCACCATCTCGGCGCGGACTCCCTGCTTTGGGATGTCGAAGACGACCGAGGTGCGCGGCTTGCCCTGGTAGGTGACGGTCCGCCGCTGCACCAGGGTGCCGTCGCTGCTGGTGAGCAGCGCCTGGATCTCGGTGTCGATCTCGGCGGCCGTGACCGGGCCGGTGCGCTGCTCGCCGGTGACGGTGATGATCGCGGGCACCCCGCTGAGCTGGCCGGTGAACAGCTCCAGGGCCGGGGCCATGTTCTTGTCCTGGAAGCCCGGCGGGACGATCAGTCCGTAGCCCATCCACGGGTGCTCCCAGCGGTCGCCGGCGACCGGCGTGGTCGGGACGTTCGGGCCGGTCGGCTGATCGTTGGACGGGCCCGGCTGATCGATGTCGAGATCGCCGACGTCGACGTAGGTGCTGGGTCCGTCGTCGCGGGCGGCGTTGACTACGCCTTTCGCCGAGCGGGTGGCGACCCAGGCGATGACCACGAGGACGGCGACGCCGGCCAGGCCGATGGTGATCCACGCGCCCGCGCCCAGCCCCTTGCGCGCGGGCGGCGCGGCGTGGGTGGGCGGCGGCGAGTAGGCCGGCCCGGGCGGCGGCGGCGAGTAGGCCGGCCCGGGCGGCGGCGGCGAGTAGGCCGGCCCGGGCGGCGGCGGCGAGTAGGCCGGCCCGGGCGGCGGCGGCGAGT